>Ga0126339_10002908_pt1 | contig 12363 bp, 8 predicted proteins | sample OrbTmetagenome_2_FD_92532 | JGI IMG/M metagenome (GOLD analysis project Ga0126339, IMG submission 92532) | Coral microbial communities from Petempiche,Puerto Morelos, Mexico - Orbicella T R C metagenome | ecosystem: Host-associated > Invertebrates > Cnidaria > Coral | place: Petempiche,Puerto... | reverse complement strand
GAGTATTCCGAGATCAAGTTGGGTCGCGATACGGACCAACTTGATCTCGAAGATACTCAAAACCTATAGAATGAGAGTGAAGTCGGGTCAGCTTGACCCAAGCTGATCCCGCTTCACTCTAGCGCAGTGACGCATTCAAGGGTGACTCCCTTGAATGCGTCGCGGCACAATATTTTGAATTCAGTGCGCTTTCGATCCAGACAAAAGGATGCAGCATGCATCTTTCGTCTGGATCAGGGCCAGAGGGGAACACACTCTTGCCCACTCGGCAACGGCCACCGCCTTGAGAGGCCGGCCCGTCGCCCTCACCTGTCGGATGTTCGCTGGAACACCGGGTCAAGGGAGGTATCGATGGGTCTGTTGATCGACGGCGTGTGGCATGATCAGTGGTATGATACCGCATCCGCCGGCGGGCGTTTTCAGCGTCAGGACAGCACGTTTCGCGGCTGGGTCAGCGCCGACGGCACGACATCCCACCCAGCCGAGGCGGGGCGCTATCACCTCTATGTCTCGTTGGCCTGTCCCTGGGCGCACCGCACCCTGATCGTCCGCGCGCTCAAGGGCCTCACGACGGCCGTGGGGGTGTCGGTGGTGGATCCGGTGATGCTCGAGAACGGCTGGGAACTGCCCGAGGGCGTCGACCCAATCCATCAGGCCCGCTTTCTGCATCAGGTCTACACGGCCGCCGACCCGGGTTACTCGGGACGGGTGACGGTGCCGGTGTTGTGGGACACGGCGACGGACACCATCGTCAACAACGAGAGCAGCGAGATCATCCGCATGTTCAATCACGGTTTCGGGGCGCTGGCCTCGGGGCCGGACCTCTACCCAGCGCCGCTGCGCCCGGCCATCGACTCGGTGAACGTCTGGCTCTATGACACCCTCAACAACGGTGTCTACAGGGCCGGCTTCGCCACCACCCAGACAGCCTATGAAGAGGCGGTGCGACCGCTGTTCGAGACTCTGGACGCCCTGGACGCGCGCCTGGAGACACAGCGCTACCTGGTGGGCGAGCGGATCACCGAGGCCGATTGGCGCGCCTTCACCACCCTGGTTCGCTTCGACGCTGTCTACCACGGGCACTTCAAGTGCAACCTCAAGCGAGTCGCGGACTTGCCCAATCTCTGGGGCTATGTGCGCGAGTTGTATCAAGTGCCCGGCGTGGCCGAAACAGTCGACATGACGCACATCAAGACCCACTACTACGCCAGCCACCGCACCATCAATCCCACCGGCGTGGTGCCGTTGGGGCCGACCCTGGACCTCACCCGGCCCCACGGCCGCGACCACCTGCCGGTGGCGGCCTGAGCGGTGGCCGGACGCGCCTCGTTCGGCCACCTCATCCGAAGGAAGGACCTTCCAAAGAACGCTTGAGCCGGTGCCCCAACCGTGGTTTTGTCGCGGCCCTGGAACGGTGAGCAGGGTATGCACGGTGCCCCGCATACTGGGGTATTGTCGAGAAATGTGTCTGTTGCATGACAGCCATGCAACGGCCCCGCGAGACATATCCCCTACGAACCCGTTACCTTTTTTCCCCGGAACCATCCTGATCCGTTACTTGATCCTGGAGGATGCCGTGGGCATGACCGAGGAAGGTCTGGAATTGAGCGCCGAGGCGCGGGGCCGTCTGCGCGCTGGTGGGGCGTATCTGCGCAATCTTCGCGTGAGCCAAGAGATCACCCGCGCCGAGTTGGCCGAGCAGCTCTTGAGTGTAACCGAACCCCTGGTGGCTGATATCGAGGCCGGGCATGTGCGCCTGCCCGCCGAGGATATGGGCCGTTGGGCCCTGGCGCTGGGCATTCGCCGCGACGAGATGGCGGACTGTCTGGGTCGCCTTTACGATCCGCTGCCGTTTGACACCTACTGGGCCCGCGCTGCCGCGTAACGGATCGTGACACCGGACCGATCTCCGTGACCCCTCACCGAGACGGGCAGGCGAGAATCGGTCGGTCGGCATCTTTTCCGTCGGTGATGAACCCGTCATGAGGTATCATGGCGGGTTGTCGCGTTTTAGGGATGCGGGTCCGGTCCCGTGCGGCGTGTTCTCTGTCAGGAGAAGCACCATGAGCGCATTGAGCCATTTTCGGCAAGATCCGGAAAAAGCGATCGACCGCTACGACTTCATGGCCGATGCCCGCGAGGGATTCAGAACAACCGCGATTCCGAACGCCGCCCGGTGTGAGTACGGTGGCCCTTGCACCCTGAAAGAGGGAAAAACCGTCAACGGTGTCACGCGGCTTCTTGTCAGCAGCGGCGGCACCGCGACCGACTATTTTTTTCCCTGGGTCAACAGAGGGGTCGGAGAGGTTAGTGTTCCGGCTGGTTCCGCCAATGGCACGATCGTCGTAACCGGTGGGATGAACGGATGCGGACTGGTCGTGACCAAGAATGGGCCGCATCTCGTTTTTTACCATGACGCCGACAACTGTTATCTGGGTGTGGTCCGCTCCGCCAATGGCACGACGGTCTGTTCGGTTGCCCCCAGGGATTACATGGGGCCGTTGAACATCGGAGAAAGCTTGGTCGGAGGGGGAGCGACCGGGAATGCCTACCTCCATCAACTCTTGATCATAAAATCAGGTGGAAAGTGGAAAGTGTTTTCCTGTGGAATCATCATCGGCCCAGGTATTGACATGCCACCCCTGCGCTCTTTCCGGGCAACGATCACAAAATACATTTGTAGTTTCGACTGATATCACAAGCAGAGGCGGCGGATGCAGTCGCAGGGCGTTGCGTTGCCGGTTCTCTTCGTCCTTGTCGCCGCGACTCCATCGCGTTGATCAACCACGATGACGCACCGGTCGGCGTGACGATAGGCTTCGTCGACCAGTGGCCGGCGGTTGCGCCGTGGACACAGTCAGTCCAGGGCCGATCGGGTCAATCCTGGCGACCGACATAGCGAGAGCAAATCCCGAGCGATCTGGACCCGATCGCAACGACGATTTGTTTTAAAAACAATAAACTAGAAGCATGTGGCGTGACTCTGAAATCACGCAACATGCTTGTCTCTAACGTCTCACGACCGCACGTCTCTTCCGTCCTTAAGGTTCCCGCCCATGCCCTCCCAGCACCCCGTCACGGTCTCGCGCGCCGCGCCGCCACCGTCCTTCATCGAGCTTTACACCCCCAAACTGGTGACCGTGCTGCGCGAGGGCTATGGACTTGCCCAGTTGCGCGCCGACGCCGTCGCCGGGCTGACCGTGGCCGTGGTCGCCCTGCCCTTGTCCATGGCCATCGCCATCGCCTCGGGTGTGTCGCCCGACCGGGGCTTGTACGCGGCCATCATCGGCGGAGTCCTGATCTCGCTGCTGGGCGGCAGCCGCTTCCAGATCGGCGGTCCGGCCGGCGCCTTCATCGTGCTGGTCGCCGGCACGGTGCAGCAGCACGGCATCGATGGCTTGCTGCTGGCCACCCTGCTGTCGGGGGTGATCCTGGTCGCCCTGGGGCTGCTGCGCCTGGGCACCTATATTCAGTTCATCCCCTATCCGGTGACCGTGGGTTTCACCGCCGGCATCGCCGTGATCATCGCCGCCAGCCAGATCAAGGACCTGCTGGGCCTGACCCTGGGTGGCCCGGAGCCCGGGCCGCTGTTCGACAAGATCCCGATGCTCTGGCACAGCCTGCCCACCGTCACCCCGGCGGCGGTGGCGGTGGCGCTCGGCACCATCGCCGTGATCACCGCGCTCAAGCGCTGGCGGCCGGCCTGGCCCAGCCTGTTGATCGCGGTGGCCGGCGCCGCCCTGATCACCGCGCTGGCCGGCCTGCCGGTGGCCACCATCGGCAGCCACTTCGGCGGCATCCCCCAGGGCCTGCCCATGCCGGCGATGCCCACGCTGGACTGGGCGCGCGTCGAGGCGGTGCTGCCCAACGCCATCGCCTTCGCCCTCCTGGGGTCCATCGAATCCCTGCTCTCGGCGGTGGTGGCCGACGGCATGACCGGGCGGCGCCATCGCTCCAACTGCGAGCTGGTGGCCCAGGGCGTGGCCAACATGGGCGCCGCCGTCATGGGCGGGATGTGCGTCACGGGCGCCATCGCGCGGACGGCGACCAACATCCGCGCCGGCGCCCACGGCCCGGTGGCGGGCCTCATCCATGCCCTGTTCCTGCTGGCCTTCGTGCTGGTGGCCGCGCCCCTGGCGTCGTACATCCCGCTGGCGGCGCTGGCCGGCGTGCTGACCATCATCGCCTGGAACATGGTGGAGAAAGAGGCTGTGCTCACCCTGCTGCGGGCCAGCCGGGGCGACGCGGCGGTGCTGCTGGTCACCTTCCTGCTGACCGTGTTCCGCGACCTGACCGAGGCCATCGTGGTGGGGTTCGCCCTCGGCGCCTTGTTGTTCATCCATCGCATGTCAAACGCCATCTCGGTGGAGGCTCATGTGCCCCCCTTCGCCGAGGACCGCGCCGATGGCACCCCCGCCGAGCGCACGCCCTACGCCCGTGACGCCGCCACCGACCCGGGCGTGGTCGTCTACCGCATCAGCGGTGCGTTCTTCTTCGGGGCGGCGTCCACGGTGGGCTCGGTGCTGGATCGCATCGCCGACGCTCATAAGGCACTGGTGCTGGATTTCGCCGGGGTGCCGTTCATCGATTCGTCGGCGGCCAACACCCTGCATGGCCTGGCCCGCAAGGCCCAGCGGGCGCGCGTGCATGTGGTGCTGAGCGGTGCCGCGCCAGGCGTGCGCCGCGAACTGCTGACCCATGGCGTGCGGCCGCCGCTGGTGGCCTTCGCGCCGACCATGGAGGACGCGGTGGAGAAGGCCCGCGCAGCGCTGGCGCGGCCGGACGAGGTGGAGGGCAAGAGATAAGCTCCTAGGACGCCGCGTCTCCCGTCAACAGCGCCGCCAGCCGGTCCGCCCGGTCGTTGCGGCGCGAGCGCCACAGGCCCCGGTCCAGCGCCTCCTGGAAGCGGGCCGCCATCTCCCGCAGCGCATCGGGGTTGGCGCGGTGCAGGAAGTCCCGCACCGCCGGGTCCTCCAGATAGGCGTCGAACAGCAGGTCGAAGTGGTGATCCTTCACGCAGCGCGCGGTGGCGGCGAAGGCGAACAGATAGTCCACCGTGGCGGCCATCTCGAAAGCGCCCTTGTAGCCGTGGCGCATGACCCCGGCGATCCACTTGGGGTTGGCGGCGCGCGCGCGGACGACGCGGGCGATCTCCTCCTCCAGGGTACGGATGCGCGGCTTTTCGGGCCGGCTGTGGTCGCCGTGATAGACCGTGGGCGCGCGGCCCGACAGCACCCGCACGGTCGCCGCCAGGCCACCCTCGAACTGATAATAGTCGTCCGAATCCAGCAGATCGTGTTCGCGGTTGTCCTGGTTGTGGATAACCGCGTCCACCCGCGAGAGTCGTTCCTCCAGCAGCCCCCGGGCCTCGGCGCCAGCCGCGCCCGACCCGTAGGCATAGCCGCCCCAGGCCAGCCAGGCGGCGGCCAGGTCGGCGTCGGTCTCCCAGCCCTTTTCATCGATCAGGGCTTGCAAGCCGGCCCCATAGGCGCCGGGGCGGGCGCCGAACACTCGGTGGCCGGCATGGCGGCGGGCCTCGACGGGCGTCATGCCCTCGCGTTCCAGCCGCGCGGCGTCGGCGCGCGCTTGCGCCGCCAGCGGATTCATGGCGGCGGGCTCGTCTTCTAGTGCCGCCACCGCGCGGGCCGCGGAGTCCACAAGGTCCACCTGGGCCGGGAAGGCATCGCGGAAGAAGCCGGAGATGCGCACTGTGACGTCGACGCGCGGCCGGTCCAGCAGCGACAACGGCAGGATCTCGAAGCCGACGACCCGGCCGGTGGCCGCCTCCCAGCGTGGCTTGGTGCCCATCAGCGCCAGTGCCTGGGCGATGTCGTCGCCGCCGGTGCGCATGTTGGCGGTGCCCCAGGCGGATAGGGCGACGGCGCGCGGCCAGTCGCCGTTGTCGCGCACATGGCGCTCGATCAGCAGGGTGGCCGAGCGCCATCCCAGGGTCCAGGCCGAGGGCGTGGGGACGGTGCGGCTGTCCACGGAGAAGAAGTTGCGGCCGGTGGGCAGCACCTCGGGCCGGCCCCGGGTGGGCGCGCCGGAAGGGCCGGGCGGCACGAAGCGTCCGTCCAGGCCGGTCAGAAGGCCGCTGATCTCCGCCGCGCCGCAGGCGTCCACCGCCGGGGCCAGACGATCCCGCAGGTGGTCCAGCACCGCCCGGGTGGCGGTCCAGGCGGGATCGGCCTCGGTGGTGCCGGCCACCAGGGCGTGGGCCAGGGCCTCCAGCCGCTCGACGGTGTCTCCGGCGGAGCGCCATCCGCCCTCCCCCCGGTCCGCCAGCACCGCCGGGCGCGGGCCGGTCCAGGGGCGGCCCAGGTCCTCGGTGTCCAGGGGGTCGAAGGGAACGTCCTCGGCTGGGCACAGTCCTAGATCCTCAGCCAGGGCGCGGATCAGCGAGGCATCCTCGGCTGAGGCCCCGCGCGGTGGTCGGGCCAGGGCGAGCAGCAGGTCAACGCGCTGGTCGCCCGTGGGCGACACCCCGAACACATGCAGGCCGTCGCGGATTTGCAGTTCCTTCAACTCGCACAGATGATTGTCGAGTGCCGCCAGGGCCTGCGCCGCCGCCGCGTCGCAGGCGCGGCGGGCCGGGGGCAGGCCCAGGTCCTCGGCGAGGCCGCTGGCCTCGGCCAGGGACAGGATCTCCTCGCGCAGCACCCGCAGCCGGCGCGGATCCACCCCGGCGGCTTCGTGGTATTCGTCCACCAGCCGCTCCAGGTCGCGCAAGGGGCCATAGGTCTCGGCGCGAGTCAGCGGCGGGGTCAGGTGGTCGACGATCACCGCCTGGGCGCGGCGCTTGGCCTGGGTGCCCTCGCCGGGATCGTTGACGATGAAGGGATAGAGGTGCGGCAGCGGGCCGAGGATAGCCTCGGGCCAGCAGTCGGCGGACAGGGCCAGGCTCTTGCCCGGCAGCCATTCCAGCGTACCATGCTTGCCCATATGGACGATGGCCTGGGCGCCGAACACCGCCCGCAGCCACACATAGAACGCGACGTAGCCATGGGGCGGCACCAGAGCGGGATCGTGGTAGCTGGTCACCGGATCGATGTTGTAGCCGCGCGCCGGCTGTACCCCGACCACGACGCCACCCAGCTCCAGGACCGCCAGCGCGAAGCCCTGCCGGCCGGGCAGAAAGAACGGATCATCCTCCGGTCCGCCCCAGCGCGCGGTGACGGCGGCGCGCAGGGACCCGGGCAGGTGGGCGAAGGCAGCGCGGTAGTCCTCCAGCGGCAGCACCACCCGAACCGCGCGGCCGGCGCGTGCCTCCAGGGCATTGGTGGGGCCGGCGCGCAGGCGGGCCATGAGGGCCTCGCCATCGGCGGGCGGATCGGTCACGGCGTAGCCCGCCGCCGCCATGGCCGCCAGCACCCGTACCGTGCCCGCCGGGGTGTCCAGGCCCACGCCATTGCCCAGCCGCCCGTCGCGGTTGGGGTAGTTGGCCAGCACCAGGGCCACCCGCCGCGCCGCGACGGGCGTGCGCCGCAGCCGTGCCCAGCGGGCGCACAGGGCGGCGACGAAGGCCACCCGGTCCGGCTCCGGGACATGGCCGTTGACGTCCACCTGGGCGGTCTCGTCCCAGTGGCGCAGACCCTTGAAGGACACGGCGCGGGAGAACAGCCGTCCGTCCACCTCGGGCAGGGCCACGGCCATGGCGATGTCGCGGGCCATCAGGCCATGCATCCCGTCGCGCCACGCTTGCGCCGTGCCGGCGGCCAGCACCGCCTGGATCACCGGTCCGTCATGGCTGGCGAAGGGGCCGCCGCGCGCGCGTCCCGGCGCGGCGACGGCGAAGTTGGTCAGATTCAGGATCAGGTCCGGGCGATGCTCGGCCAACAGGGTTTCCAGGACCCCGGCGGCCACCGGGTCCTTGAGGCTGGTGACGTGGAGCGCGGCCACCGCCAATCCCTCGGCGTCCAGGGTGGCGCGCAACGCGTCCACCGGTGCCAGATCTCCCGACTGGGCCAGGGCGCGATAGAACACCAGCGCCACCCGGGGCCGGGTGTCGTCCGCCGCTGGGGCCGGACCATACAGTCCGGCAGGTGGCAGTGGGGCCGGTTCCCGCCAGGCATCGCCGAAATCGGGCGCCGCAATCAAGGCGGCGGCACGACGCAGGAAGTGCTCGGCGTTGTCCACCCCGCCGTGCACCAGGTATTGCCACAGGCGGTGCAGGTCGCCGGCGGCCACCGTCGAGCGGTCGGCCAGATCCGGGTCGGGATGGGCATCCCCGGGCAGCAGGGCCAGGCGCGGACCGCCGGGCGCGTGGGCGGCCTCGGTCAGGCGCTCCACCCCATGCGGCCAGTAGGCCCGCCCCCCCAACAACCGCGCCACCACCAGGTGGGCGTGGCGGATCACCGCGTCGGTGTACAGATCCACCGAGTAGTGGTGCCCCAGCCGCGTCAGGTTGGCCAGCCGCAGGGACGGCGCCGCCGGCCCCAGGCGGGCGCGAGCGGCGCTCAGGCAGGCGATTTCCGTGTCGGCGGCGGTCAGGACCACGATGTCGGCCGGCGCCTGGCCCAGGTCCACGGCCTCGGACCCGTCGGTGACCACGCCGGGCGTGGCGGCGAGAAGATGCATGCGGGCTCCCGAAAGACGTGCGAACGAAGCGGCTCATGCCAAAGGATATAGGGCGCCGCCCGTGTCTTCAGAACCCGTGCGCCACCAGGGCCTCGACGGCGATCTGCCGGGCTTCGGCCTCCAGGCCGACCCGGCGCAGCGCCGACAGCACCGTCCCCAGGGTCTCCAGGGATGCCCCCCCGGGGCCATCGGACCCCAGCGCCAGCAAGGCGTTCGTCGCCACGGCGCCGGTCTGCCCGGCGTCCGCCGCTGCTTCCAGGGCCGCCAGACGCTCGGGATCATGAAAGCCGCCATCGACGGTCACCACCTCGAAGAACACCCGGTTGGTACGCACGGGCAGCCAGTGGGCCTCGGTCACCGGCTCCCCCAGGGCCTCGAGCACGCGCAATAGCGTGACATGGGCACGATCCAGCGCCCGCCCCGCCTCGGCGCTCTCGCCCAGGCGGGCGGCGCGGGCCTGGCGCCACAGGATGAGCCGGTCGCTGGGCAAGGGACCGTCCAGGGCGGCGTCGGCCACCCGGGCGATGGGCCACAGCAGGGCGGCGGCGTCCTCGGCATCGGCATTGGCGGACGCCTGGTGGTGCAGGTCGGCCAGCCACACACGCCCGGCCTCGATGGATCCCGCCACATAGAGCGCCCGCCCGGCGGTCGCGCCCAGGAACACGGGCACCGCCGGCAGCACCGGCACGGCGCGAATCAGCGGCGTGTACAAACGGGCCTGAAGGGGATAGAGCGCCGGGGTGCGGTCGCGCGCCGTCTCCAGCGGATGCAGGAGGCCCTCGGCCAGGCGCGCGGGATCGGTCTCGCGCGACAGGATGGTGTAGACCAGGGCCCGGTCCAACGGCGTTTCCCCGAGCACCGCCTTGGACACGGGGGTCTCCAGGTCGCGCGGATCCACCGGCAGGCGCCCCCAGATGTCCGCCAGGCGGTCGATCGACAGGGTGCCCAGGGCCGCCGCCCGCTCCGTCGCCGCCGCCAGGACCTCCGCCGGAGCGACCGCCGCGAAGGCCAGCGCGCGGGCCGTCCAGGGGGCGTCCTCGCGCAGGCCATCAGCGGGCGCCTCGATGCCTCGGGCCTGACGCAGCAGGCGGTAGGTCACCGCCGAGGCATCGGCCAGGGTGCTCGGCGGTGGGCTATCCAGTCCGGCCAGGCGTTCCGCCAGGCGATAGAAGGCATCGTCCGTCGCCCCGCCCATCTCCCGCAGCACGGCCAGTCCCAGCAACGCCTGATCGGTCTCGCCGGCCAGCAGGGCGCAGTGCACCGCCGCCTGTTCCCACAGCGCCGCCGCATGGGTGGCGCCGATCCGCGCGGTCTCGGCGCAGGCCGGCCGGTCGCGCGCGTCCAGCAGCAGCGCCCGCAGGCGGGCCCGGTCCATGGTCTCGTCCCGGAGCGCCGGCGGCACCGGATCGGTGAGCGCCAGGATCGCGTCGGAGCCCGCCCCCAAGTGATCCAGCACCGCCACCCGCGCCCGCAGCAGGTCCAGAGTGGCGACTCGCGTGTTGCCCGGTGCCATCTGCTCGGTCAGAAGCACGCGTCGGCGCAGGTCGGCCATCGCCGGCGAGGGCATGGTCCCGGTCAGCGCGGCGACCAATCCCACCGCCTGGTTCAGTGGCGTGCCCACCCACAGGTCGGCCGGCAGACCACCTGCCCCGGCCCGCAACGGCCCCACGGTCAGCGGCATCGACAATGCCGGCGATGGCGCGACGCCGGGGTGGGGGCCGGGGTGGGGGATCACCCGCTCGGACTCGCTCAGGCCGCCGGGCGGCGCCGCGACCTCGCGGGCCGGTCCCAGGGGCGGGGGCGCGGCGGCGGGCCCGGGCCCGGTTTCGAAGCCCGGGGCCGGCGTCCGCGTGGGCGCGAGCACGGGAGCCGGTGCCGATGTCGCCGACGTCGGCACCCCCGGTAGCAGCGGCATCGGTCGCTCTTGCGCTGTCGCGATCATCGGGACTGTCAGCAGGGAGAGCGTCAGTCCCGCCCAGGCGCTTCGCCTGGCGGCATCGGCGGGCCAGACGCGCCGGGCGCGCGCCTTAGAATCGGTCATTGGGGATCACCTTCTCCACCGAGCGGGTGGGCGGCTTGATGTCCCACGTGGCCAGAACCACCCCGCCGGTCACCAGCAGGGCGACAACCACCAGCCCGACCGCCTTGGCCAGGAAGCCTGTGGAATCGTCGCGCGTGATGCGACTGCGCCGTCTCACAGCGTTGGTCTCCCCTTTGTGGCATGCGGCCCTCTGCGGCGCGCGGGTTGCGGTGGGCCGGCCGAGGCTGGACTCGCCCCGATCGGCGGTCTACACAGCCCCATCGTGGCCCGGAGTCCCGGCCCGCCCGGCACGGTCCGCGACTCCGCGAGGGTTTCGTGCTAGATCCTGCGGTCAGACAATGCAACCGCTTGGGGGCCGGACCGAGGCCCCGGGGACCGGCCGATACCAAATCCAGATCCGCATCGGTCTTGGGTATAAGGGTCGTTGATGGCAACCGCGAGGCAGTGTAGAGACCCGTCGGCGCCGACGCAACGCGCGCCCACCCCAGCCCAACTCCCGCTCCGCGCCGTGGTCCTCGTGGGGCTGATGGGGGCCGGCAAGAGCTGTGTCGGCCGCCGGCTGGCCCAACGGTTGAATTGGCCTTTCGTGGACGCGGACGACGAAATCGTCAAGGCGGCCGGGCTGTGCATCGCCGACATTTTTGCACTCTACGGAGAAACCGCCTTCCGCGACTGCGAACGGAAGGTCATGGCCCGGCTGCTGGATGGCGCGCCGCGCGTACTGGCGGCCGGAGGTGGCGCCTTCATGGACGACCGCACCCGGGCACTGATTCAGGACCGCGCCATATCGGTCTGGTTGCGCGCCGACCTGGAGGTGCTGGTGGCCCGGACCGCCGGTCGCACCCATCGCCCGTTGCTCAACACCGGAGACCCCCGCGAGACCCTGCGTGGCCTGATGGACCGCCGCTATCCCACCTATGCCCTGGCCGACGTGACGGTGGAGACCGGCCCGGAACCCGCCGAACACACCGCCGGGCGGGTCCTGGCCGCGCTGACCACGCGAGGCGACGGTGGTGGCGAACCCCCGGTCTGCCCAGCCCGCGAAAACGGCGAGACACCATGACAGCACCCCTCGACAGCACCTCCCTTCCGCCCGGTGCGTGCAGCCTGCGCGTCGACCTTGGCGCGCGGAGCTATCCCATCCATGTCGGCGCCGGCCTGCTGGACCGCGCCGGCCTGCTGATCCGCGAGAGCCTGCCCAAGGCGGTGCGGGCCTTCGTGGTTAGCGACGCCACCGTGGCGCCGCTCTACAAGGACCGTCTCCATGCCACCCTGGCCGCCGCCGGCATCACCGCCGCCGACCACGTCGTACCCGCCGGCGAGACCAGCAAGAGCCTCGCGCGTCTGGACGCGCTGCTGGACGCCATGCTGGGCTTCGGCGTGGAGCGCGGCACCCCGGTGATCGCCTTGGGCGGTGGTGTGGTCGGTGACCTGGCCGGGCTCGCCGCCGCCGTGGTCTTGCGCGGCGTGCCGCTGGTCCAGATTCCCACCACGTTGCTTGCCCAGGTGGACAGCAGCGTGGGCGGCAAGACCGCCGTTAACAGCCCGCACGGCAAGAACCTGATCGGCGCCTTCCACCAGCCCTCCCTGGTGCTGGCCGACACCGACACCCTGGGGACCCTGCCCCGCCGCGAATTGCTGGCCGGCTACGCGGAAACGGCCAAGTACGGCCTGATCGGCGATCCGGGCTTCTGGGACTGGCTGGAGGTGCATGGTCCGGCCCTGCTGGACGGCGACGCGGGTCT
>Ga0126339_10002907_pt1 | contig 12367 bp, 11 predicted proteins | sample OrbTmetagenome_2_FD_92532 | JGI IMG/M metagenome (GOLD analysis project Ga0126339, IMG submission 92532) | Coral microbial communities from Petempiche,Puerto Morelos, Mexico - Orbicella T R C metagenome | ecosystem: Host-associated > Invertebrates > Cnidaria > Coral | place: Petempiche,Puerto... | reverse complement strand
GGGCGCCAAAGCAGAAATAGTTTAAAAGTAATGGTGAATTAGGCATAGGCACTTGAAAACTGTGTTCGGCCACCTTAAGGGCGCCGAAAGCTTGTTGCTGTGCTGGCTTCCAACTCCAGTGTACGTAATTCCCCGGCGATTCGCGTAGTGGCGCTTGCCTCTCACTGAAATTGCTGATGAACTTGTGGAGATAATTGGTCATGCCAAGAAATCGACGCAGTATCCGGTGTTGGCATTTCTTTAATAGCAGCAACTTTGGTTTCATCGGGCTTAAAACCGCCATTTGTGAACTGATGGCAAACATGGGATACTTGGTCGAAGCGAAATTTGCACTTCTTCGGAGCTAGTTTCATGCTGATTTCTCGCGCTCTTTGTAGCACCTTCTTCAAGTTTGCATCATAGTCCGCTGTTCCCTCGCCCCATACTAACAGGTTATCAACGATGATGGCACAGGTTTACCCAGCAAAAATCTCTTCCATCGCACGCTGGAAGACTTCTAAGGCAGATAGCGGAATCTTCCAAATGGTGTGTTGAAAGTTATGAGTAATAATGAAGATTCGTAGTCAAGTTTGATTTGACAGAAATTACTTCTCGCGTTAAGAGTAGAGAATACTGTGGCATTGATCATGTGCGATGCAACATCTTCAAACGTTCTCATGGGATGATGGGGTCGTTGAAGAGTGTTATTGAGATCCCTGGGATCGATTCAAATGCGAATACTGCCATCTTTCTTCCTCGTCGCTACCATTTGTGAGGCGCACTCAGTCGGTTCGGACACAGGTTTGATCGCTCCAATCTTAACCATCCTCTCAAGTTCTCTTTTAACACTCTCCTCCATTGCAAGGGGTATATTCTGCGCGATAGTCTGATCACAGGGTTACATTGGCATCAAACCTCATTTTGTAAACAACGGGTAAATTGCCAAGATCACCTTGAAATAAATCCTTGTACCGGTCAAGTATTGCTGCGCGGAGAGCATCAGTGGTGTCAACCTCATGGAACTCACTGTTCAACTGAATGAGACTCAAGCTTAAAGAGTCCGTAATACCAAGCAATGGCGTCACTGGTTTGTCGATGACGTGAAATGCCAGGTTACGGGACATCGACTGTAAATAAACTTCGAGCAACTCAACAAAAATCAGATTCTGATGGATCCTGTCCATCACTCCTACAGGAAGTTCAGGATACAACAGTTGTTTTTGCTATGGAGACTGGTGTCCTGGTTCCCCTTGACACATTCGCTGAACTGGGCTTAACTGTATACCAGTTTTGGGACCCTCCGTATCTAGCCGGACGCTCTAACCACTGAGCTACTGGAGCTCACCCTTGCTCATCATAGAGTTTCCAGTAGCTCTGTGGTTAGAGCTTCCGGCTAGATACGGAGGGTCGTGGGTTCAAATCCCATCAGGAGCTCGGATTTTTTTCCGAGTTGATGTCTATTGCTTTTAGTTTTTGTAACGAAAAAGGGCTGCAGATGAATCAGGTCCATTGGGGTAAATGGTTTGAGTGATATCTTCCAGTGATATCTTTTCTGTCACATTCATGAAGTATCACTGCAAAATCAGCGTTCTCATTTCGTTTGTGCTTCGATTTTGGGACATTTTTTGAGTTTTTGTTTGTTTTAAAATCTGAACACTAGCGTTGTTGAACGATTTTATTGTTAAGACACCTTTCAAACCGTCGCTTAGAATACATTTGGAGTTCTTTTGATCTTAATGAGTAACATTTTACGACGAAGACTGCCCCATTCAACACGCGGACGCGAAAAGAGCTAGGTCAGTTTGTGGTGGTCAATTCTGCTGAATTGTAAACCTTTGAAAACTGGAACAGCACATAATATTTACCTGCTTGTTACCAAGATTATCAGTTAAGTAAGGCGCCACGAAAGTTTGGTGACCAGGTTTTACATGTGACGTTCAACATGTGTTGTTATCACGGGCAACTGGCTCCATTCCAGTGGCAGCTTGTCGGCTTTTGACGTCATTGCAGCAAAGCGCCCAAAATTGCAGACGACTATAGTGTTACCAGTGGAAACGAGGAACGTTGCCCGTGGCAACACAATAATTTTAAGTCTAAACCTTTGTCCCCAAAACTCCGTCGCACCTAACTCAACTGATAATCGTAGTACCTGTTTGCATTTGTGACTTTTCAACGGTGGCGATAAAAAAAATTACCTCTGCTTCATTGTGGAAAATGTGCACATGCCGGCAAATTTGATTCGTGTACGCAAAGCCCGCAAAAATCGCACTTGCTTCGAAGTTTGAAAGCTACATATGATAACCGCACTGTTACGTTTGTCGGCTCCTCATTTATTTTCTCAGAAAGAGCAGATCATGATTATGTTAGTGAAATAAAACTTCGTATTAATTAACTTTGTGACAAAACCCTGCACTAGGTTGATTTAATAGTTCATGTAGCTGAGAGGAAACACTTTTAATGACTTCTCCTGTATTGATTCTCGCTATGTTTATGCGAAGGAGGTGTTTCTCCCGGGGTATGTGGTTAATGTCCCTACAAATGAGGAGGATCACGAGAAATGTTATAATTCGGTTCTGCACGGCGACGCAATGGAATAAATAGGGTCCTGGATGAGGAATTGCAGAATGTAACGGGGCCGTAGGAATGGAAAATCGAAAAAAAATGAGGATTGTTGAACTCATCTGCCAGTTTAATAGTTCTGTTTCGCAAACTGAACTTCAAGGTGAACTGAACCATGAAGCAAGTGTCTGGCAAAGAATACTGCCAGATCTATCATTACACGCGATGTGATTGGCTGCAGCATTTATCAGGGGAATTATACCATCTCCCGAAGTAGTATTACTTTGCGTGAGCATTAATATATTCTCTTGTTTTTCTTTGTGAAAACAGTCTGAAGAAATAAAGTACGTAGTACTAAAATAGCTTTGCAAAATAGTGTTTATAGGATGCGTCAATTTATTGGAAGTTTCTCATCAGATGGACAAAATGGAAGTGGTATACCAAACTTCTCAAGTTTAAATTGCTGACAAGAAAGGGAAGGATGATGGATTTATGTTTACATCAATAAAATTGCTGAGATCGAATAGCATCTATCGTACTTTTATTTGCGTCAATGTAGAGCATCATTTTCTCCCTGTTTGCAGTATTTTTAACGTTTTGTGAGGGATGACCTCATCACAAATACGATCATGAAAACAAAAAAATGATTAATGATGAGGAATGAATGACTCGACAAATGTGTTAACGGATTGATTCATATCTTTTTTAAAGATGATTTTATGAGAGAAGCATTCATCAGGGATTATTTCATGAGGATTAACTTCATGAATGATTCTTAATACGTATCAATGATTAATTTTATAATCGTTTTACTTTATTTCATGGCAAATATCTTCCTTCTTCTTTGTAATTGATAATTTCATACAGGCTTCCGCCATCGTAATATATAAATGTCACGATAAATTTAGATAGTATTCTAAAGTGCATGTACATTGTATACATGAGAGTTGTCTTAGCAAGAGACAATAAGAAACAACGTCCTAAGAGATACCTTCCCAGCAGTCGAATTCATGAAGAATGAATAACAAGTGACGGGGGACTTAATTAGTTGGTTTTTGTATTATTGTATTTTAAAGATTAACTGGCTATTATACCTAAAGAAAATGTTTCAAGACACCAATTATGAGATAACTGAAGATGAAAAGATTGCTGTATTTGCCCTGGAATATTTAACAAGTATGTCAGATTTGACATCAGTTACATCAAAGAGGTTGGTACCATAATTATAATTAGGCAATATATGATTGACTCCTTTACATAACTGAAACAATCATGATTTTACTTTTGTCCATTTAGCTTGGAAAGTAGACTTCTGTCGGCTGATTGAAGTTTCTCTTCACCCTCTTTGTCGTCAGCTAATTCATCTGATTCATGTTTCTCCATTTCCATCCGGCCATCTAGACTCTTGTCAGCAAACATACGGGTTTGTTTTGGTTATTCAGCAGTCAGTTTTAGCATTCTCCAACTCCTGATTTGCGCAGGTCAAAGTCCCCTCCAACAGATAGGTGGATGCTAAAAGTAGTAAAGTCTAAAACACTTGTCTAAGTCTAACAAATTCTGAAGTCTAACAAATTCAAACGGCAACTTGTTACCATTGAGCTGAAATGTTGGCAGTCTTCGCTTTAGTTTTCAATTTCTTTTTCAGATAGTCAGTCCCAAGTTCCTTCTGTTCATACTTCAAATCGAGATCATGCTTCAAATCAAGAATAGGCATTCCATAACATGTCAATTTGTCAGCCACGTTGCATTTTACACTATCCTTTAAGTCCCTGAGTTATGTACTCCTGTTCTCCAACACAATAGTTGACTCTATCTTCTTCAGATTAGTCTAGCAGACTAGACTAAACTCTGTGGCACAAGTGCTCCCACTATCAACGACTCAACCCAACGATCTACCACTGTAATATAACTCTTCTCCAGCAACACAACAGCACCACACACCACTTTAGCAATTAAAACTTCACCAGGACAGGTCATAACGACACATTCCCTACACAAGAATGGCAAATTCGATTGGAGTTATAGGTCCAGCACAATTTAACTTAATTCCACTTCCACAAAAACAAATAATTGTTCTCTACCCCAACACCGACATGGCTCAAATCTAATTTACTAGGACAACTAAATGCCACTCTACCTTCCACCTAACTTCATTATGTTGAGTCGAGAAGCATACTATCTATATGAAGCATTTTTTTTGCCTCAAGCCGCTCAGTGGTCCAGAGTCCTGAATCCAAGAATGTGATCGGCTATTTACGTGGCACAGTTTTTCATGATACAGACAGGACTGCTCACATCACCTTGCTTTTTCAATTTAATTTGAGAGCTACGCAAGTGAATAAAAAAAAAACCAATGAAAAAGACACAACATAGAGGTAAAAAGACATGGATATGGATATTGAAAGCTATTGATCAGAGCAAAAGCGAATTTTATTAGCCAAAGCAAACATTATGCAGGAAAACAAAAAAAAGTGTTGGTAAAACCCTGGTCAAACGGACTTGCAAGTAGTCGCAAACTAAGTAGCCACAAGTTGAACTTGCGTAGAAACTTGCGTTGGGTGGCCAAACGGACTCGCAAGTTTCCTCGCAAGTACCCGCAAGTCGCTATAAAAACCCATTTCAAGTCAGAAATATCGTGTATTTCACTGGCTAATAATAGGTTAATGGACGCCTCTCAACTTGCGTTGACTTGGGTTGGGTGGCCAAACGGTGAAAAACTTGCGTCGACTTTCGTGCAAATTTGATCTCGACCAAAGTGAGCGCAAGTCATCGCAAGTCATCGCAAGTCATCGCAAGTCAACGCAAGTGCACGCAAGGCCTGGCCGAACGGAGTCGCAAGTAGACGCAAGTTGAGAACTTGCGTCTACTTGCGACTCCGTTTGGCGAGGGCTTAAAAGTGTTACGGGGCTGCAAGATGAATAACTTGCATTTCATTGGTCTTTTATTTTTGCAAGTTCAAAATCTTCTTATTCTTACTGCTTTCATTTGGCTTCTTTGGCGCATATCATGAAACACTTTTGACCTCACTCTGGAGTACATGTATGTGCTGGAATTTGAATGTTTTTTTTACTCTGCACATTTTTGTGATTTCTTAATCTTTTGCTATTACCTTTGGCATGTTTTTACATACAACGTTTATTTGTCAGTCAACCCTCAGCTTACAGCCTCAGGTCATACTTGAGACCTCAGGTAACGTTTTCCTCGATGTAGACCTTCCGCCAGTAAATGACACATACAGTATTGTGCAATTTAGGTAATGCAAGTGAAACTCACTGAGTTTGGTTAAAAATTGTTTTGGGCAAACTGACTTTAAAAATATGATTTGATTTTGTAATTTTTTGAACACGATACTAAAATAATTTGCGTGCATATCTTGTGAGTTCCAACAGGGAAAATATATGCAATTAGAAGCCACACATTATATGTTAAACCATGGAATAAAGGATTTCTTATTCCAATATCATGTCATTTTTTAGTATTTCAGGTTGTCGTTTTTGAAATACCTCCTGCATTGTCCAAAAAGCATACTAGTCGCATTAGGCCCATGCAAATGATGATAACGAGGTACAAAATTTGGCAAACTTTGCTTGCATTACTTTTGCACAATACTGTAGAAATGAGATATAATTAAATGTATCATTCATGAAGTTGAGTTGAGGTAAGTTGGGACTGATGGTAGTACAAACCCAATGATTGGTTGTGGTGTAAACTTCAGAGTTAACATGCAATTCATTGTCGTAATCCGAAATAATAATATTTCATTTGTTTTATTGATAGGCTTATTGCTAACTACATGATGTGGCAAGCAGTTGTTCATTTGGCCCCCTATTTAAGCGAAGAGTATCACAGGGCTTTCTACAACTATCGGAAGGTTGTCACGGGAACCACGGGTGAGACAGACATCTGGCAAAAATGCATTACAGAAATGAGTCGCTATGACAATGAGATCGGAGATCCTCTGGGTGTTGTTTTTCTCGATGAGAAGTTTAACAGAAAAGATAAGGAATCGGTAAGGGTTACATACAAGCAATTATTTTGGTAGCTACAATAAGCAGCTACAATGTAGTGCAATGTATATTATTATTATTATACTTGTAGTGTCGGGCAATTATTTACTGTAATGTAGCTTTTTATCACGCTGGAGTAAGTTTGAAAAGCTAATGCTTTGAGTGTTAGTCATTGTTTTGTCAGAGCAAACTGATTTTGTTCCCACTCTGAACTAAACCTCAAAACGTAAGATATTTTAAACTTGCTACATCTGTTAATTTAGATAGCAAAAGGTAGTTGGTAATCAGCTAAATGTTCAGTTTTCCCAAACTGTTTCTAAGGTACTGGAGTGCAAATGTATTCGCTCAACTAAACATTGTTCTCTAAATTTAGCAAATATAGTGTTAGCAGTTTGATAAGGTCATTAAAGCTGTTACTGAAAGTTTATTAACAAGAAAAATAACCAAGTTATAAAACCTTTCCAGAAACTGACAAACTTTACAAATGACAAAAAAAGCTATTTTCAAGTCACTATTTCATACTTATAAAGCTGTTTCTCTAGTAATTCATACCCATACAAAACACTTATTTTGGGTTCAAACAAGCATTAGCGAGGTGGTGGCAAGCACAATGAAACGAGTACAGTAAATAAACACAGTACAACAAAGTAAAGAAACGCAATAAATAAGCAATAAACGAGGCAAGCACAGCAATGATGAGAGCTCCTGTTTGTTATTATTATCATTATATTTTAACTACAATTCAAGGTAAAAAATACGGGCAAAAGTACATATATATAACTTACACAGATCCCGCCACGGATATATTCCAGGTTATGCCTGCTCTAAGGTATCACGAACGTACATAGCGCGCACGGAGAATGCACTTGCCACAAGACCTTTTATTTCGCCCACACGCGCCGTTTGGCTTCTCCAGGGCGCGAAAGGTTACACTCAATTATCGTATTATTGCCCTATTTATACTTTCCAAAGCTCATTTTTTTGTTTACGTTCTTTTGACACAATTAATTGCTTAATAAAATTGTTTACTTGTTTACAGCCCAGTAGTAAATGGCTTAATTTATTACCGTTTAACGTGCACTGTCGGCTTCGCGCGCTAATGCCATTGTTGACGTTCGTATGACGCAATTCACTGGTTTGTAATGTTCTAAAGTTGTTTATGCTGTTCGCATCGTTCCTAATTAAAGAACTTTGATTTGGTCTTAGAACTTGGTTTAGTCCTAAAACAATTGAGTGCACTGTCCGAACACACGGAAAGTCCTTGATGTGTAAAATGAATATGATCGTCCATTTACATCCCGCTCCTGGGTCCGGCAATGGGTATGGGTGACCATTACAAGCCCTACTCCTGTTCAATCCTGTGCTTGAATGAATTCTTGTCCATTATCTCCATCATCCATAAGTCTTCTAGATCTCATATATAGAAGATCGGTGTTTCCGCGCTTTTTCCGTTAACCAAAGAGGGGGTTCTCGCTGTGGCCCGCTATCAGTGGTAACTTCTTCTCTCTTGGTTGTTTGGGACAAATAACCAAGCCCGTAGCGGGATCTGTGCAAGTTATAAATTATGTCCTTTCAGCGGTCGCAGACTCCACGAGTCAACCAGTAGTATATAGCACGGCGAAGTGTTACGAAACCACGAGCTTGTCTATATATATATACACATATATATATTTATATTTAGTATAATTTTCAGAGGTTAATATAAGAATTGGACATTCTGATTGGTCGAAAAGCTCATCATATGACGCTACATTTACCCCGAGAAAGGGAAGCATACTATTGTTTTCCATCTCCATGGGAAACTTAACCGACGAATGACAGCTGATTAAGAGTCTAAAGGAATGGTTAATGGTTAACGTATCGTCCACATTTCTCCTGTTATATGTGGGCATCTTGGCTTCGCCGCACATGAAGACATTAGCCAGCAGGAAACCGAGCGGGGAGCCCATGGTAACGCCATCGCTCTGTTCGTATAGTTGGCCATTGAACAGGAAAAGCTGATCCTTTGTTGCCCCTCTCAGAAGATCGACAAGGTCTTACTTGCTGAGATTAGGAAGGTGCGTTTCGTTGAACCAATCATTCAAAAAAGCTTTGTCAGCAAGTAAGTGTATGGTTTCTTCCAAAGGCACATTGGTGAATAATGAAGCAACATCATAGGAAACCAGGACATTACCTCATTGTCTCTCTTCCTGTATATATATTCCTATATGTTAATTTCTACCCTCATCATTGAACTTAAGAATGAACGAAGAATGCTCAAAACGTCGTTTACGTTTGCCCGTATTTTTAACAGTGAATTGTGATAAAAATATAATGACGATGATGATAATAATAATAATAGTTACAGTAAAAATAATAATAATAATAATAATTGATAAATAGAAGCTCTCATCATTGTTGCAAGATCAAGCAATACAAACAAATTATATTAAAACGATGGTTGACAAGTCTCAGAAAGATCTCAAATGTAGAATTTGCAAGCAGAGTAATGAAACCATCAGCCATATTGTAACTTCCCGCTCAAAACTGGTGAAAAAAGAAGACAAAATTAGACATGACAATACGGCTAGAGTGATCCATTGGGACTTGTCAGGAAAATCTGGGTTCGAGCGAAATGAGAGGTGGTATGACCATGTCCCGGAGAGTGTGCTTGAAATGATGACTGGAAACTTTAATAACATAGGGTCTAGGAGTCCAGGTTTGGTGATCATCGACCAGAGAGACAAGAGCTATCAAATTTTAGATGTGGCACTTTCAAATGATGGTAGGGTGAGAGGGACGGAAGACAAAAAAGTTAAAAAGTACCAAGATCTTGTGAGAGAAGTTGCAAAAATTTGGGATCGGAGGTCAAAGGCTATTCCAGTGGTAGTGGGAGCATTGACACCAATACCACTGAGACTGAAAGACAACCTGAGAACTATTGAGGGGAGGGGGGAGCATTCCTGTTGAACTGATCCAGAGATGTGCATTGTTGGGGTCGGCAAGAATTCTAAGGAAGTTCCTGTTTTAACAGCACAAGAAGAACGCTGTAAAACTCTGAAAAAATCCTTTAAAGCGAAGAGATCTTAAGCGTCGAGTTGCATCTAACAACTGACTACTGACGCATAAATTACGACATTCTTATACACGCTATTCTTAACCATTCATGCAAATCCCTATGTCATTACAAGCACAAATTAGTACATTATCACACCCTCCCTTTTCTAACAAAAAAAGTCCTTAAACTATAACAGTTCGCGTTGTAACACATTATCACACCCTCTCTTTTATAAGAAAAACAGTCCTTGAGCTGCAACAATTCAGGGCTCAAGCATTTAGGCTAAAACATAGTCCTCAAGATGTTTTGGGACTCTGCGGATGCACTGAGACCTTCTTGGCTCAGGCGCTTTGACAGGTGTAGTAGGGAGAGATACTTCAGCCGGTACTTCAGCCACAGATTGAGACGGCACCTTATAGATTTCAGTTACAGTCTCCACGGGCTCTTATGACTGTGGCACGTTACACTGCTCTCGTTGAGTGTCATCGGCCGTAGAGTGGGTTGGTTGGTCTTCCTAAGACGAATTCTGCTCCTCCAAAGAACGCCTTGAAGAAGCTCCACGTTGCAGCATCTTTTACTCAAACGATTCTTGACAACTCTTTACTGTCAATCATTCTTTCCAACCTTCAATGGCTAAACTTTTACAGCATCGCCATTCTTCATGGTGTATACGTCATTGGCGCTTCTGTTGTAAAAACGAGCTTGCTGTTGCGGGCGCAAGTGAAGCTTCGTGCGGGTTGTATCTTCATCAGCTACAGATGGTTCAAGGAAACCAGCAGACGTGAGTAAAGGACGTCTTGTTCTTCTGTCAAGAAGGCGCTGAGCTGGGCTAATTTGAAGTACGGTAGGCAGTGTATTGTGGGTCCTTGAAGATCTCGAAGGATCTTGGCAAAGATCTTTGTAAGATCCTTCAAAAGATCCTCATTGAATCCTCAAGGATTTTGAAGGATCCTAGCAAAGATCCTGTTAGAATATTACCAAAGATCTTTGCAAGATCTTGGTCACATCCTTAAAGATCTTGAAGGATCTTAGCAAAGATCTTTGCAAGATCCTTCAAAAGATTCCTTAAAGATCTTTCAAAGATCCTCATAGAATCCTCAAGGATCTTGAGAGATCCTAGCAAAGATCCTGTTAGGATCTTACCAAGGATCTTTGCAAGATCTTGATCAAATCCGGTTATCAAAGTCCCACTCGTGACAATTTCAGAAAATTACTAGAAGAAAACTGCGGTCCTTTGTCAACTTGTAGCTGTTCCTGTATGCCTTGCCTCGGAAAATGCAATTTGAGCTTCCTGATTACGGACACTGACGTTGTACTTCTGAGGTGGTCAAGTTCAAAGAAGTCACTGAAATAATCAGATGTTACCAAGTAGCTCTTTCCCTCTAACCCGAAAAGGTCAGCTGCAACGTACTAACGGGGCCTCTAGGCGTTTGGTGACTCTTGAGTGTTTCCTTGAACTGGCTTTGCTCGTAGTCTCTACAGTCAGGCTTCACAAGTAGATATGTGATTCTTGATGTCCCCGGTCATGCCAGGTCAATAAAGACACTCGCGCACTCTATTAAGACAACCATTAACTCCCAGGTGTGAGTTGTTGTGAATTCTCCTGAGAAGTTCACCTCTGTCAGCTTTTGGGACTACTACTCTCTCTCCTTTGAAAATAATCCCATCCTGAGCGGAAAATTTGTCTCTCATGTTGAAATACGGACAGACAACAGGAGGCAGGGCACTCTTTTCATCAGGCCAGCCCTGCTGAATAACTGCCTTCTCTGTCTCATGCTGAATCTGCAAAAGCCTCGGTTGAGATATCGGTAGATAGTTCATGACATTGATAGTTCAAAATTCTGACTCAACTTGTACACGCGAGGGAAGATAAGCTCTGGATAGTGTGTCCACCGGATTTCTAGGCCTGATTGCGTTCTTAGAACGCGGTCCTAATGCAGACTTCCGCCAAGTTTCATGGGACGGTACACTTTGGTACGATCTTGCGACACCGATTTGGCCGCCCCGCAGCAAGGGCGAAAATAAATGACATCATGGCGAAATCATGCGCTGTACATTTCGTGGCCATCTGCTAACGTCATTCTTGTTCTCTTTTGTGGCCTCTTTCGTTGTTTTCGACGTTTTGGAGTTTTCTTTGAACTGGTTTTTCACTCTGATTGCATCTGACAGAAAAGGGAATGCAGTCCCAATGAAGACTAAGTTCTATTTTTTTTGGCCGGGCGAAAACAAATTACATCATCGCAAAGCACGTGTATACAAGATGATTTACATTTTAGATTGTTCGCGATCGCTTTTTTGTTGTTCTGATTCTGAACCGTGAGTGGCCTCTTTTGTCAGGATGCGACATGACAGCCTTTTGGCACACAACTCTTGGCTTTGGGATGTTAACCGTGGGAACAGCTATATTTCATTGGCTATATTTTGATTACATTAAACAAATTTGGCGACTTAAATTAAATAGTTCCAGTGGCCACAAATATTCCGTATCCAGTGAAGCTCAAAATTGAATCGATGGAAGAGTACTCTGAAGCTATGATCTATAAGAAAAAACCAGAACTAAGGAACAGCAATGTAAATGCTGACTACTTCTATTCATCAGCGGAAATATTCGAATCAGTTGCCAGTTGCACAGAGTTTATTTACGATAAACCACGGATAAACCGGCACGCGAGTGCAAATGCTAGCTGATATTTGTGCTTCCAGCTTAGAATACTAGATGTAACACAAGTGTAAAAATGAGATTTTAGCATGATTTTTTTAACTTGTGACTTGTCGAAACTGGAGC
>Ga0126339_10002906_pt1 | contig 12367 bp, 19 predicted proteins | sample OrbTmetagenome_2_FD_92532 | JGI IMG/M metagenome (GOLD analysis project Ga0126339, IMG submission 92532) | Coral microbial communities from Petempiche,Puerto Morelos, Mexico - Orbicella T R C metagenome | ecosystem: Host-associated > Invertebrates > Cnidaria > Coral | place: Petempiche,Puerto... | reverse complement strand
CCATTTGCAATGCAACTCAACTCGTTTGATGCGTACTTCATGTAAGCTACATAGAACTAGAACGCACATGTTTACTCCAAATATGGTAAGACAAACCATATACGTAACAAACAGTTGGGAAATATTTCAAAGACTTCCATTCAGAGGCTTCGCTATACATGATGGCAGACATGAAACCGTTCAACATCGCTATTTTCCACAGAAATTAGAGAAGAATAATTGCAAAGGAAAACTTCTCTTTTGTCGGTGTGAAGATGGGAGGTAATGAACTTTAAAATTTCCACAGCAAAATAAAAGCAGCCTACAATAGTTATCTCCCTAATAAAGCAACCAACAATGTGAAATTCACCACGCTCAGCAGAAAAATATCAGCCTGAACTTGTTGCTAATCTGGCACAAAGTTGGCCCCTCATTTCCTTAGTTCTTATTGTCTCAGAGCTGTTGCTAAAAAGTACTAATAGTGAATTAAAAAATTAAGCATCAAAGGAAAATCCTGAACAGAAATGGTGGCGAACCTTGCATTATGTTTGCGTTTTGCGCACGCTCCCTACGGTTCTCAAGTGATTGACAGATTTCTCTACTGGGGCAATCATAGTAACCAGGAAAGCAGTGAGATCAAAGGTAGCTGCCAGCTCCCCCTGTTTCAGACAATGAAATCTACTTTAGAAATGTAATTCTATGGAATAACAAGCACATTTTAATAGACAGTACATCATTTTATTTGAAAGAATGGCATGAAGCTGGTATACTAGGAATCAAAGACCTACTAGATGAAAACAACAGATATTCTTACAGAGCATTGCACCGGTAACACAAAGGTCGTGGGTTTGAATCCCGTTCAGAGCCTGAAATTTTTTCAGGTCATTTTTCCAGTAGTGTCATGGCTGCATTCGCATCTTTCATTCTTAGATTTCTTACACTTCATAAGTTTCTTTTAAAAACTGGTCTTGAGCTCCTTTTACTAGGTTATATGATCTAATATCAGCTATACCTTACAGATGGAAGTGTCCTTTGAGACCAGGATTTATCATGGTCAATCAAGGTATGGAACAAAATACAACTATAGAAATTAGCACAACCACTAGTAAAAAGGCTTATGATGTACTTATTCAAAGGAAAATTGCAGAACTGCTTGCTAGCCTTAGACTTTGTAGATAAGGAGTAGAGAGTTCCAAGCTTAGTACAATTTATACACTTCCATTTAAAATAACTAAAGAAACAAAATCAAGCATATTTCAATATGACTATTCATAATATTCTTCCACATGGTGTGTTGCTGTATAAATGAAGATCGTAAACTCTCCTCTTTGCATACATTGTGACTCGTTAGAAACACTATTCTATGTGTTAGTTAACTGTATTGTAATTCAAACGTTTTGGTTTGAAGTAATAAGCCGGTGGAAAAATCACAGTAGTGAATGTTTACCTAAATCCTAAACTGCATATCTTTAATTATTACATCCTTCGTGGCAAGAGATACATCTTTCTCCAAAGAATTGAATTTAAACCGTCAAGCTTTTTTCACTTTCTTGAATTTGTTAAAGATAAGTTAATTGTCCAAAGATTGATTTTATATTCTAAAGCCCAAAAGGCAAAATTTCTTTTACTATGGAAGCCTCTCCTCTCCTTACTGTAAATGGTTATAACCTAACATACTATACAGTATGGGTCAAAGCAAGCCTGGATATATATTATGTATTGTGTTAGTTGTAATCTTAATTCTTGTAATATAATTTTTGTAACCTTAAGTTTTGTAGTGAAAGTGATTTAAGTGATGTTGTGATAATAATAAAAATGTTTGAAAAAAAAGCATAAAGTGGTAAAGGACAAAGAAAAATTGAAGAAAATCAGAAAGGAAGCCTAAAAGAGGTGGGGGAACAAAAAGGACCGCAAGAAAGCAACAAAAAATGGGCAGGAGCTTGTCCCTGGAAAACCCAGTTCCAAAAACACATAAGACACTGAATCTAAGAGACAAGTTGAACATTGCCACATAAGAAAGATAGATCCCTCCTTACTTGTGAAATTGGAAATGTTTTTGGGCTGTGGTACTTTTGGAAATTGCTACGTAGCTTATAGGGAGGTCGTAATTGGCATCAGAGAATTTGAAGCTGAAAAGTCATGATGGTGGTCATGACTACATGGTCATGACTACATGAAGAAGGACATTTGGCATGACAAAAAATTATCAGCCACCTTGAAGATCAATGTGGAATCCTTATTCCCTTTGGTATTGTAACAAGAGTGAGCTCCAACATCTCATTACAAAGTTTCAAGGCCATAAAGACAAAAGTGTAACTTTGTCCAACCTAATCAAGAAGAAAAAACTGGACAAACCAACTTGGCTTGGAATTTTGAAAGATACCGTCAAAACGTTAGACCACATACACTCTCGTGGCATTTGCACAACTATTTGAGGATTAACAACATTGTGATGGAATGGCGTGAGCAGGAATGGAAACCTTCATAATTGGATTCTTCAGCCAACTCTTGTTTTTGATCTAAATTTGTTGCAGTCATTTAAGACCCTCACTATTGTTGCCTTCATTATAGATTCATTTTCATTTGATGTCATATAGGTGGAATTCAGATTGTAGAGTGCTAAAAGTAGGAGTAGAAGATATATTTCAAAAGGAGTTTGCCAAAGCTTTACCAATAAACACAAAGTAGTGGTTCATAATCGTTAGGGCAGAGAGGTTTTTGATGTGCCACTTTCCTTTCCCAAAGATGAAAAACACAGTAAACTTTTTAGCATCAGGGAGCACTTGTTTTATCGCCGGTCACATTTCTCTACCATTGCCCTTTGCATCTTTAATCACCTGACAAAAATACTTCGATTTCAGATTTCTTTCCTCATGGTTGCTATAGTGGAATGCAATCCTGTTATAAAAGATTTCAGCAAAGCACATTTTTTTAAATCCTAAGACAGTAATGCTGTTATCTCAAGTCAAACAAAAAGAATACAGGAAGCGATATCCTCACATTGCCCCCGAAATTGTGAATGGGAGTCGTAGGCAGAGTTGTGCATCAGACATTTACTCGTTAAGTAAAGTTGTTTTAGCTGCATTGGATTTTCTTCCAACAGCGACTTCAAGGTTACTAAGGGTAGCATAAAGTGCAATTTGTGTAGAAGCTAATGAATGCAAGCATTCCTTTCCACTGTCATCTAGTTTCTCCTAAGATTTACACTTAACTTTCTTGTTCAACTTTTTCTGAGAAATGTCAGGATACATTGTATGCCAATATATGACTGGATTTATGAAAACTGTGTCAATACTTTGAACCAAATCACCCATATGCACTTTGATTTTGCAACTCTTAAAGGCCTTAAAATCCCTCTAGGTGATGGAAAAAAATAGAGAGAGAAGGGCAAGGAAGGGAAGATAACAGAGTGGAGGAAGTTAAGACTGACATTCCTGTATTGAGATGCCTCAAGATTATCATGTGATCAATGTTAATGTCATGCAATGGGTAGTGTCCTAGTTGCGTGATTTTCCCGTTTTAAATCTTGAATAAATCACTTCTAAATGTTCTGGGCCTGTGCAAATCTTTACATGGTGGCAGCGTCAGGATAGAACTTTTGTCAGATACCTTGGTGGTACGTTGATCAACCTGATTCACAAACAAGAAGGATGGTGACATCACATTTACCGCCGCTGTCACTGCTGGAGATAAACAATGGAACATGGGTGAGAAATGGAAGAAATTTGAACTAGCGTGGAGAAACTATACATTGGCTACAGAGCTGGGCGAAAAGGATGAGAAAGTCCATGTCACCACTCTACTAACAGTGATAGGGGAGGAAGCCTGAGAAGTGTATTCGACATTTACAGACTGGGCACGTGAGGGTGACAACAAGAAAATTTAGCCAGTCTTGAAGAAGTTTGCCATGCACTGCGAGCCACAAAATGTACCTTTCAATCACTACAGATTCAACCACAGGGTGCAAGAGCCTAGAGAATCCTACGATCAATACAGAACAGCGCTACGCAAGCTAGCTGGGGGTTGCAATTTCGATACAATTACGCCTGAACAAATTCTTCGCAACCGCCTGGTATTTGGAATACGAGATCCAAAGGTTTGAAGACAACTGTTATGCGGAACAAGTCTAATGCTGAAGAAAACAGACAAAATTTGCCTCACATTGGAGAGCACAACCGAGCAAATGAAGGCTGTTGAAGAAAATCCCAAATCAAAACAAGTGAATGCCATAAATCAATCGAACAAGAGGGAACCATGTGGGGCAGAGGAAATGATGGTTTGGGTTTCAGCCAACAAAGGAATGTGGGAACTATGGAACACACGACATGAGGAGGAGAGAAAGCTGTCCAGCATTTAGAAGAACATGTTCTAAGTGTGGAAGGTACAATTTCTTTGTAGCCGTGTGCAGGAGCAGAGCATTGGTCGATGGAAACAATCACAGCCAAACAGCAAGAGTTGTGGAGCTTAACGAAACCGAAGAAACCAAGGGTGATAAAATATATGGCATCTCAGATATCACCACAGTCTAGCTTGATGATTCTCAACTGGTAACTCTCAAGCTTACGTCAGGAAACTACCTGCATTTCCAACCAGACACAGGCGCACAATGTAATCTCATACCTCTACAGTTGTACAAGAAAGCACCTAAAGACCACAGCCTCAAGCACGTGAAGACATATCAGACAGCGATAGTAGGGTATTGTGGCTCGAGAATTCCTGTGGTAGGCCAAATTCAAATTCATGTCTCCTGTGGTGACAATTGAGTCATCTCGATTGTAAACTGGTTGATAATACAGAAATACGGCGGCTATTGGGAAGCAAAGCCTGTATTGAAATTAAAATTAAAATTATAGAGTACATCAACAATGATGAACTTCATAAACCAAGCACTGGGAGTGCTCTTGTTTACAATTTAGACAGCACCAGTGGTGAGGTATCAAATTACTCTCCCCTCTCCAAAGATGACCTCCTACAAAAGTACTCAAAAGTCTTCAGAGCAAATGTTGGCAAGATGGAAGGCAAATATTGCATTAGAATCGCCACTGAAGTAGACCCAGTACGGAATGCACCCTGCTGGGTGCCAGTGGCATTGAGAGACAAACTAAAGGAGACATTAGATGACCTTCAGTAGCAAGACATTATTGCAGCCATGACATTTCCTACTGCCTGGATTAGTTCAATGATGGTAGTACCCAAAGCAAATGGCAATTTGAGATTTTGCCTGGATCCCAAAGACTGAATCAAGCCATCCTTCGGGAACATTATCCTCTCCCCACAATTGAGGATGTAGCTACATGCCTTCATGGGGCTGAAGTTTTCACAAAATTAGATGTTCGAAGTGGATTCTGGCACATTGTGCTGGATGAGACGTCGTCATACCTTAGCACATTCCAAAGACCAATTGGGCATTTCTGGTGGAAAAGAATGCCTTTTGGAATTAGCTCAGCCCGAGGTATTCCAACGACGAATACATGAACTCATCGAAGGTCTGCAGGGTGTGGAGGTCATTGCAAAATGACTTTGTGGTCATCGGATTTGGACACACCCCATGTGGAGGCCATTCAAGACCATGACAAAAACCTTGTGAAATTCCTACACCGTTGTGAAGCCCAGGGAATCATCCTAAACACAGACAAGTTCACTCGTCGACAGAAGGAGGTGCCATTCATTGGACACAGCTACAGATGAAGGTTTACGTGTAGACCAAGCCAAAGTGCGAGCCATAGTAGAGATGCCTGCACCCACAGACAAAGCTGGAGTACAGAGGCTGTTAGGTCTAGCACAATACCTTAGCAAGTGTTTGCTGCATCTCTCAGATGTAACCAAACCACTGCTAGAGCTGACTCAAAGCAACGTGGATTGGAACTGGGAAAGTCCCCAACAGAAAGTGTTGGACACCTTGAAGAAAGCCAACCCCACCCCTGTGCTCCGGTACTACAACTTGGAGGAAGAAGTCACCATCCAGTGTGATACTTCACAATCTGCAACGTATGCTAATAAAAACACAGAAGTACAACCTGAGGATCCACTACAAGAAAGGAAAAGAGATGTTCTTAGCAGACACTTTTAGCAGAGCCTACCTCCCTGAAGTCAATTCCTGCAACTTCTCTCGAGAACTAGAAGACATCGACCACAGAATCTTCCTTCCCCTATGCAAAGTGTGCTGGCAGCAAATTATACATGCTTCCGCAGATGACCCAGTGTTACAGCAGTTACGCTACACCATCCAGAATGGTTGGCCTGAGAGCCAGAAGGAGACCCTTTGACTCTCGTGATGAGCTGACAGTTGAGGGAGATCTCGTTTTCAAAGGGCAGCAAACAGTAATTCCAGCAACCTTAGAGGGAACTCATGGTTGTTACACATTTCTCTTGCATAGGCATTGAAGGTTGCATCTGCAGAGCTTGAGACACCCTTTGCTGGCCTCAAATGGCGACAGAATGAAAGGAATACATATCCAAATGCGATGCCTTACGCATCAAAGTACTCCAGGTAAATAACCTCTACTATCACATGAACTGGTGGCATGACCATGGTCAAAGGTGGCTGCAGATCTTTGTGAACTGGATGGTACTATGTTACTAGTCATAGCACACTACTACAGCAAGTTCATTGAGGCAACCTGCCTTAACTCTATGACATCAAGAAGTGTTATTTAAGAGATGAAATATGTTTTTGCACGATATAACATCCCCAATGTCCTTGTCACTGACGATGGTACACAATTTGCATCAACTGAATTTGCGGTCTTTGCAGAAACCTGGTGTTTCAAACATCACACGTCATCTCCTTGTTACCCACAATCTAATGGGAGAGCAGAGAATGCCGTCCAGATGCTCAAGCGCCTCTTCACAAAATGCAAAGCATCAGGCCAGTCCAAGTATCTTGCTCTATTTGATTGGCAAAATACACCAATGAAGGGTGTTGAGACAAGTCGAGCACAACGCCTTTTTGGTTGCCGTTGCAAGACTGTTCCCATTGTCTGGTACACTGCTCCTACCTCCACACTCAAACAAAGGAGAAACAAGAGCTATAATGGGCGTGAAGCATCGGTAATAGCATTTTTATGACAAACACACTAGGCCACTCCAGCCAATCGTGCCCAACCAAACCATCTGTATACAGCTGCCAGGCAACTCCACATGGATAGCTGACACTTCCATCGGTGGGGTGGGTCCTCATAGTTATAAAGTACAAATAGGTGATTCTGTTTACAGCCGGAACCGCTATCAACTTATCTCACCCAGGAATGATGACCATCAGGCCAACCCTGACCCAACAGCACCAGAGGACCATGAAACCCAGTTTACACCCGGTATTTTCAGTAAGGAAACAAACCCCTCAAGTGAGCCAGTGGAAGCACCCACACGACAGAGTTCTTCAAGTATATCTAGCCACTGCAGATCCAGCCAACATTTTAAATAAACATATTACTGGTGGAATTTATTAGGCCAATTGGATAGTCAAGTCGGGAGAATATAGAACACAACTTGGCACATCCCTCATTAGAGGTTTCTGTCATAGATGACAGGGCATAGGCACGATGTGACATGGTCTTCAATGAACTGGCTTTGTAATGTTTGTCTACATGGCTTTCAAAATGCTAGACCAGTGTTGGTCAGCTTTCTGTAAACATGGGTTTCAAGTTGTGTTCCATTCTTAATTATCTCAATTCCAATGAAAGGGATCATATTATCAGCAGGAAGTTCCATTGGGTGTAAACCATTCAATGTAGTCAGAAAGTCAGCAGCAACACTGGTGTTAGGCATGCTAGCAAGAGTATCATCTACATACCTCTTATATAGAGAGGGCACCAAACCATCACGAGTTTTTCTCATTAGTGGGCCAAGAGGAGAGCCCATCACTACACCGTCAGTCTGCTCATATAAATGACCATCAAACTGGAAAAGCTGATTGGTGGTGGAAACTTCAAGCAGCTGTGCAAGTTCCTCTTTCTCAAGATTAAGATGATAGGTTTGATTAAGCCAATCATTGGTAATGGCTCTCTCAACCAGGATGTTAAGTCTCACTTAGTCTCACTTAACGGCACATTGGTAAAATGGGCCATCACATCATAGGAGACCAGTATGTCTTCTTCATTCATAATAGAACAAATTTCATCAGCAAATTCAAACACATCATTGCATTTGACAATAGGAGAATGCATACTAATCGGTTCATTCCTGTGGGTTGATGTCCCGCAATTTTCCACGATGCCAGATGATTTGAGGGTTTGGATGCCATTTTGGACTGGCTTTGTGGCACATAGCCTCGGTCTGATGTGATACCTCACTTTGAATAATAGCGACGTCTTACATGAAGTGCTACCCGTGCATTTCCATGTGCTTTTCTTCGTTTGTTTTTCTATGTAGGAATCGTCACAGTTTTCCCCAAGGTTAGTGAAGTTGTGTTGATTTATTCCAACTATTACCAGCTAAAATGTTTAAAGGTACTTATCTAAGCACCAGAAAGTTGTGTAGTGCTGTATTTTCTCCAAAACTGCCTGGGTAACATATCGATTTGTGATCTGTGTCATCCTTCAGGAGTCAGCTGATTTTCTTGGCGATTCAACTTCTCTGTGAAAATGAACTTGGAAGGCTTGACCATAATAGCTGAAATAAATCAACACAACTTCATTGACCGTGGGAAAGACAGCAAATATTCCAACATAGCACAGCAAACTACAAAAAAGAAATGGCAATGCACACCACTCAAGGGTTTTCACTGCAGGTCAGCTTAATAGGCTCTTAATTGATGTAAGCTAGGTGTAAGCTTGCATGTAAACTTAAGCAAAAAAACGTTTTAGCTCTTGCAAAAAAGGTTCATTTTGTGACCGCTGTCAAGTTCACATTGCACAGCAGTAATGCACACTTAAGTCGGGACCACATTATGGCAGCTTTGGCATCTGTCTCAGTTGAGGAAGCCTTAGAGGAAGTGTGGAATGTAGAGGAAATGGATGAAGAGATAGGGTTTCTGCCTCTAGAAGACGTTTTAAAGATGTGCATGGATAATTTCAACTGTTTACAGCAATCAAAATGCAATTATACCAGCTTTCAGGAGGATGTGAAGGGAATGCTATGGAAAGTTTACTGGAGGCACAAAATGGGTGTAAATGGCACGAATAAAGTCCTGATGTCTTACGTTCCAGTTTCGCCTATGGTATCATCCGAAGTCTGTGTGTGGTTAAAATCGATCCACAGGCGACTTTTAGTGAATCCACGAGCAGCAAATCTATGGAGCATAGAAGTAAGGCGAGACTTGATTGAAGAAATATTTCTGCATATCAGACACTCCATTCAAGAGGGTGTTTCAGCCTTTGGGGACAGTAGAAAATAACAGGATAACCTTCACGTGATGGGCTGATAACCAGACGGGCTTATAAGCAGGAGGGCTTATAAGTGGCAGTTTACAGTATTGGATGTGTGATATTATCGCTTTGCTTAATTCAGCTGCATTATTAATACCAATTTATTTCAGTTTTATAAATTTCTTATGTTACGTTCGCAGCCAGGTAGAGGTCCTAAATGATGACCCAGATACTCTGTTCTACAAACTTGGAAGAAAGTACAAAGAGCGCCAAAGTCCGAAGGTGGTAGCTGAGGTCCTGAAATGCCCTCCTGTTGGAAAGATTTGTAGTGCTAAGCCAAGAAGATACCAAAACAATGCTGCTTTCATAATAAACACAAGTTTCTTGGACAATCTAGATGACTGCTTAAGTGACGACTTGGGGCCTTTCAGACACAATGGTCAACAGCGTTGGTTCTTTGTTGCAGAAGAAAATGAAGGTTTTATTGAGGTTGAACAACCTACTACCATGGAAGAGAGAGTCTATGTTTTGGAAAAGAAGTACTGGGTGCACTTGAAAAGTGATGATTTTGGTAGACAGCTGTGGAGAATGTGACTGAACTGGACAACCTGTGAAGTACATAATGGTGGAGTACTCCTTCACAGGCAAAAAACATGGCATTGACCTTGTGCCCCATGGAAACTCCAAAGAAACACAGAAGTCCTTCCTTCGCACTGAGAAGAGTATTAAGGAAACGGTAAAGATGGTCAAAGATGGAAAAAACCTTCTGAAGTATATGACGCTGTATTTGAGGAAAAGGGAGGCTTGATGAAAGCAGAGTCCCTTTGATCACTTCCTCGCCAAAATCAAGCTAGCAAATTCAAAAGCACACAAAAGGAAAAGACGGAGAAGGATGAGTTGTGGGCCATTGCCAATATGTCTAAAGAGGAAGCAGAGGAAGGAAATCCTTTTATCAGGTTTCGGGACTGTTCCACTGGCAATGTGTTTCTGGCAGATGACAGGCAATTGGCAGACCTTGGACATTTTGTACCAACCCTCAGCAGTTTGGAGTCTTGGGCGTTGACACTGTCTTCAACTGTGGTAATTTTTATGCTACACCAACCACCTATCCGCATCTGCTGCTGGTGGACAAGAAAACAATGAAGTCTCCGACAATGCTGGGTCCCGTGGCTATTCACAAGCGTTTAAATACGGCATGCTACAGTTACCTTGCAGCTCGATGACAAGAGTTCAACCAGCATTAAGAAACATCCAGTCAATCGGAAGCGATGGTGTTAGGAAGATTTTCAATGGGATGAACAAGCAATTTCCTGCCTCCAAGTGTGTGCTGTGTAAAAAGCATGTTGAAGACATCGTGAGAGGTAAATTAACGAGCCTAGACATTACTACAAGCAACCAGCAATCCTTTATCACTGACATTTTTGGTAATGTTGAAAACAGCAAGAGAGGCCTGGCTGATTGTTCATAGCCTGTACAATTTGTCGAACAATTGGAATTCCTGAAAGGCCATTGGGATCGAAAGTAACTCAGCATACGGAATGTTGAAGAAGCCCAGTTCCACTCTTGGTTCCTGAAGTACAAAGCAGACGAGATGAAAGAAAAGATGTTGTATCCTGTTCGCAAGGATATTGGACTGGGATACTACCACTACTTCAACAATGCAAACAAATCCATCAATAACACTGTAAAACGGAAAAAGGACTACAAACAACGTAAAGATGTTGTGGAATTCGCTGATGAAGAGAAATCAAAGACATTCAACAACAAAATGTTGAACGGGCAATCATTGGCGAAGGACCATATCGTCTGCAAAACGAGTACTGCAAACACTTGGAGGTAAATCTGGATGATTGGTTTCACAAAATGAGTCCTACACAACATCAGTGGCATATCGAGAAGCTAATGGCCACAGAAGTTAAACCCGTAGAAGCCAAACAAGATGTAGCACGGCCAATACCACCAGATCCTGGTTGTCACATGTCACTTTCATTTGGAGACTCTGGGTTATCAAGATTAGTACATGCAGCATCCCGGCTAAAAGCAAGCCAATTGGTTCAGAAACAAAACTCTATATACCCGGCCCCAGGCACCCACCAGCATGAAGCATTCTTTGTAGAAAGCACAAGTGGAGGACCCTCCAAGCCCAATTATGTGGTCATGAAACCTACCGGTGGAGTTGTTTGCGACTGTGAAAAGTTTCAGGAAACAAGTCTGTGCAGCCACTCCATTGCTGTGTCCAAACAAAATGGCAAATTGGCACAACATCTCCAGTGGTTTAAAGAGGCAGAACAACAGCTTAATCTGTCTGTGGTGGCTACTAGAGGAGCTCCCAGCAGTACTGGACACAAACCCGGAGCAAAAAGACCTCGTAGCAGAAACAGAAATCCCACTTCAAGGAACGACAGCATTGCTATTGATGACTCCCCAAGAGTAGAGAGGACCACAATTTGGCAGAATGAAAACCCTTTTCAACTGATGTTCATCACCCCAAACCAGAGGAAGTGTATCACGTGCAAGAAAGCGTTCAACAAAGGAAGCAATACACCATTTAACCTCTGCCTCTCTCACAAGGAATGATACCAGTATCCATTCAAAGGTGACTTCAATGACATCCAAGAAAGTGTGGGTGCAAAGAACTTCTATTATCACCTTGATATCTCTTGCATACGGGCTTGTCACCCTACTTTCCAGCCTGGAAACATATCGATTCAATAATCTTTAAGAGAAAACCTAAAAGAAAGTCACAGGCACCTGTTAAAAGATACCATGGGAATCTGATCTGAAAACTTCGCAGTTGTCTTCATAGGAAAGGACTGCCATCTTATTGTTAAAGCTGGTTTTCACTGGGCAGAATAAATGTAAGGGTGTAGTGTATTGAGCCAGCGGTTGACATTATGAGCATGCGCACTTATGTGCATTCTGTTCCATGTGCTTCGATCGAAATAAACCAAATACATGATAGTGGCGACGAGGATGAAGTCGTAGGAAAACGTCGAAAATATGACTGCTATCGGGAAGATAGAGAGTTTTGATGAGACACAAGAGAAATGGGAAACTTATGCGGAACGTGTAGAACAGTTTTT
>Ga0126339_10002903_pt1 | contig 12375 bp, 11 predicted proteins | sample OrbTmetagenome_2_FD_92532 | JGI IMG/M metagenome (GOLD analysis project Ga0126339, IMG submission 92532) | Coral microbial communities from Petempiche,Puerto Morelos, Mexico - Orbicella T R C metagenome | ecosystem: Host-associated > Invertebrates > Cnidaria > Coral | place: Petempiche,Puerto... | reverse complement strand
TTACGTAGAATCCTAAGAATCCATTGGCCAGAGACTATCAGCAATGAGAACCTATGGGCAAGGACGCAGCAAACTCCAGTGGAAGAGGACATCCGACGAAGGAGATGGAGCTGGCTTGGCCATGCGCGTCGCAAACCACCTAGTAGCATTGGCCGTCAAGCCCTGAACTGGAACCCCAAAGGTCAAAGAAAGAGAGGGAGACCACGGAACACCAGGCGGCGGGAGCTTGAAAAGGACATTAAAAGGACTGGACACACATGGAAACACCTTGAAAGGATAGCTCAGGACAGAGGAGACTGGAGAGTTGTTATTGGTGGCCTATGCTCCGGGAGGAGTAAACGGCCAAAGTAAGTAAGTAGGGACTACTAAACTAGAACATTCAGAAATGTGTAACAGATGTACTAGGTTGTTCACGGTACACTAGAACCCCGTTAATCCGGTCACCAACGGACCACACAAATCTGGCTGTATTAAAGGGGATTTTTAAATAAGAAAATGACTGACTGAACTTTTTTTCGGGCCATAATGACCATAATAGAGTGGCCGTAATAACGAGGTGGCCGTAAGGCGGGGTGCCGGGATCCCGCTGTAATATGGATTTTCGCTGGTGAGTCTTTGTTTCATTTTTGAGTTTTAAAATAGGCCATTTTCGAGTTACCACGTGCCTCTGCTTCAAAACGAGTCTTCGCGTAAAACATTTCATATGAAAATGAGTTTGATTTGCATGAAAATGAACCTGTAGGCGGAAAAGATTTTCTTATGCTGGTTTCGCACCAAGACTGGTTTTGCAACAGAGGCAAAAGGCAACTTGGAAAATGCCTATTCAATTATTTGGTTCGTAACGGGATTAGAATCTTCAGATGCAGATGCCATTTATAGCGTGTTGGACGCAGTATCGCGAATGGTAGTTTCGTTCCCTAATAAGGTGGAAACGTGGCAAATGTGTCAGGGATAGACTTAAGTGGATTAGCTTCCAATTTAGCAGTATCTCTTAGATTTCAGTGCTGAAGAACCCTGCCAATTTCGCCGCCCAAACCTGGACAACAGAGGAGTGCAATCGACTGAATACATTTTGAAACACGAAATAAGCAGGCACGGCGATGGTCGTTAAGTGTGTTTATTTCTGCAATGAACAGGAACTTAAATGACAGACTAACTCAGTCAGGTCTGACAAATTAACCTCTCGTTACGACGAGAGAATGTCAATTAATGGCGGCACTTCACAATGATTATTTCAGAACCTGACAGAATACTGAGTAGTTCTTCTTGTACAATAATTTAAACAACTTTTAATTTTTGCATAGCAAGCTTTGGAGATTTTGCAGCCAGTGTTGACAGGCAAATAGATATATTCTCTATACTATATCGATACATTTCCAACGCAGAACCAAACGATTACAGCTTTCATAATGAAACAAGTTTGTAATGGCTACATCCATATTGAATTTGCGAGTGTAAATCCCGTTGCAAGTGGAAATAAACAGATTTTCTTGCGCTCGTGCGTTAATAAATATTCGGATTCTTCCGGTTGCCTTCGGAGATCTTCGTATGTCCACGAGCAACGGAGCTTTACCCTCACGACTTTAAGAAGTTTCCCAAACATGGAGCTGTTGTAAACGTTTAACAATACTTAATAACACATGTCGCATCATCACTGTTTAACTTCGTGAAATAGGCTTTTTAACACTCGTGACGTGTATATAAAGTATAGATGCGAGTCCTGTAGTTTTTATTTGGATCACGCAACGCTCACGTGACTACCCAAAGAGACAGATCACGCAACGCTTCCGTGACTTCTGTGCACATGACTGATGCGAGATGTTCGAGGCTCAGACCATTAATTAAGCATTTGTATAAATCATGCGATAAATAAAAATCCAAATGTAAGCTTAAAAACTGGGCAGTTTAAGTATATGGACCGCAGGAGTCCACAACAGAGAAAATTTACAAAAATATTCTAGGGCTATCTCAAACTTTTAACAAATTTACTTTTACTTTTAGAAAATTTCAGTCGGTGCGGCCTGCAGCCTCGTTCTATATAAAATAATTTGGCTATTTCATCTGTCAACAGACCCCATAGGGTTACAGTTTTAAGAGAACAACACTCTAGGGTCTATTTTAAACTTATTTTTAAAAAACTATTTGGCTACAAAATGCTTATTCCAAAACTTACTCTAAAGAATTAACAGCTAACTAGAACCAACATCAATCGTTGTAATGAATAAGTTTTTACACGAGAATGTGTTTGACTCACCACAGTTCAAGCTGAACTACAAGGCCATTTAAATATTAAATTAAATAGTATACATATTTACAGCTTTAAAAACCATTTAAATACTTTTTTGTATTATTTACACGTTGGCCTGTCAACAAAACCTCCATCAGGAATCCTGATGCCTTTTAACAACATTTGTCTTTTATAAATAAATTCTTTCAGCCGCCATATTTTAACTTTTTGGAGTTATAGAAAATTGCTTTCAAAAGCTACACTTTTTTTCGTGGATACAATAAATTAACAATAGTGTATTTTTTCATTTCCTTTCCTAAATGAATTCTAGAAGGATATAATAATTAATCACGAATAATTATTTATACAATTATTTCTATTTGCGTACTGTTCCGCTGCACTCGAAATCTCCTCCACTCATCTTTAGCGCCTTCCTCCTTAGGCGAGAGGGGCGGGGACAGTACTTGAGGTGTAGAACACATGGAAGGTGTTGAGTCGAGCAAACTCGCTCGATTGTACTCAAAGTTTCTCAGCTCCGTCGAATGTGTCGACGTCGACGTCGAGGAAGACGTTGTGGAGTCGGTGGAAGTCTGGTTATAGTAAGTTCTAGCGTTAGTCAATGGCTTTTCCTGTGTTGCATTTTTCTTCTTCTTCAACGTAGTTCTTGCAGCTAATCGTGTTTCTCTGTTCGCTCGACGTCTTTCTCGCCACTTTCCCCTGATGCAAAGTATGAGAAGAAGAATGGCAGCCAACACAACAAGTGACGCAATTAAAGGGATGAGATAATCCGGGGCGGCTGTTGAATGAAACAAAAATAAAACCAATCCGTTAATAGACCGTTAGTTTAGTACACTGTACAATGTTCCCACTACGTTTATCGCCACAAGCGTTAACTTCGATACAGTTTTGTGTTAGCTGATGTAGATTTTAAAGCTTGCGATCATATTAAACTTCATTTATTTTCCGTCCAGTCGTTACCCATCTAAAGCCAACCAAAAACAAGGAATGAATAACGCACTTTTTCTTTCGCCATAAGCAAGTTCAGGCTCAGCGCGGTCAGATTTTTGTCCAAGGAGCTACATCACGGTTAGCGAGTATCGGAAAGTTTAAACTTAATTTTTCAGATTTGTCGTTTGTAATCCGTGTTAATCTTCTCCATCCTTAACCATCCCTGTTCCTTTATGGTTTATTATTAACCCTTTTGTGTTTTTCTATCTTAGTAGACTATTACTTCTAGGTTTCCTTCAATTGAAAGCTAATTTTGTACGTGGCCAAAATAACTCAAAATATCGTGACATGCTCACCTTCTTCCTCGTGATAAGACAGTGTGACAGATCTCTCGACTGTAACCTCATCCACAGCTATGAGTACATTGTAAAGAGTGATGTTTATTTCACGGCCTTTATCAGAAGGTACAGCTCGGATGAATCTAGCGATATCTTCAGCTGCTTTTCCAGCTATCTCCGTGCGCGGAGTACTGGCCTAGAGAAAGAAAAAAAGAAATGATATTGATTTAAGACTGCGTTAAGCTTTGGAATCAGAGATAAAGTATTGTGTTCTTGGTAGTCTGTTCACAGACCCTCCACTTTGTCTTGAGTTCGTCGAGATAGCAAGAAAAATATTAACCACAAGGGATATAACCGAGCCAAAACGCAAAGGGGTGACTCGAAGAAAAATAACTCGCAAAAATACGTCTACGTTCTTGCTAACTTAGCTCATGTTCACAATGTCTTTTACACGAATAAAAAACGGGAGAAGGCAAACTGATATTGAGGCACCCTGTAAAACTTGAGAAACGCTCTACTCAGGAAGAACCCCAGCATCTGAGCTAGGGGTGACAGCGTTACGTCCAGCGGTTGATTACTAGGGATAACAGGGTTAAGAACTGAAACACCTTGTTAACTCACCACTGATACAATGACAGTGGAGATGGTGCCATCCTTATCGCGGCCCTCGCAAAGTAATCGAATGTTCCCCTTCCTTGCCCATTTCTTCAACGTCGGCAAATATCGTAACTGGTGGCAGAGTTCTTCCACGAGAGTTCCCTGTTGACAGGAAAGGTGAAAATTATTTTAAAATAAAGTCTGACATCGTTGAAGGGAAGACGTATCTAATAATGACGATGATGATGGCTACCGGGTAACACAGGTAAGCTTTAAAGTGAAGAATGATCATCGCAGTTAATTTTCCAATTTAAGCAATTGGAAAGAAGAAGCCTGAAAAAAACAAATCAGGGCTTCAACGGGATTCGAACCCGTGACCTCCGCGATACCGGTGCGATGCTCTACCAACTGAGCTATGAAGCCACACATTGGGAGCGAGGTCTATTAGTTGAGTTCATATCTTCCCGTGAGGAGTGAAATGATGTGAAGTTTATATGAAATAATTCATATAAACTTCACATCACAGGTAAGCTTTCACAGTAAATTTACCCAGATGCATTCTACTAACCTTGGGAAGTTTACCCCGCCTAAACACAATGTGGATCTTTGCACAGTCGCCATTTAAGTCCGTACTGTTAGGAAGACACACTTCGTCGCCAATTCCAGAATCACTTTGCTTAGAGTTTGTCGCCCCGCCTTCACACTCGGCCCATCGACCACAAGGGGGACTAAGGCAGTCGACCGCTTTTTTCGGTACGCAGACCTCGCCAGTGGGACAGCCGCCAGCTTGAGTGTGATTCCAGCAATTGTGCGCACCGCAGACGACCTTAGTGCACGTGCGTGTGCCATTGACGCACGAACACGTGTTGCAGTCTTCTTGCACGTCGGTATTGTGCCGCTGAAGGATGATTCCACCAGGTAGACGGCAGTGCCTCCAGTCGTGCTCGTCATCTGGAAGAAAGACAGTCATTGTTTTAGATTCAACTTTTGCTATTCGCTTTGTGCCAAACTAAATGATAAACTTTTTAAAGCTGGGATCGTCGACACTGTTGCGAGATTTCCACATGCAAGGGATCACAATAAGAGATAAAGATTATCGAAGCTAAGTGTAAATAGAGAAAGCGGATTCCGCTTTTAACAGATACGTCACACCATAGTTAATAGAGGGAAATAGTTAAGAAGCCTGGTAAACATCAACGAAGCAAACAAACTGGCTAAGATTTATGTTCGGAAGTCCTTGACCCTGCACATCTTTTGCTTTATGCTCACAGACTGTACATCAATTACATAATCGCAATAGTTCTATCGGTTAGTTGTATGAACACATATAACCACCTTTTGTATTTGCCAGGTTTTGTGCAGAGCAACCCCAAAATGGCCAGGAAAAACATACAGCAAACTAAGAACTTTGCCAGGTTTCGTAACCATTTCCCTCTAGTAACTATGGCCACACGTTACAGCCAATCTTACCCTGGCAACGTGCTCCGAATTTTCCCGGGGGACAGATGCATTCAAAGCCGTTGATTTTATCTCTGCATGTTGCACCATCGCTGCACGGTGACGAGTTACACTCATTGATGTTGATTTTACAAACTGGTCCGGTGAATCCAGGCGCACAGTTGCACAAATGCCAGCCTTTTCCGTCAATACATGTAGCGCCATTGTGACAGGGGTTTGAAGCACAATCGTCAACATCTGAAACGCAAAGCAAATATTTAGTATTTGGTAGTAAAAGCTGAAGCAACCTTAAAATATAATTCTGTGATTGTTTTTTTTAAATATATATATATAGTGTCCCCAATAAGTTTCTTTTTTAAGCTAAATACCATCGACACTGAAATAAAGTCTTCCATTCATTCAGATATTTCCTGACAGAAGTCAACTGCATTTTCCACTTTTTCCCTGATCTTATAAAATGATATTTTCTCGCAAAACTGCCCACTTTTTCTCTTTTTGTTCCAAATACTCACTTTTCTCGCAAAGATTTCCTTCCCAGACATCGGAGCAAACACATGAGAAACTGTGGCCATCCGCTGAATTCAAACACGTGCCGCCATTCTGGCATGGGTTGGACGAGCACGGCTTGGGTGCTAAATAACGAAGCAATAGCACACACAACATTAGGCATGCGTGGAAGAGCAAGCAATTTTAATTGCGGTTTCTGCCTACTTCAGTCTATGTTTGAAAATACCGACTAAGCTTCTATCTTAAACCTCATCATTTGCCCAACCACGACAATAAACAACGTGAAAAATCTGCCGCCCATTCTGTCGAAAAGCTTTCCGTGTCTTGACGCCAGCAAAAACTTTTGCGCAAAATAAAGTGCACAGATATTTCCAAGCCATTACCACCTTAATATCTTGAGTGCAAATTGAATCTGTGAAGATAGATTTTTCCTAATTTAAAAGGAAATACTTTGGTCAAGTGTGCTTCTAAGATAAACATCTAACCCGTGATTTTAATTACAAAAGTTGAGGCTAAAACGCAGTTATGAGATTGGACAGGAAATGGCTGGAGACACGCTTCCACTTGCGTCAATGACAGGAAATTTCAGGCACAAACAATGAACACATCAACAACTTAATGAAAGTGTGGAGACATCATCATCAAGATCGTGACATGATAGCTCGACAACAACGTACCACTAGCTATTGTCAATTCAATTACAGTCATTTGGCTTTCTTTCCGTTTTGAAAATCCAAATGCCGAGCACGTTTTGAGTAATGCGTCGTTCATTAACATTAAAGACGCACGCTTTGAAAAAAAAATTTCAAAAATAAAAGAAAAATAGAATTCATAGTCGACGCCACAGTGAATTCTACAAAAGCGCACACAATGTGTGAAGAGTAATTGAAGAGCACATGTTACCGCGTTTGATTTACGATATGAAAACAATGAAGCCACAAACTGATGAAAGGGGACAACAGGTGTTCATTAGCAACACAAAGAGAAAAACGAAGCGGGTTCTAGTGCTTCTGTGCAAAACGATTGATTAGCTCGTAATGAATTCGTTTTTCCACGGGTGGCTCTAGTGTTTGAGAAGGCATAGAAAACAAGACCACCAGTTTTGAAAAACATGGCAATCAAATAATACGAAAAACAAGAACGCCAGCTAAAAAACAAACAGTCGATAAATCAAAATGAATCGCGTCTTACCTATTTGACAGATCACTCCTGAAAATCCATTCTGACAATCACAGCGAAAGTTGTCTCCTGTGTCGGTGCATTTGCCTCCATTTTGACAAGGGCTTCCATTACAATGAGACGTAGCTGTTGAAACGAAGTCATTAATTAAACTCAAACTAAATTAAGGTGCCGTTTTACTTACAACAGAAAAAGTAAATTCTCTACCCCGTTGGCTAGGCACACACAGAATGTTACAAGAATATCTACAGATACTTACTTGACTGGCACAGTTTTCCTTTCCATGGCTGAGGGCACTTGCAAATAAACCCATTGATCAAGTCCGTACAGTTCCCGCCATTTCGACAAGGATCGGAACTACACTCATTAATATCTGTCGCAAAGAGGAAAGCCAACATGAGCTTAAAGAGAACATTCCACACCAAATGCTTTGAAGGAAAGCCTCTTAGCAGGCTGATAATAAAGCAACAGACACTGCCAGAATTCAGTAAATCTTAATTTTAGAAGTAGGCTAACTTGCCCACTACAACCAAAATGGGAACAATACCAATAAGTTGCGCACGAGACAATGGGGAACTTTGTTTTCCATGCATACTACTGGCTGACCTGTAAGGTTATTCAAGGGATTTATTAACAGTAAGACTTCTCTAGCTTGCCTTAACAATGAACATAAAATTAACAAAAGCCAACATACCTTGCTCGCAGAAATTGCCCTCCCACCCATCAGCACAGACACACGTAAACGATTCAATGCCATCAAGGCAGCTTCCACCGTTCTCACATGTGATGTTTTCACAATTATCAATTTCTGAAAACAGTGAAAAAAAAACTAATCAAGAGAGATCTTCATATCATAACCTTGAAATAAACCGAGGTGAACAACTTTTTATCCTTCAGTTAACACAAAATACACTTACTTTTGTGGCAGCGGTTCCCTGTGTAATCTTTGTCACATCTGCACTGATAATTTCCAGCTGACAGTGACTCACAGGTACCATGTTCACCACACACTCCAGAATCCCCCAGCACTGAGGATCCATTAACTAAGGAGGGTTCCAAGCAAGGATCAATCACTGAAAAAAAGGAAATGAAAATGGTTAGCACAGTCAGCTCGAGCGCTGTAAAGTTACACCATCATGAGCCCTGTATAACTGAAGAAATTGGAATAAGGAAGTGGTGGTTTTGGTAGAGGGAGGAGGCTGAAGCAGAACCAAGGGAGCATTATTAAGAATCAATAAAAGACACGACATAAAATTTTCATGATGCCAGAAACACCTATGGTACACCGAAATAAATCAAAGCTGTAGACTGGGATATTGAAAAGAAATAAATGGACGTCAGTTGCCTGACATCGCTGTCCAAACATCTTGATATGACACTTGGATCAAGAAAGGGCAGTTAATGATGCAAATAAGTAGGTGAATAATGAAGCCATGAATGTATCTTATTGCATACCCTGTTCGCAAAACCTCCCTCTTGTTCCTGAAGGACACACACAATGAAAACTATTGTTCTTGTCCATGCAGCGACCTCCATTATGGCATGGACCTGACAGACATTCGTCAATATTGACCTCACAGTGATGCCCAGTGAATCCTGGTATGCAGTTACAGGATGCTCCAACCAAACCGTTGTTACAAGTACCACCATTTGCACAAGTGAGGTTGACACAATAATCAATTCTCACAGCGCAGTTACTGCCAGTAAACCCAACCGCACAAGAACAGGCATAGCCACCAGAACGACTGTGGCAAGTTGCACCATTGTGACAGGGGTTGGAGTCACAAGCGTCGATCTTTGTTTCACATCTCTGTCCAGAAAAGCCAGGAAGGCAGCTGCAAGTGAACACTCCAGAACCTTGGATACACGTACCATTGTTGGAACATGAACTATTGGTGCATGTATTAAGAGGGACCTCACATTCAGCTCCAGTAAACTCTGGCCTGTGAAGAAAAGACAAAGTTTTAGGGCAAAGATATAAAGCTACTTTTGCTGTCAGTATTTGCATGTATATAATTCTAACACTGTAGTCTAGTTAAAAAATGTTTTTTCATTTGCATAATGACTAATTTTGCCTATGAAATTAATTATTTTCCTCAGGAAATGTTGGCAGCGACAATAAAAGATTATTTCCCTCAATAGCACGCTATTCGCAGATTGTTACAACAGATCTTACCTGCATTGACACTGATAGCCATTAAGTCTGTCCAAACATGTTCCTCCATTCCGACAAGGATTCAAGCTACCACAATCATTCACGTCATAATCACAATTAACGCCAGTGAATCCTGCAGCGCATACACATTCATAACCATCCAATTTATCAACACAAGTTGCAGAACTGTGACAAGGGGAGCTCAAACAAGAGCTCAAGCTAATCTGGCAAGTTGATCCTGAAAAACCCGCTGGGCAAACACATTTGAATCCGTTGGCAGCATCCACACATGTTCCACCATTATTACATGGCGCAGTTAAGCACTCATTGACGTCAGTTTCACAGAATGCCCCAGTGTATCCAGGTGAACAGTGACAAGTACTTGAATCATCAGAATTCTTAACACAAGTAGCTCCATGCTGACAAGGGTATGGGTCACAAACATTTGCTGTTGATACCACCGAACAATTTCTACCAGTATATCCAGCATTACATGTGCATTTGTAGTCATTAATTGAATCTGAGCATGTTCCATGGACACAAGGTGAAGGTTGGCATTCATTGATGTCGACTCCACAGTCATTTCCAGTAAATCCAGTTTTACAAACACAGGTATAATTTTGAACACCATCATTACACACTCCTTCATTTAAGCAGGGGTTGCTTTGGCAGTCATCAATGTTGGTCTCGCAATTCTTTCCTGTAAATCCACTAGGGCAGTTGCATTTGTAATCATTCAGCAAGTCGACACAAGTTCCACCATTGTGACATTGACCAGCACAATCATTGATACCTGCAAAAATCAAAATAAACATATAAGTAACATGAAACCTGACTAATTGTGCAAGGCATTACCAGAAAGGAAAAAAAACCCTGAGAAAGAACTGTAATAGTATGAATTTGAGAGATTTTGACACGGACAATTGTCTGCTAGTGCGGATCAGCCCTAATGTAATGTGATGTCATGACTACAGTGCATAAGACGCTCAGCATCCCACGACAGAATGGAATGAAGATACTCACTCTCATTACAGTGGCTTCCTTTCCATCCAGCTTGACACTCACAGGCGTAGTCATTTATCAGGTCAATACATTTGAGAGCATTAGAACAAGGATTTGATGCACACTCATCAACAACTGTTGAACAAGAACACAAACAAGAACTACATGTATAAGAATACCACTGGAATTGTGCAAAAAATAATAACAACACGCTCAACAACTGTAAGGATACAACTGAAATCATGAAAAAAAAAAAATAATGACATGCTGTCCGTTTGTTTCAGTCAGAGTGGAGCTTGGTCAACTTCACAACACAATAGGCTTACCCTGTTCGCACATGTGTCCTGTCCATCCCGGAGGGCATTGACACTTATACCCCTGACCACTGTCGCTACAGGTCCCTCCATTCTGGCAGGATTGAGTCTGGCAGTCTCTACCTAATTGATAAAGTTAGCAAAAAAGGTGTCCATTGAGTAATTCTGCATGCACGTGTGAGACACACAGATTTGCCAGATTTGTTGTTATGTTCACTTACTTATTTCACAAGTTTTCCCAGCCCATCCAGCAGGACAAGTGCAGCGGAAGTCATTGGCATCATTGTGGCATGTTCCATTGTTCTTACATGGTGACGAAGCACAGAAGTTTATTGCTATAACAAAAACACAAGTGTTTCTTAGTTTCAACACAAGTAACCCATAGGAACTGGAAGGCTGAAAATTAATTGGGTTTAAAAAACAGGGGTCCCTTGACAATCCCTTCAGGAGACTAACCTGTTTCACAGTCAACTCCAGTAAATCCTTCTTGGCATTCACATCTGTATGAACCTCCTTCCTCGTTGTTGTAACATATACCTCCATTTTGACAGGGTTTCTCTCTGCATTTGTTGAGATCTGTATCAAAAATTTTCAATTTTATTTTAGCTTCAGATTATTTTAATACCTTCCTGCAAAGGAAAACATAAAATAACTCTGCCATTTGATATATGAGTGACAGAGTAACGACAAATCTGATGGTGAAGGCAAACCTAAATGTTTCGACAAAAGATAATTAAGAGTCCAAAGCTCTTGTTACCTTTATCACAAAGTAATCCTCCCCATTGAGGCTGACAGTTGCACTCCCATGGTTGGCTACAAGTTCCATGGGCACAGCTAGGAAACAACTGGCACTGGTCACAAAGTTCTCCACCCCAGCCAGACTGAGCCCTACACCTGAAACAGTGGCAAGATGATTAAAAAATCTACCCGATGGTGTAAAACTATGGACTACTATTGGTAAAATGGGAGGCGCAGTAGCCTGATGGTTAGTGCGCTCAACTCCGGAGCAAGCAGTCCAGGTTCGAGCCCTGGATGGGGACATTATGTTGTGTTCCTGGGCAAGACACTTTACTCTCATGGTGCCTCTCTCCACCCAGGTGTAGAAATGGTACCGGCGAATTTAATGCTGGGGGTAACCTTGCGATGGACTAGCATCCCATACGAGGGAGAATAGAAATATTCCTAGCTGTTTCATGCTACAGAAACCGGGATAAGCTCCAGCCTGATGGGTCACTGGGCTCGTATGCAGACTTAACCTTTTTCACTATTAGTAGAATATGTAAAGTACTCAACAGAAGGACTTACGAGCATTCTCCAGGAACACTACAAGTTCCATGAACTGGATCACAACCTGTTTTACAGATGGCTGAAAGAAATGAAATTCTGGGTTCAGCAACAGCCACTCAAGTACCAGCATAATAAGCTTACTTATTGTAGACTTTGTACATTATATCAACTTTTTTCAAGTTACGTGCTCTTAGTGATCACGACTGTAGCCAGTATGGGGCAAACCAGAGCACTTGCCTCTGTCAGTTTTTTTTTTTTTTTTTTGTTTTTGCTGGTTTTTTTTTTTAAAGGGAAAAGTAACATATTGCTAAATACTTTGGAAGAGTATTTACTCATGGACATCAACCCAGTCTCTGGCAATGT
>Ga0126339_10002902_pt1 | contig 12376 bp, 20 predicted proteins | sample OrbTmetagenome_2_FD_92532 | JGI IMG/M metagenome (GOLD analysis project Ga0126339, IMG submission 92532) | Coral microbial communities from Petempiche,Puerto Morelos, Mexico - Orbicella T R C metagenome | ecosystem: Host-associated > Invertebrates > Cnidaria > Coral | place: Petempiche,Puerto... | reverse complement strand
GTGCCGCAGGCGATGGCGCAATTTGTTCTAAAAATAGAATTATTGTCCCATATCATGGGGACAACCCCAATACTAGAAATGGCGCGCGCTTACGGTCTCCGTCCCCGATTATGGCTCCTGTTTACACCTAATTTCATAGATGAGTTAGCTTTCTTTAGTTTATTGTTGTAATTGACTTTGCTTTCAGTATTAATAACCATTCTTGAAGGCATCAACCAAGTTCCTGGACTTATTGCAAGATCTAGTTTTCCTTTTGCTTCTTGAACAACAAGCTGAAATCTCTGAACAGACTTGCTAATGTCAGGTTGTGCAATAGCATCTTCAATTAGTGTCAGAAACTCACGCCCGACTTCTTTCGCCGAACCGCTAGTTCCAATTATACTACTTCTTACATTAATGTGTGAACCAAGAATGCAATAAACAAATGCTTCAATTGATTGATTGATTCTTGTTTGACCTGCACTTGTTAACCCATAAGAGACTGGAGTGACAAAATATTCATATTGATGCCTTGCTAAACCATTATCAATATAATAAATAAGGTCACCCTCTATTGCTTTTCCACCTTCATCACTGAATTTATTCCAATCTGGATATCTATAATCGGTGTTAGTAGGACCTAAACCAGTTGCCCAAACATAAACATCACCCAGACCATTATTACTACCTTTTTTAAATCTAAAGTCAGAATTTGGAGCTATTTTGAATTCATTACAAATCCGCTTGTAGGAAGAGATGTCATAAGAGTTTTTTATCACATCAAAAACCGGATCATCGGGTAATGGGACTGGACCTTGAATTCCACCCATCTCAAATAAGATTCGTCGGACTGTGAAATAAACATGAAACCAGAGAAAAGACCTGACTTGTGGTGGCAATTTTAGTTCAGAATCAGTCATACCATCATCAAACAATGAACGAATACTTATTCCACAACCAGCTGTTGCACACCAAACCGCAAAATTAAGTTGCTGTGGCCAATAAGACATGTTAGGACCTTTTAACCAAAGATGTGATTCTTTACCAGACGTATGCCTGACTATATTATGTTGAAAGATATTACGGAACTTGATGCCGAATTTATCACTCGGTGTAAGATAAATATCATGGTTGACCAGTCTATCACCTAATGAGTGTGGATTTTCACTGAATTCAACAGCGGGAATTGATAACTTTGGTCTTGGGTTTAAGGTTAATTCTAAAGGAAAACCTGCAATACTTAAATCCTTTTTCATCTCGTCTTAATAATAATTGCTAGAAAGTAAATTACCCTGTCTATCATAGATGTCTCTTGTCCCATCAGACTCTTTATGCACTACTTCTGTATGGTCAGAGTACTTTACAGCCATAAATTTACTAAAGTCTGCATTTGGAAACCTACTTTTGAATTTATCCCATAAACTCATTTTATTAATACTATATACTAATAAAATGTTTTTAATATGATGGATTATATGGTGGTGGTCTTTCATCCATATTATCCTCGCTTTTTGTTATGAAACAATTTAACTCAATTTTGAAAACAATCCTTTTAGTCGATCCATCTCTTCTGCAATTTGTCTCTTTATCTCTTCTGCGTTTCCACTTTCTACTTCTGGTGAGACTTTTTTTTTAGTCTGAATCTCTCTTTTGCTCACTTCATATTTTTCTACTTCACTCTTAACAAGAAGAAATTCTTCATGACTAATTTTTCCATCCTCTAAAGCTTTGGAGACCAATCCATGAATAATACCAAGTTTCTCACGAGCGAGTGAGACAATCTTTTCATGTTTATCTAATTTCTGATAGACTCTTTTTACTGAAACCCCGACTAAAACACTTGATATTCCAGAAAAAGCTCCTAATGCAGCTAAGGTGGCACCAACTGGTAATCCCACTCCTGTCAGTGCAGTAGCTATTCCACTTACATACATACATACTTTATTGTTACCTCCCCAATGGGGCTTTTCAGGAACAATTACTTCCAGATAGGATGAAAGAAAAGGTACCAGCTGATGCACTGACATAAATTAGGATTTTAAAAGACTTTTTATATCGATCCAAAGTAGCTTCTCGTGCTTTTAATTCTTTTTCCATCTCTGATAAGAAATTAGAGACCTAACTTAGTCTGAAGTTTTCACCCTGTTCAGGTAGTTGTGGATAGATTCTATTGTAATCTTCCATTATACTCTTACTTTTTATTTTTCTTTTTAAATTGTTCAACTGCATACACTACAGCCGCTACTACTAATAACCAGGCATTTTTACTGAGAAAAGAGATAACTTCATCAGCTGTCTTAAATATAAAACTAGCTATGGCACCAATTAAACCTGGTAAGATTTCACCTAGCTTTTTTCCAATAGCCTTTAATCCATTTCCTACTCCCTTTCCTAATTTTGATAATCCACTTTTTAAATTAGAGAGGATGACACCAAGTGTGACACCAACTGCAGATAGGACCGCAAAGGCAGTAAAACCATACTTTTTAAAAATTTGCTTAACTCCATCCCTAAGTGACATTCGTTCTTCTAATCTTTCTTTCACATCTTCATTATTTCTGATTTGTTCCAGTTCTTCTTCAATATTGCGCATAATATTCTCTCTCTCATTTGGATCACTTGTATTTTCCAGTCTCTTTTCCATTTCCTCTATCTTCTCTCTTCGTCTGGTATTTTCTCTTTCAATCACTTCCTGAATTTCTTCAATAGAAGGACCAAGATCATTTTTTATTGTATCAGGTAAATCACCATTAAGTTTATCACCTTTAAACAAAGTATAAGTCCTTGCATTTTTCCTAATCAACTTAACTGTTACTCTATCATACTCATCAATAGTAGCGGTGAATTTATCAGTTTTGGCATTTGGATATTTACTTTTGATTCTAGACTATGCTTCAGCTTGTTTACTTTGCAATGTATTTAGCTTTGCTTCCGGATCAGAAATAAAAGAAGTCTCTTCTTCTTCATCTTGTTTACTACCTCTTCTTAAATCATATAATCTTTATGAAAGAATATCATCATTAGATGCTCCTCCACGACTTTTTGAAGTACTGGTCTTTTCTATTAGTTCAATATAATCTGGTTTTTTTTGAAGTAGAAGGATTGGACCAAGAAGGCTTCTTCATTTTTTTATATTTAAAACCTCCAGATGGAGTTTTTTTTTTTTCTGATGTTAAAAGACTTATTTTCATCATCATCTCCATCTCGATCATCATCAGGTTCCTTAAAAGGGTCGTCTTCAGGAAATTCTGCCATTTAATTATCCTTAGACTATGATTTTTAACTTAAATAAATTTACTTGCAAGATAACCAATAGCTAACATTCCTCCACCTACATAGGCCATTTCACCCATTTTCTGACTATTACTTGGCTGATGTGTTTCTCTATATAACTTTAAGGCATAATCAGTATCTGTTAAATTTTGTTCTGCAATTTGACCTTAACGCACGTTTTCCTCTTTCCATTCTTCAAACTTTCTTTGACTCTATTTATTTTTCATGATCTTTTTCGTATTTTTCAAGTGCCCTATCATGTCTGATACGCTCCTCATCTGTCCCTTTTCCACCTAAATATTTAGCAAGATAAGATCCACCAATAAAAGTCGTTGCATTAAGAATTGCTCCTCCAATCATAATTCAATTGATGCCATTATATACTACTAGGTAATACTTTTTTATCTTCTAAGTAACTTTTGAGTGCAATGCTGCCTGCAATTACTCCAGTCCACTTTACATAATTCATTATACTGGAAGATGGATCACTAAGAAAGTTTTCTTTTAAAACCTTTTTTCCAAGATAACCAACGCCAGCGGCTAATCCCATTAAGACTGCTGAATCAGTGACGGTTTTCACAAGTTTGTTGTCTGACATTATAATATTATAGTATAAACTTTTTTTAAATACTTTAATTCATTCCTACTCTTACAGGTATTTTAGATTTAGGCTCCTCCATTGCTCGTTCACTTTTCTCCTCTACTTTCGGTCTCTGTACTTGTACTTTAGGCGGGTAAAATCGATAGTAAAGGTTTACTAATCCAACCACAGTTCCAACAAAAGCAACTACGGTTGTGAATGATAATTCTGGAAACAGACTTCCTCTACCTTCTACTTCAGCCTTTTCACTCTCAATTTCAGCTTCCCTCTCCATTTCTCTCTTTAGTGCCTCTTTTGCCTTCTTATTCTGTTCAGCCAGTCGTTTACCTGCCTTTACCTTTTTTGGATCTTTTTTCTTCTGTTTTATCTTCTCTACAGGTACAGTAGGTTCTTTAGTAATTTGCTCTACCTCTTCAGCTTTCTCTTCACTCATTATAGTATTAGATTTTAAAATAATTTTTAAGTATTATTTTAAGTACTGTTGTAACAATGCTAAAAGGATGTTAGCATCTGCTTAGTGACTGCAAGCAGGCTCTTGTGGACAGTCTGTCGGTTCACTATTCTCTATTCTCTTCGCTTCTAAATCTTTCTGTATTTTATTGAAATCAACATGCTTAGCCACTATTAAGAGACCGCTAGCAAGTGCTACCAGCCTTCCACCTTTTATTACCAGGTATCCAGCAAATGAAGAAAGCTCCTTTTGTAATAATTTATTATCACTAAGTTCTTCCTCTAACTTTACCTGACTGTCCATTGGAATGATGCGACTAAGTACTTTACTAATGATTCCTAAAGATCCTTTTACCATTGTATTATAAACTTGCTGCCCATTTACAGTTTGATAGATACCGTAATATTTCTTTACATCTCTTTTAGAGAGACGGTGAACATCGCCTAATGTCATATTTTTACCTATGTAATCTTTTATGGTTCCTAGTGCAGCTAATACTGCAAGTGCTTCTCGCTCTTCATAAACCTCATTTACTTCTCGTATTTCAGTACTCTCTTCTAATATTTTTTCTAATTCTGTCATATACTATATATGTGCAGGAATTTCTAAATAGATATTATAAGGGTACCTTAAAAAAAAGACAATTTTAGAGTATTTACAAGATTTCAGTAATTTAATATAATCTTTACGATCTTCACCGTCTAAATCTCCACCATAATCATCAAATAAAGTTTTGGTTGAAATTTGTGAGGGGTTATGAAAAGCTACAACAAGAGAGACATTCTCTCTAAATGATTTTGATATTGATGTTAATTGTCGAGTTAAGACCCAGACTGATATACCTTTATGTCTTCCGGAAAAAGCTAGATCAATAAACTGATTTGATCTCTTTTTTAAATCTTTTGATACTGCACAATCATCTAAAATAAAAAGACTATCGGTTCCTGAAAAAAGAGTCATACAATCCTCTAAAAGACTGTCTATTTCTTCAATATTAGATGCTGAGGGAGATAATACAATAAATCTCTTATCTCCATTTGCAAAATTTCTGTAGGTTTTGTTATCCTTATAAGTTGGACAGATTAAGACAATATAATGGAAGACATAACGGAAATATTCACGAGGAATCTGGATAAGGTAATGAGTTTTTCCACAATTTGTTGGACCAGTAATTATACAATGAAATGGAATTTTTTCTCGAAGACTTTCCATATATATATATTAATCTAAAATAGACTTTAAACGTGACCCTAGTAATTCCATTAGTGCATCAGCAACCACAAACATGTAACATGTTATATTACCACTTCCTCCTGTCACCCTTTTGATTAGTAACTTTACACCATCATGTGAACTATTTGAGAAAAATCCAGAATCATGGATATCATTATCAAAATGACTTCGGAGATCAATCCATAAAGCAAATTTATCATTCGTATAAAAATCAACTTCTTTTGCATTTCGATAAGCTTTTCCAGGCAAACGTCTCTTGATACTTTCCCATAGGTCAGGTGCGACAATTCCTTTTGAGTACAGTTGGTTTGGCATTCCATCAATTGTAATATCAACTGAAGTGATGTTTGGGTTTACAAACTTTTCTGGATCTCTAGCTCCAGCATTATAACTTTCGGTAAAAAGACAGAGGATACCAGTCATTGACCTTCTAGGAATGTTAATACTTTCGTTTATGACCGAATCATTTGGTTTTGAAATTGTAAACTCTTTGTGAAGTATAATGTTTTCATAAAAAAATCCCGTACCAACTTGGTATCCTGAGGCTGCTTCTCCAGCAAGGTATTCACTATGAATACTTCCATATTCTAATTCAAGATTGGTCATTTTATAAGTCGCTTCTGGAGTATTTGAACTATATTCTACAACTTCACCAACTGGAGCTAAAGTTAATTCAAATCGTAAGGTATCAGGTAAGGCTTTAAGGTATAAGACTCCATGATCATTTAAGATTGGATGATCTAGTGGGATAGTATATCTATTATTGTGAACTGCTGCTAAAGCTACCTTTGATGCATTTGATGTAGATTTATCACCTGCATTTGCTCTGAGTTTTCTCATATTTTCACCAGAGACACCCTGACTTAATAAATCATAATATTCTTCTTTATTCTTATAATAATCCTCATAAAGTTTGATGAGATCATAACGTTGGGTATCTTGTAAAACCTCCCCACCAAAAATTACTTTCATAGATCTGACTAATGCTCTCCCAAAATTGTTAACAAATTTATTGTTAGCATGACCTGATTCGGTTAAGTTAAAAACTAACTTAATTGTTCTTGGTACAAGAACTACATTTTCGGAAAGCTTTGGAATATCAACGTATAGTTTTTCACCTGGATTGGCAGACGATGGATTTAGAGTTATCCGATTAATTGTGTGTTTTGATTTCAGACCAAAAGGCTTTTTAGGTAGACGGTTTGCATCTAACTTTTCTGAAACTGTGACTGACATATATATTGTAAATAAAAAATGTTTTTAAAATAAGTATCATGAGTAATTTTAAACTATCGAAAATATATTACAGTACTGAAGGTTATTGGAAAGGATATTCAGCAATTGCAAAATTAGCAGAGGCGGCTAATGTATCTAGACAAGCAGCAGAAAGCTGGTTGAGACGGCAAGCCTTATGGCAGATTTATTTACCTCCACCTAAATATATACCGAAACCACATTGGAATGTTGACAGACCAAACAAGATACATCAAGCAGATTTGCTCTTTCTTCCTCATGATAAAGTTGGGAGAAAGACTTATAAGTATGCTTTGGTTGTTATTGATATTGCAAGTAGATATAGAGATGCTGAACCATTAACCTCTAAAAGTTCAGATGAAGTAGAAAAAGCTTTCAAGAATATTTATTCTCGAAAACTTAAGTGGCCAGAAACCATTATAGTTGATCCTGGAAGAGAGTTTATGGGTAGTGTCACATCTTTATTTAGGAAGCATAATGTCTCTATTCAGCGGAGTGAAGCTGGAAACCATAGAGCTCAAGCTTTTGTAGAGAGAGAGAGCAAATCGAACTTTAGCTGAAAAGTTATTTAGTCATCAATATGCACAAGAAATGATAACAGACGATAGATCACGAGTTTGGGTAAAGCGATTACCTCAAATTATAAAAACTCTTAATTCCACTCCAATTAGAATAACTGGTAAAGAACCAAGTGTTGCTTTAAGATTGCGAGAAGTAGAAATTACTCAGACTAAATATAAGAGACCAGTAGGTAAAGATGAAAAGGTTTTACCACCTAGTGTAACCGTAAGATATCTACTTAACCCTGGAGAAGATGAAGGTGGTGAACGACGACTGCAACAGATCCAATCTGGAGTTTAGAGATTTATTATTTATCTAGAAGTGTCCTCTCCTCTGGTCAACCTATACTTTATTACCTACTGGATGGTCCCAAACGTAGTTTTGTCAGAGAAGAGCTTCAAGTTGTTCCTGAAGATACAGAATTACCACCAAAAACTGTATTAAATAAAAAATAACTTAAGGATAAATATCAAATATTAATTGATGAAACCTTATGCTAAAAAGATTCTTGGTGAGAGTCTCTCCAGTGATACAGATCTGAGTGATACTGATTGGTGTCAAAGTGATTCTGATACTGATTCTGATTCTGATTCTGACTTTTCACAGATTTCATATGGTGCTAAGTAATGTCCATAGGCAAAGGTACTGATTTTGTCCTCTCTTATTATTCTTTTATCGTCGTCTGCTGAGAGTGCGATTTTATTCACACTCTCAGTGTACACTGTATGACCTCGACTTCTGAATACATTAATCTCTCTCATTTGTACTTCATTATCAAAATAACAACTTTTGTAATTTTCAAACAAAATTTTATTTTTAATAACAGCTTTACTAATTCCTTTACATTTCTTTTTTGTTTCGGTTTTTATTTTTCCAGTCTCTTTATCTGATACTCCCATTAAATATGCATAGTTTTTTGCTCTTATTCCAACAAATTCAGTTGCTGGTTTTCCACCTAATTCATCTTTAAACATTCCAATTACCTTTTTATTTAAACCACTCTCTATACCTGACTTATGATCTTTTGGATAATCTGAAGTATCAAACTTCTCATGTACATCTGGTGCTATCGCTTTGTAAGAGTCTTCTGTCTTTATCTCATAAAAAAAGACTATCAGTATCCGTAAACAAGAGTTTAAGATTATCTTGACCAAATTTTGGTATCATGTAATTATAATGAAATTCATACATTAAAGTTTTACTTAAATCAAGAATACACATTCCTAAATAGACTGGTTTATTAAATTTAATCTTATTTTTTGATAGATGAACTGCCCCCAAATATTCAGAAAATATAGTATGACCTTTATAATTAAGCTTTTTTGTAAAATAGTTTGCACTACTTTCACTAGTTACTAAACGAATATCTCCTCTTTTACGAATGTTTTTCATGGTCTTTCCATAGACTGAGTTATTCAATAACTTAAAAAAAAATCCATTTCAAAAGCATTTTTACTCTTTGCTTTTAATTCTGTATTTAAATCAATATAAGGTTTCATCCATCTGTCTTCTCTGAAAGAGATACCTCTATGTATCTTTTTTAATTTCATTTCTAGTGAGAGATACAATAGTAAGTTTTTATAATGAAGAATATATTTGGTCTTATTTCTCAAGTTGGGGATTAATTTAGCTACTTTATTAACTATTAGAGTTTCAGGTGCAAGTGGGTAATCATTATGTAAATCATGAAGCTCTTTTGGGTAGACTAAATCAACTTCTAAAACACAGGGATAATCTCTCCAATTTTTTAATTCTGCTTTTGTCATCCATTTAAAACCACCTACTGGTAAAGGTTGACTCATTGCCCAACCATAAAGATTGTTTGCATCTAAGTAGGCTAAATATACTTTATCCTTCTTTTTATCATAATTTATCATATAGGGGTTATTTGCTTTTCCATATCGATTTGAAATAGTAGCTACTCCACTTCTAATACCCTCTTCGAAAAAGAGTAACATATTTTGATCTGTTAGCAATTCCAACTGAATTTCAGTATATTTTAAGATGGCATCCCAAGCTAATCCTGGTGATGTGTAATAATGAGCGGGATCTAAACCATAATTTTCTTGCTCTTTTGGTAAAAATGAAGCTAATTGATCAAGAGATTTTAACATGAATTTACTACTATCAATAAATCTTAATTCAATATAAATTGGATGCACTTTACCTTCTTTATCCTCATAAAGATCAACTTGTATTTTTTTAGAGAAAGAGATATATTTTTCTTCATTCTGAGCAATACAATTAAGTCTTCCCTTTGTCTTTCCAATATTCCTGATAAAAAGATGAGCATCATATCCACTAAGATTATGGAAAATGACTGGAATGAATTTAGGTACTTTACAACTTAAATTACATGATTTATGTGCTGCTCCCCTATACTTTCCTGTTATGTGACAGTGATCACGTACTTTCTCATTTATAAATTTTTCTTCACAAACAGAGCAATAATCTTGTGAGTTAAAATTTTTCCAATTAACATTAGAAAGATCGTCATCTTGCTTTCCACAACGTAAATGTGTCGCTATACCGTTACAGGGAATTTTTATTTCTGTAATTTCTTTTTCACAGATATGACAATGTGTCTCTCTGTTAAATGCTTCTCTGTCATCTTCAGCGAAAATCATCTCTGCAGGAGCTTTTAAACATTTATTATAAATCTCTCTTGCCCCCTTTTCTGAATTTTGGATAAATTTATCAATTAGATTATCTTCTGGTGAATCTAGTGTGCAAAGCTCTAATATTGGTCAAAAGACATTATCATTAAAACATTTAGTATACATACCAAAACCAGATGGATTATGGTGTTGATATTTATGATTGTAACTCTTTTCTTTACTTGGTTTACAGGTACTTATCTTTTCAAGAAAGCACTCAAAATCTGCATAAATTGCAAAAGGAACTCTCATCTTGCGGTGATAGTTTTTAAACTTAAGAATATAGTTTCTATTATCAGGCATTTGTATTCTAACTTCAGCATGATTTTTACATAGCACTTTATGTTCTTTGTAAACTTTTTCATTATTGGTTGAATAGAGACATCTTCGACAAAAATATCTTTTTCCATTAGTATTATCTGAAAGATGTGAAATTAATCTACTTAGATTTTTAATCAAACAATAATGAGTATTATCATTTTCATCTTGTATTAGTAATAAGTCAATAATCTTTGTCTTATTTTCATCTTTATTAGTGGTTCTTCCTATAGCAAAACCACTCTTTTCATCATAGATTAATACAAAAATACCATAATCATTCTGCCGCTCAAATTTATCAATATTATTTAATTGCATTGGAAATTCACATCCATCCCAATTAAACTTTTCTGCTTTTTCTCTTAATTTTTTATTAAGACGTTCAGGTTGTACCTCTCTAGGAAAAGCACCTTCAGTTACAGACCATTTAAAACATTCATGATCATTATAATTTTTAATATTAACTACTGCTTTCTTTTTTGCTATAAAACTTGGTAGAGGAATGAAACTACTACCTGAAAGTGGTTTGTATGGAACCATTCCAATATCAAAGCTTACAACATAGTCAAACTGCCATCCAGAACCTTGATTTAATTAATTCAAGTATTCTTTCTATAATAGTTTTATAAATTTCATCTAGATCTGATGATACCGTAATTATTTCTGGTTTTTTTGTACCATGAAAGTATCCCGTATTTATATCATCTTTTCCAGTCGTTAGATTGTGTTTTTTAAAACGACAAGATAAGATTAAACTAACTTTAATTGGTTTCTCTGTTTTATCTATTATTTCAAAAACACTCTGTTTAATTTTAATAAGATAATCTTTTGGACCATAACCTTTTCCTCCTTCAATTCTGTATGTTTTTAGACTTTCGTTTAGTGCTGATATTTTTTTTACTTCAGTTTTAGATTTTTTTAGGAATTAGTTTAACTTCTTTAATTTTTGGTTGATGAGTTATATCTGATCTTAATTGTGAAGTTGATGGTAAGGGTTCAGTCTGTATTTCTTATCTAGTTTCTTTTATTGATTTTGCTAATTCTTCATTCTTTTTAAAAGAGCTATTATATATTCTTTTTAAATCATTTGTCTTTTTTTCAAATGATCTTTTTACTGCATCTGGAATAAAGTAAGAAGCATATTCAGTGTATTCATTTAACTCCTTTTTAACTGATCGTCCAAGATAGGATGATGCTGCTTTCAGTGTACTAAACATTATAATATCTATTAATACTTTACCTCTAAGACAAAATGAAATCAATTATATTAAGCTATTTAACCGGTTTAAACCGGTTTTGACTGGTCTAGACTAGTTTCACTGTAAATTTTGCTCATGACTCACTTCTCCTCTGAATTGCACTGATTTTTGCTCTGATTTGCTCTGAAACGGTCCAGGTGTTAGTATCATATACACTACTATAGCATTGTGTAGTTAAATTTCTTTACTAGCTTTTTATTATGCGGACCCTTGTCTAGGCCAAAACGTTTTTCAATGGATGGGTTGAACTTTGAATTATTTCTTGCGTTGAGCCATTTGATAACCTCAGTATCGAAGGAAATTACAAACCGACAATCTTTGAATGAATGGTCAACGGAATCTTTTTCTCCACAGTATAAGCAGTCGTCATCTGGTTTGATGCCCAAACAGCATAGCTCTTTTTTAGTAACTATAATGCGGTGAATCAGCTTAAACTGAAATTCTTTTAACTTGGTTTCTTTGCAGAGATTTTTGATCGAGGTAAATGCTTTTTTCCAGGAGTCTTCATTCATATGCATGGTGGATAGATTTTCGTTCCATCTTTTAGGACCTGTATGTTCAGCTGTATGGGTCTTCACATTTAATAGTTTGTAAAAGTCGCAGGTTTTGGCCTTATTTGAAACAAGTTGTGGGGATTCATTTAATTGGATGATAAAGTTTTCAGCAGAATATAATTCCTTCCTGGTTGGATCACTGAGTTTTGCTTTGTTTAGTAGATCCTTTGGAATAGCACGTATGACCTGATAGTATTGAAGAAAGTTTGATTTGCACGAGTATTTGTTGTTAAATT
>Ga0126339_10002901_pt1 | contig 12386 bp, 11 predicted proteins | sample OrbTmetagenome_2_FD_92532 | JGI IMG/M metagenome (GOLD analysis project Ga0126339, IMG submission 92532) | Coral microbial communities from Petempiche,Puerto Morelos, Mexico - Orbicella T R C metagenome | ecosystem: Host-associated > Invertebrates > Cnidaria > Coral | place: Petempiche,Puerto... | reverse complement strand
TTTCCTGCACTATGGAGCAATTGTGATGAAATTTTTCACAGCCAAGAATGTCGGATTTTTTATTTTTCAGACAATATTAGAGGGCTATGTCCTCTGAGGCCCTCTCCTTAAACGCATCTATGCTAGCTAGACTTGTATCCTGATCGTTTGTTCTAGAGTCTAGCACGCTGATCATTTGGCCACTGGACTCCTTCTACAAGTACTCTTCTGTAACATTCAATGATTTTTGCTCACTGATTATTTTATTGTTTTTCATTGTCCAGGCAAAGGCTAACACTGAGTATGAACTCAAGTCTGTCCAGAATAAATTTGAAAAAGTTACATTAGAGTACAAGGTATGATTAGTCTTCTGTAATAGGTTTATTTCTACACCAAGTGTACAAGCGGCACTTTTATCTTTCTATATGTACCCCTCAGTTGAAGCTGACTCAGCTAACAACTGCATTTGCGTAACTGGATTCTGGATGCATGCTATTGGCAACCAGGCCCTGGACCAAGTGCCTTATCTTTGTCATGGCTGACATCACTTGTAACCAGATATCAGCCAGAATTAAGGGAGGGGAGGGAAGGGAAGGGAAGGGGAAAAAAATTGTTTAGAAACACTCAAGAACGTCCAATTTGACATAAGAGCCATGCCATACCAAAGTGCAGAATTCCTTTTGTTAAAGTAGCCCCCTCAATCGCTGCTGTCCCCTAAACTCCCAAAAGAGAATTTTAATAGGAAAAGAAAAAAATAATCGATAATCCTTGATACACCAAAAAGGTAAGTCTCTTAGATTTCTACGGTATAGTAAGCATCCTATAGGAACTAAAAGGTATCGACAAGAATTGTCGAGCTAAACCAAAGTTTTAGGACTTCTGTTCTATGATTCAACTGTGGGAGAGCTGAATGTGATTTTGTTTTGCAGCAACAACTTACCAGTTACCAGACAGAAAAGAATAGGTTATCACTGACTCTGGAAGAGAGAACAGAACAAGAACGAGCTGAACAAAGCAAAACTTTGGAAAGACTTGAGCAGGAATTGGTGATCAGGGAGAAGGCTGAGGCAGCAGCTGCCGAGGCTGAGAGAGAACGATCCGTTTTAGCTGTGGATCTTAAAGATTTACAACAGAAGCTGGAGAGACTTAAACAAGAATATAATGTCCTTCAAGACAAGGTGAGATTTGTTGGAAAAAGAACAAAATAGATCTACAGCTCTGGCCCTGGTTGTTCAAAGGATGAATAACACTATCCACTGGATAAATAATCAGTATCAAGTGGATAGTGTGGTTTGTTTTGTTGACACCTATCCACTGGATAGTGATTTATCCGGTGGACTGCTGATGCCTGGCATCACAATGGGTTTAAATAGCTTATATCACCTTTCTAGATTTACTTAAAAACAGTTAAACATTTTTTTTTCTGTCAAATTTGGACAACAAGTTGTCAAACCACTCTCCTTCAAAGTAAATGAAAATTAAACATCATTGGGATATCATTATGATTGCCATGGTAAAAGTCGTTTCTTGGAAACTGTTGAAAAACAGAACTATGGTCAATTGTCACGAGTATGCTGTAGCATGCTGACAAATTCAAGAGGTTGCTAAATCTGGCCAAATTACATTTTGTAACTACTTGGAGCTACAGTTGAACCCCGCTAATTCAAACTCAGTCAGGGGTAGAAAAAAATAGTTTGAAATAGTGGGAGTTCGAAATGGCAGATAGTAAATGACTGAAGAACAAATTCAAGGGAAGTGGGTTTGAGTTCGAAATAACGGGGAATTTGAAATAACCGAGTTTGAATTACCAGGGTCTGACTGTGTTTGAAAGATTTATTCAGAGACAGTAATTTTCATGTTTGCTTGTGCTTTTATTTGTTAGAATAAGAGTTTGAATGCCAAGTTGGACTCCGAGAACCAGAGAAGAACACAACTGGAAAGTGACTTGAAAATGAACGCTCAAGAAATAGCTGCTCTGAGATCAACAGAGAAACAACTTGCTAAGGTTTGAAACACATATTATTCATTGTTTGTCCCTGGGGGCAGTTCTTCAGAACTGGTGTTTTAGATGTTGACTTATTTTCATATTAGTGCTATTCAGTCACCCACTATTAGCTGATTTGTAGTCAAGTTTCTTTATTTTAGAATTAAGTCTTAACTTGAGTTAGCTGGGCTCTATCCCTTGGAATCAACAGTCCATGTTTTACATTTAGGAATCTCTTTCTTGATTGACTTTTAGCAAGTAGAAGATCTGATGGAAGAAAGAAAGCAGTTGGAAGATGCATGCACGAAACTCAAAAGGTAATCGCATGTACCAAATGGCAATGGTCTACCACCGCCCAACACTAACCCCAGTTTTATTCTCAAAGTTCACATTTGCACTAAGCAAAGAAAGCAATAATTAAATGAAGAGTTAATACATTGTTAGACATGGGTCTGCTCTGTTATGTGTAACATATACACTGTCTCCTGAAAGACTAGTTGGCATGTGAATTGTTAGGTTATTCCTTGAATGACAAGAAAACAGAAAATAGTCTTGTAAAACATCTTTGCTCCCCCTGAATGGTATAGGAAACCATGTTTTGCAGGGGGTGGAGTTCTAATTATTACACTCAGGAATTCTTACCTTTCTGACTTTTTTCACAAGACAGTATAAAACATTTACCGCATATATACACATCCTATTTTTACAGTGCAAGTGCTGTGGATGATCTACAGATGAAAGAGCTGCAGGACCAACTGGAGGCAGAAACATACTTTTCGGTAAAAATTGATAACAAATGCTTTGAAACCTATTTTACAGTGTTTTCACGTGACGACACAGCAGCCATATTAGCAACCCAAAACAATGAAACGGCGACCATGTTGGTGTACCAAACCAATCCTGTGGGAGATGAACTCTTTCCTTATGTAAACACTTTCTTTTGTTCCAATAAATTTATATGGCCGCTGGCCACGTGAGTGAAAAAGTGAAAACTCTCCAGTTATTCAGCCAGTGTTTGTAGTTAGCCTTGACACACAGACATTTTTCTTTACAGTAGGTATCATCTACTGAACACCCAAGAGAAACTCCCACGATTCAAGGCACAAAATTCCACACTGCCAGCATGTTTATTAGTGTGTATTTTGTCTGATATGTTGCTTTTCATAGTCCAAATAAATAATCCATATAAATTAATGACTTTATTTAAGTGCTGCAGTGTTTAGCACTACTTTAGTGACTGGGGACACTGAAACAAGCAAACAAATATTGCAAATTGAACAAAAACTTGTTAAAACTCCCAGCTGTCGGGAGGCAGGCCAGTTAGCTATTTACAAAGCGTGGAGGAGTTGAATTTGTTCAATCAATTCAACTCGACGTTGAAATGTTTAGTGTGTGATTCCTCAGTGATTTTATTGCCGTTGCTTCAATCTGAGTCAATGTTTTTCCTTTGCAGACTCTGTACAAAACCCAAGTGAAAGAACTGAGAGAAGAAGTTGATGAAAAGGGAAAACAGTTGCAGGAGATGAGCAATGAAATACGACAGCTCAGTGAAGAGAGGTGAGATACCGCAACAGTGGCCACTGCTTAATTTCTCCTAAATACACCCATGCTTCAGAACATGGGAGGCGCGGTGGCCTCATGGTCAGTCCGCTCGTCTCTGGATCAGGTGGTCTGGGTTCAAGCCCTGGCCGGGGACATTGCGTTGTGTTCTTGGGGAAGGCACTTTACTCTCACAGTGCTTCTCTTCACCCAGGTGTATAAATGGGTACTGGCAAACTTAATGCTGGGGTAACCGTGCGATGGACTAGCATCTCAATACTTTTAGTGGCTTCATGCTACAGAAACCGGACAGAAACCGGGATAAGCTTCGGTCTGTTGGGCCACTTGGCTGGTATGCAGACTTAACCTGCCTACCTTACCTTCAGAATACAGAGCTAGGCATGCAACAGGGTTGAACTAGTATAGAACGTTCCACCAGAGAGTCAAGGTTTAGACCAATTCCTAAACGTTTTCAGGAGCAGAGACATTATCTACAATAGCGCAGATTTGGAGAAAATTTCGAATATCAATTACCGCTGAGTCAGGGCCGTGTTAAATTTTATGTGTATTATATTTTTCAGGGAGTCTCTCTCTGCTCAGCTAGAGCTGACATTGACAATGGTTGACTCGGAACAGCTGGCCAGGTCCATTGCTGAAGAGCAAGTAAGTTCAAATCTTGTGATTATTAAAGACGGTAGCGCACTTAGAAAAATGTATAATTATGTTTTCCTTCTTTTCAGTTTATAGTCTCTTTCCTCCTTAAAAACGCCAACAGTATACTTCTGTAACCATCAACTGTGTATGATGCCTGCATTTTCTCCAGTTGTACGACTTGTTCGACTCACACGAGTTGACTAGGTCTCCTACTTAATAGAATGCGGTTTCACCAGTGGAAGGACTTGTACAATTCCTACAAGCTAATAAGGCCTCTTACTTAACGAGATACACTTTCACTACTTGAACGTAAAATAATACTTTATTCTTCATTACTGACAAGTGCCACTTTCACCATTTACACTAATTGTGCATTCAAGTGGTCACTTATTTTACTCTCCATACCACTTGAATCTTGACCTTCACTACTTAAACAAGAAGTGAGTATTGGACATACTTGAGCTAGAGAAAGTTTGGTTTTGTTTTTCAGTGACTATTATGTGTGAACGTACAATGTAGGGAAAAGGCAAAATATCAGATATGAGTATTTTTGTTTCTGTACAGTTCTCTGATCTGGAGAAAGAGAAGACCATGATTGAGCTGGAGGTCAAGGAATTAATTGCAAGGCATAAGAGTGACATGCTGGAAAAAGGCGCTCAGATCAGTCAGCTTGAAGAGCTTAACCAGCAGTTGACAGACAACTTGGGTCAGAAAATGTCCGAAAAAGATGAGCTTAATGCTAAAATTAAGGGCTTACAAGAAGGTAAGTGAAGGTTCCTGAAAATCCAGCTCAGAATTATAGATGAGAATTGAAGAATCATCCTGTTTTTGTTGACTGTCTAAGTCAGTCAGTCTTGTTAAATCTGAGCTTAAAAAGAAATATGGTGCACTAAATACCTTTTTGGAATTTGTTACTTATCTTCTACTTACTTCCTTACAGTTACTTACTTACAAACTAGAGTCTTTTATGGACTGTTGCATACCTGAAAGGTACTTGCATGGCCCAATGGCTGACTCTTGACCTTAAAAGGGCTAGGTGAATTGGCAAGGCTGTAGTCAACTGCCAGTTGATAGAATCCTTGAGCTTTGGGAGGTTAAATCTCAACAAACTACAGCAGGCGGGAGTTTGTGCATAAGTACATTCTTCACAGCTAGAGACTAACGAACGCGGCAGAGCCGTGAGGAAAATGGAGAGTAGTCAATTCCCTAAGCCTTGCATCTGGTATCCACGGCTCCACGCGCAGAAACCACTTTGGATCTTAGATGGCAAGTGTTTAAGACTGCCTTTAGTTCTCTTGAGCCAACCTCATTGTACCACTTGAGAGAATTTGATCGCGAATTTCACAGTTGATCATAGGAGGTTCCCTTTAAGATTGATTCATTATTCCCATGAACTGCTTGGTTGACTTCGTAGTGATGTGCTGAGCCGGGAGAAATAACATGGTGACTCAAGTGATGTGATTATTTTTTGTTAATGTTACACCAGAGCTCGGAAAGTCCAAGGACAACAGTAAAGAGATCGAAGATGCCACAGAAAGCTTGAGGAAGCAGCTGTTTATCGAGAAAACATTAAAAACACAAGCTGTGAACAAACTGGCCGAGATCATGTGCAGGAAAGACTTCATGCAGAGGGAGAACAGTAGAAAGAGAAAGGCGAGTTCCGATGACCTGAGGAAGAAGGAAAAAGAGTGTAGAAAACTGCATCAAGAATTAGGAGCAGTAAGTTAGACTGTTGGCTTTCCCGCTGATGAAATAGGCCATCTCTGAGTTGCCTTTTGCCCGTGTGTCTAATGAGTCTTCGTGCCAAACCATTCATATGGAAATTTGTTCCGCCTACAGGTTCATTTTCAGGCAAATCAAACTCATTTGTATATTCAAGGTTTTGCACGAAGGCTTTGAAACAGAGGCACGAGGTAACTCGGAAATGGCCTAATCGGGTATGGTTACTCATAGCCGCTTCACGCTACGAGGACAATTTAAATGCCAATAAGTACCTATAGTAAGCCTCTGATAGTAGGGAGAGAATAGTTCCAGAAGTTCAGTCACTCTGGTGTAGTGAACTTGGAGTGTTTTGGTTTACGCTAGGAACGAGAGAAGTATGGCCAGATGGTGACAAAATTCCAAGGGCAAATTGCGGAATACCAGCTAAATTTACAGATGGAGGTGGAGCACAGACAGAAAATGCAGGTAGGTGTACTTCTCTGTTGATTAGATTAGATAAGATCAAAACATTTGTTTGTGAAACGTCGTATATTCATGTATATATCGGGTTGGTTGTAAGATTCATTAAATTTTAGTCCCCCTTCTCCAAAAAAAAAAAAAAAACATGAAAATTAAGGACGAATGACATCTACGAAAGATTTCTACTATATAAATTTATTGCAAGGTGTGGATGCCTCGCACTTGTCTCAGTTGAAGTAGTTTTTTGGTTTAGCATCCTGTGTCTGAAAATCGACAAAGCCATTCTCGTCCCCAGAGGCCGCCCTCCTTTTGGTCAGCACCAAGAATCATGACCTCTGGCCGGACCCAATTTTCTGGCCATGCGCAGAACATTCGTTTCTTATTCCCAGCCAATCAGATTTGCCAGATTTGATGGGAAGTCCGTGAATCGCGGACTTCTAGTGTCGTTGCGCATGCTCAGAAAATTGGGTGCGGCCAGAGGTCGCGATTCTTGGTGCTGACCAAAAGGAGCGTGGCCTCTGGGGACGAGAATGCGACCAAGCCAGCTATTGTCGACAACTGCTAGACGTTGCTAGGTAAGCGGAACGCTTGCTTTGATGAAGATTTGCCGAACTAACACAAAGGGGTTTCGTATTGAGTTTATTCTAGTTAACGACATGTTTAGGACATGATTAGGAAGAAGTCATATTTCAAATTGAATATCGTCTTTTTGCAGATGGAACTGGATTCCAAAGACCTTATGATCGACAGGCTGAACTCTCAAAATAAACAACGGGCTCTGAATACGAGCGTTAACGAAAACGACGAACTCTCTGTTCCAGGTAAGAAAGTTACTAGGATAGTACACTACTGCATCCTAACGTAGGCGTGTCACGCAATGTCTCCCATAGATGTGGTGTAACGCGTTGCGTTACATCCTGAAAAAGATGACATAATCTCTGGTTTCTTTAGCTTTGACATGCCAAGAATTCTGTGCTGTGTTGCAGGTAGCGTTACATGAAGAAGAACTAAGTTTTTTGCTTTTCAACAATTTCGTAACGCTAAATATTCCAGTATTGCACATTAAACTATATTGCACTGACTACTTATCAACCGAGAGTGAGGTCTTTACTGGAAAATCTCAAACTGGAACCTTGCCATATTGACCCGGCAAGTCTAAGGTTTTAGATTTTCGCGTAAAGACTGAACGTTCAAGGTTAATAAGTTTGTTATATCGATTCTTGCTTTTTTTTTGAAGGCCCATAATCGGCCCGTGGGCATTACGGGAAAAGAATGCCCCAGAATTAGCCAATTAGAGCGCGCGTTATATTGGCTACAAACACAAGCCTTATAGTAAAGTACATTACTCCTTGTGTAAAATTCAAAGAGCAAAATTGGGCTGCTGTGGGATTGTAGTTTTAACTTACGTTACTTCTGTGTTACTTGCGTTACTTCTGTATGTACTTGTTTGTGATTCGGTTGCTTGTTGTTTCAAATGTAGTAATTTAGAAGGTTTTTTGTACAAATTTTCTTGAAGCGTGCATCAAAATTAACCGTCTTCATGTTGCTTTTCAGTCCATTTACCCAAGGAAGGTTGGGTATCGATACCCAACAAACAGAACATAAAAAAATATGGTTGGAAGAGACAAGTGAGTTCATCTTTTTCTATTGTTTGGCTCATTTTGACAGCAAGTCCTCCACTCTTTATCCCTTTCAGTCCCAAGTTCAAAACATTAATTCTTCTAACTGACAGCCATACAGTTCTTTTAATATCAGTTCTGAGAATTGTGTGTTAGATGAAAGCAGTGTCACTTAGCTGATGATTTTCCTTATTCTCATCACCTGTTTGCTTAATATTGTATTGGTAATGTAATGAGAAATAAGAGTTTGATAAAGTGGTTTTGTTGTTTCTCCATTACAGTATTTAGTCGTTAGTAACCGGAAGATTTTCTTCTATAACTCGGATGCTGATCACCGAAGCAGCTCAACTCCTTCCATCATTCTAGAAATTAGGCAAGTACAACAACTTCCTCTCCAGAAAACGCGTGACGTTTTGTTTTTCGCAAATTCTCTCTGTTAGTGTAGTTCCGAAAACGATACAGCGTTTTGAAATGTGAGAACTTGTTGTTTTGTATTTGACTTGTTTTAACTTTCCTTTCCAGTAAGTTGTACCACGTGAGATCTGTAACGCAAGGCGATGTCATACGTGCCGATGCAAAAGATATTCCTAGGATATTTCAGGTGCGTATTGCGTTACCAGTCATGTATTAGTCTATTTGGAAACAAGACGAAATCTTGGGCGAGTCTTATCTCGTTGTCGCGTGTGTGACCGTTGCTGGAGACAATTGTTTGGTCCCAGTAACGGTCACACACGCGACTGTGGGATGAGAGTCTCCCCAGACCCCTCGTTTCTACTAAGGCGCATTGAACTCGAAGAAGTTTCTGCCATCGAGGGTGGGGAGATTAAGGGCTTTACGGGGCCTTACGAGGCTTATCGTAAGACATTGTTGGTAATGGTAATTTTGTCGTTTACAGTGATGTTTTCCCCTAATGCTTTCGCCCTTGAGAGTGTTGTTGTAGTTCTCGAGAGATCTTTTTAGGCTCACCTAGGGTACAACGCTATCCCATTAGGCAGGGAGGAAAGCAGTTGAACTGAACTTGACATGTTGTTTAATTTGCAGATTTTATATGCCAACGAGGCGGAGAGCATCAATCCAGTGGAAAAAGACAAAGAGGAGCAACAACCAGAGGTATCGACCATAGTCTACTTGACACCCGTAAATGGAGTTCCCATAACTTATTAGTCTGGATAATTGAAAAAAATATTTGGTGTGCCACTGTGACTATTCAAGGGAAAGCTTTCGTTGGCTACTGTTTATTATAGAGAGCTTTCGACTCACGTGGCCAGCAGCCATGCGTATTTATTAGAGCAAGAGAAAGTGTTTGTACAAGAAAAGGGTTCAACTCCCACAGGATTGCTATGGGACACTGGCATGGCTCCGTTTCATTGTTTCGGGACACCAATATGGCCGCCCTGACGTCATGTGAATATACTCTGTATTGTCAAGGCGATGTGGATGAGAAACCCTTACAGGGACCCATTCAAATGAAACATGTTGAGCAGTGCTTTTGGCAAGTCAGCGCAAACCAATTATGACTTTTCTGTCCAATCCAGTGTTCCAGATAAGTAGGGCGCCTCATCTACCTGACCCGACAAGTTAAATGACAATTTCTAATGATTTGGTGGGACCAGTGGGAATTGACCTGTTGGCATTCCTTGGTGACACCCTACCTTGATAACGTATCTGTAACTCTGCAATCCCCAATTTGGGGGAACTGTGCAGTTAAAACTGTTCAAGCCGAATTACTGGTGGACCTCTAAGGTCGTCAGTTAGTGTAATGCCCTCAACTGAAGACCAAGTTTGAATTTTTACGTGTACCTTACCGCGTTATTTATCTTTTCCTTGATTGTTTCAGGAACGAATGAACGCGATCGACTACATGAGGCATCAGTTTATTCCAATGCATTACCACATGCCAACCAACTGTGACTCGTGTAACAAACCCCTGTGGCACATGTTCAAACCTCCTCCAGCAGTAGAGTGCAAACGTAAGTTAATCGACTGATCCACATTTGATTTCTCCACACGGTATCCATACATTGTCAAGGAATTATGAGATGAGAAGGAAGACTTGAGTCTTGTCTTGATGTCTGGAGTCATTCAGATGAAAGCTAATGAGCAGTACTTTCTTGTGGTACTGTTTATTAATTTATGCTGACTGTACAAGGTGGTTCTAACTTTTTAGTCTGTGAATAAAACCCTGGTGTGTGATCATTCATATGCATATGAAAGCTATTGAGCAGTACTTTCGTGTTGTACTGTTTATTATGCTGAACAAGGTGGTTCTAACTTTTTAGTCTGTGGATAAAACCCTAGTTTGTGACCACTCATATGAAAGATTTGAAGCAGTACTTTCATGTGATCTGTTTGCTTTGTGGTGTTTCGCAAATTAAATTGTAGTCGCTATAGTTTTCAAGTTTTGAATATGATACCTTTAAGAGTGAAAAGGTCTACTGGCCAGTTCCCTCCATGAGACGAGCTTGCAGGGAATCATGGGTAGTTGTATTCGTGAAAACAAATATCCAGTCCAAGATGATGAATACAACTACCATGATTCCCTGCAGGCGCATTCATAGAAGGAATAATAAGGTACTGAGTTCATGAGATGCCGCGTGAATGAATCGCTTTGATTTCTTTTCTTTCATTAACGTCCACGTAATGTTGTCAGGTTGTCATATGAAATGTCATAAGGACCATGTGGATAGAGAAGAAGCTTGTATCACCATGTGTAACGGTAAGTGATCAAACAAGACTTCCGTTAATTGTCATCCAAGAAAAAAAAAAATCATTGGATTGTGAACCTGAAGTGTGATTTTACCACAGATGCTATATCTTGTCCGAAACAAATTTAATTAGTGAGATTGTGGAAAAGTGCTCGAGGGGAAAGTTGATTTTGAGTTTGTTATGACTTGTTTTTCTTTCTTTTTTTTTTTTCCTTGCTGGTATCGTCTTCTGTGCTTCCATGTACGTTCTTTGAAGCGCGGTTTTTTAAGTGACTGTCGGTCGTAAAAGCAAATCCAAAGTTATCTCATCCGAACAATTACAGCGAACTCTATCAACGCGGTAACCTGCGCCAAGCACGGGAAAGTTCGGGAAAGGGCAGGAAAGCGCGCGTAAGCCGAGGCATGTTTTGGTTTGGCATTGCTCCTGATTGGTTGGAAAGAAAAGAATCTTTTCTTTGATTGGTTAGAGAATAGTTCAGGAGTTTTTCTGGCCAGTTAGAGGTTAGTAGAGCGGTTTTTTAATGAGTGTCGAAAGCAATCAGGCAATTACTTTGGATTTGGTTTTACTACGGTTTTTAGATTTGCTGAGTAGTCTAATGGGTTTTGTTTTGGTTTTACGATACTGAGTTGAAAGCCGCTCTAAACGCAAAGCCAAAGCAGCGATTAGTTTAAAGACAGTTGCGGAAATGTTTCTCTGCATTATGTAAACGTTTTGTCCTGTTTCAGTAAATATGGAAATGATCTCAGCCAAGGAACTCTTGGTGCTCGCACAAACAGCTGATGAACAGAAGCAGTGGGTGTTGTACCTGAGCAAGAAAATCATTCGAAAAGAACCCAAAATAAAGAGCGCGTCCGTCAGGTGAGGCAGAGACTTAGATTACGAGGGCTTAGGGATAGGGGATTGTAGTATGGGGTGCAGGGGATAAGCGTAAGGGGGTGTAGTTGGTAAGGGATTGGAGAAAAGGAGCATGGAGAGGGGTGGGGGTGCATCGGATAAGTTTGTAGGGCTTCGGCATATGGCGAGTTATTAGGGCTTACGGAATACGTGTATGGGAGGGCATGGGATAGAGTATGAGGGACGCGGGAAAGGTTTATGGGAATATAGCTTTAGAGAATAGCTATCTATAGCTATTGGAATATTTACGTTTAGGGGATGGGGCTTACGAGTGTTGGTTGTATTGGAGATGAGGAGATGGGAGGTGGTGAAAGACAAAAGTTCGGAAATCGAGTGGACGGGAACACAAAAACCTTTCTGGGAAGAATGGAAAATTTTAACCCTTTGTATTTCTTCATTTTCGTAGTTATTCCGAGAAGACTTTTTTTTTACATTTTAAGTTAATCAAGTATGCTGACTCTGCCATTTCGTGTTTTTAGACTAGGAGCTGACGAAGCCAACATGAGAAGAAACATGGCAGACAGAAGCGCCGCCTCGAGACCGGGGGGACCTCAGCGATCAGTGTCTGTCTCTGCAGGACAAAACAGAAAGATAACGTGACTCAAAGAATAGACCGGCCGTTCTAGCCTAATCTAGTAAGAAGACTTTGTGTTTGCGTAATTATTGCTTTATTTGTAACCTCAAAAGGGCCGTCCTTTTGAAGGTTACAACTTACCGGTAATTTTTTTGAAAGAGGGAGTGTGTGGGGGGGGGGGGGGGCGCCTAACTTTAAAAAAAGCACTTCCGAGGCAAAACTAGAGCAAAAAAATTTGCCCAGGAACACCCAGGGG
>Ga0126339_10002900_pt1:7500-12388 | contig 12388 bp, 5 predicted proteins | sample OrbTmetagenome_2_FD_92532 | JGI IMG/M metagenome (GOLD analysis project Ga0126339, IMG submission 92532) | Coral microbial communities from Petempiche,Puerto Morelos, Mexico - Orbicella T R C metagenome | ecosystem: Host-associated > Invertebrates > Cnidaria > Coral | place... | reverse complement strand
GCTCGAAGTTGTCCGTCCTCGTTTTCCACAATTGCCTACAAATTTCATTACTCGAGGTTTGGACTACGAATCCTTTTGGATCCTTCTGGCACGTGGCATCCCTGTTGGCTCGAAGCATCCTAACTTTTTATATATATATTTTAAATTTCTCAATTTTTTGTTATTTCTAACTAGGTAATTTTTTGAGGACCCTTCTGTTAACCACTCAACTGTGATGTTGGTATCCTCATTAAAGATTACTACTACTACTACTTGTTGGTGGCGCGCGAATCTTGCCGAGTACACAGCTCAGTATATTATATTTCTCGACTTCTGAAACTTTCCACAATGTGCGAATCTCCGTTGCATAGGCCACGCAACTATGTCGATCGAGTGAGGGGACGAGCTGCAGTGTACGCACCTTCTTGCTTTCGAGCCAAACCAAAAATACTTTACCAATATTGTGTTGGGCATAAATTCCAACAGGTCCTGAAAGAAATCTTGTCTCTGTTTCCTGTGGTCCATTTGAAAGCGGAGCAACGATTTATCATTGAGAAAGTTATGGTAAGAAGAGATGTTTTCGGGCAATTACCCACGGGTTACGGAAAGACCCTGCTAGTCCGTTGGTTGTTTTTCGCTTCTTATATCAATTGTTGAAGACCCGGTGAAGTGCGTCAGGTCACTGGAAATTTACAAGGCTGGTTATATAAGCCATACATAACTAATCAATGATCAATAACATGAATGATTAAATATTAATCAGTGGGTATTTTGTGTAGCATACAGTGGAACCCCGCCTTACGACCACCCCGTTAATACGACCACCTCATTATTATGGCCACTTTATTCTGGCCCCCAAAAAGCTCAGTCAGTCATTTTCTTATTTAAAGAACCCCTTTAATACGACCGCCCCGTTAATACGATCAATTTTCCATGGACCGAAGGTGGTCGTATTAACGGGGTTCCACTGTAATTGCTCATTGATTCATTGGTTACTCATTGGTGCCATTGATTATCCATTGATTAGTCATTTTCTGCCTTGGTAATAATTACCCAGACAAAATTCTGCGATCTCCAGAGATTGGTGCTTGAAGCATTGTGAAAGCAATCAAGATACCCTTTACCCTGTGCAATAGGAGAATTTGCAAAACTGAATAAACTTGATTCAAGAATGGTAAAAGTTTGGTTAAACCACGGAAGACAGCGAAGCCACCACGAGGAATCCAAGAAATCATCGTCATCATCGGAAGGAAATGATGTTGTTGAAATTAATTAAATATTTAAGAAAAAGAAAACATGTACCGTGTTTCTATCAAATTTTAGTGTAAATCTACTAGTGTTCTAACACGAATGCCGTTCTCTGATTGGCTAAGCTATTCACAATCTATTCTGTAATAGATAGTGAGTAGCGTAGCAGTGTGCCATTTTTAACAAAATGACGGACGCTTCTTGGCATTTTCGAAGTGTCTGAGAAGAGGATTGAGATAAAGTTTTGAACGACTAGTAGATTTATACTAAAACAATTAGATTATTCGCTCTCGATTTCTATGCGTAGTAGTTGACTCGCGCTGCAACCTCGTCAACTATGACGCGATAGAAATCTCGAGCTCATAATCTAATTGTTTAATAGAAACACGAGTGGAAGTTTGGGAGAACGAGAAATGCTGTGGGTTAGGGTTACAGCTTTTTCGAGTTCTCCCAAACTTTCACGAGCTTTCCTATAACTCGATAAAAACATGATGTTTTTTATTTCTTTTAGAAAACACCGCGACAAAAAAATGGAAAACAACTTGTTACTTTTGATTATCAGAATATAAATTCTCTTTGTTCGCGCCATCATTACGTCAACAACTCGTGCTAGTTCTGTGCTTCTATCGAGTTATAGAAACACGATTTTTCACGCGTATTTTCTCAGGACGGTTTTCAAAAATGAGTTGTGTACTCGGCAAGCTTCGCACGCCACCAACAACAGGGTAGAAATCGCGTACATTAGCGATATAAATTTACGATATACCTTCGATAGGTCCGCCGTGAAAATTGATCGTCGAATATTGTTCCCTTGCGCCCATGTTACAGCTTGTGATTTCCTCGGCTTCGTTGAATCTTTTTTTCTGAAACTCTCTACGAGAATCTTCTCGAGCCAAGCAACTACCGCGATCGATGAGAAAAACCACTTCGTGTAAGAAGGTGACAGAGTTCCCCGGCTGGACCTCCTCGCTGATTGGCCAGAAAAATTTTTTTTTGGCCAATTAGCGGGACGGAATTCGAGCACTTCTGGAACTGGTTTGCTAAGAAGGGGCTTGGCCGTCCTTGAAGTAAACTTTCGCCCGAAAATGTCGGTCGCCCGGAAATATCGCATCGTCCCGACTAGCAGCCCCTGGGTCTCCGAGGATGGGTTTATTCCCCGGAGGCTCGTGCTGAGGTCTTTTGTCTCAAACTGAATGTTAGTATATCGAAATTGGTCTATTTTATATTTTCTTTTGAACGTTTATATCCATTTAAGTGTCACCACGTCAACATTTGTCATAATTGTGAAGATATGATTGATCTTCGTAGTTATGTAGACACAACTTAAGCAGTTGTGAACTTAAAGCCTGAAAAAAATACAGGCCTGAACGGGATTCGAACCCATAAACTCTGCGATACCGGTGCAGTGCTCTACCAACTAAGCTGTCAAGCCAACTCGGAGCTGGCCACATTGTGAATTCATAATATACCCGTAGATGGTAAAGAATACAAGTGAATATATGAATGATCATATATTGAACTTCGGAGAAAGGTATAGCCCGCGTAGCAAGCGTTCCCGTACGAAGAGCTTTGCCGCATTCTGGCCGCGCGTAAATTGAAGCGAGAGCAAAAACTCGACGAAGTAGGGGGTTGCGTTTTTGCTCTCGCTCCAATTTACGTCCGGCTAGAATCCGGAAAAGCTCTTCGCATGGGAACGCTTGCTACGCAGGCTAAGAAAGATACAAGGAGCACTGCACCGGTATTACGGCAGAGGTCATGGGTTCGAATCCCGTTCAGACCTGATTTTTTTTTTCAGGCTTTAATTTTACAACTGCTTAAGTTGTGTGTATGACTGCGACGATCAATCATACCTTCATATCTTTCTCCGCAGTTCAAATAGTATGATCTTTCATATATTCACTTGTATTTGTCATAATTAATAACATGTCACAAGGTGTTTTGCTCGTCTCGGTAATTTATGTAATTCCTGTACTTCAAAATGAATAACGCGTGAAACTGTTGTGCTGTTTCATTTGTTTTCTTAGGGTGAGACCATCCTCAGGTTCTGAATGTGTAATTACAGGGTTAGGCCAGTCCTTAACTCATAATTTATTATGACTTGTCACTCAGTAGACTACTATTTGGAATGGGGTACCTCTTTGGCAAAAAGTGTTAGTCAGTGACATTCATTTCAATGCCAAATTTGATGAATTCGTCTTGACTGGCATGTCTTATTTAGAATCAAACCCTGAAATAGAGAACATGAAGTGTACTGACTTACGGGGAATGCTTTTTCCATGCAGGATAAAGCCTTCATAGGTCTTCCAGACTTCCACTGGCTTGTTTCCGAATATGGCGAACGCTGATGTCATTGCATCTGGGAGGCTTTGGTCAAATGTTAGCTGAAAGACTTGGCCGCCCTTTGAGGAAAACAAGAATTAATCGGAGATCAATCTAGGGATCGCATAATAAGTGTTCCTAGTTCAGTCTCATGGAAGTTCGAGAAAGAAAAAAACTAAAACACCTGACGGGTACGAAATTGCAATGATCAGCCAAGGACGAGTAATTTAGAAGCCATTTTAGGGCTAATTTTAAACCTGAGTTTTGTATTGTTTTAACCTCCAGTAAGCGACCACTTGAAACATATCCGGTTACACTACACGAGGAGCGAAAATTGGAAAACGAGACGCCTCTCAACCCTAACTGATATAACAACGCAGGTTGTTATAACCTTAGTATGACACTGTTAGTATCATCATGGCTTTGAATACTGTAGTGTGTGTTTTAAATCTGTTTTTCGTTAACAATTACCATTGGAACATGACATTTACGCGACTATTGTGAACAAAATGGCTGTTAAAGCGATTAACTAATCTCTTTGGAGTCGAACACGTGCTCCCAAATTAAAGATCAGTTGATATGCAACAAAGGTTAGTGTATAATTCGATAATTCGCTTTAACAGCTTTAACCGAAGCGTTGCCAAAGTCACGTGCGATGGTTTCGCGCTCAAAAAGTGTTTTTCTTCTGCGAATTATTTCAAATCTCCGTTCTGTCTCATTTAATTTCTTATATCATTACATTACTTTTATTGCTTGAACATTTTAATTTTTCAATGCATTTATAAACGCAAACCACGCGTTAGTAGCTCGGGAGAAACCAAAGTTCCCACACCAGGATTTGAGTCCGGTAACCTTCAGGTTACCGCATCTGAAATCCTCGGGCCCAGGCCCAAATCTCACCAGAACGCCAACCTGCAACTGATGAATTATTCATGAAGAACTCACAGTACCGCTGATTGATTGACGACCACCGCGGGCTCAAATGATTCGCACAGCGAAATAGGAGATTTGCACGTTGTCGTCATTTGACTACAACTACCAGAATTCCATTCGTTTATTCTTTATTATATAAATTTTGAATTCCCAGTGGGGTTTAAATAACAATTGCCCTAATTAGCACAAGAAACAGAAAAAGTGAAGGATTCTGGTAGTTGTAGTCAAATGACGCCATCATGCAAATCGCCTATTGCACTTGTTTTCTGCTGAAAATCTCTCAATTTGGTCACCAAATGACTTGCTTTACTGGCCATGTTATCCATTCGATTCATGAATATTTGTAGAGGCTGGACAGGCTTTTCTTTCTCATTCTCTAACGTGGCTAGGAGATCGCTCGGTTCAAGGA
>Ga0126339_10002900_pt1:0-2500 | contig 12388 bp, 5 predicted proteins | sample OrbTmetagenome_2_FD_92532 | JGI IMG/M metagenome (GOLD analysis project Ga0126339, IMG submission 92532) | Coral microbial communities from Petempiche,Puerto Morelos, Mexico - Orbicella T R C metagenome | ecosystem: Host-associated > Invertebrates > Cnidaria > Coral | place... | reverse complement strand
ATTACTTTTTCGTTAAAATTGACAGATCAAGCTTCAGTCAAGGAAGCCATTTGTATCAACTGAGAATTAATCCAAATCTAAAAGCATGTGATTATATCACAAAACATCGAGATTCTTTGTATTGCAAATGTTACTGGTTTATGGTCTGCTGGCAAAATAATGGTTTAGTTGAAACATATGAGTGCCTACGGTTATGCTTATCTTTGCGATCGTAAAATCTCACGATGTTGGAGACGCTGCATGAAGCAAACATACGTTTCATACGGATCGTTACTTCCCCAATTGAGGAAAATGAGGGACTTGTCCAGGCTCTTTAACGAGATAAAAAACACAACGAAAGGCTGCGCTACCGCTTTTTCCTGGTCATTGTGTTTTAGATCGACCAGATTATTTGTTTCGATCGACAGTTTTCGATCCCAACAAATCCCACATTTGGATTCCCAGACACCATGTTTGTGCTTGATGATCGCCAGTTAGCACTGGTTTTGTCATAATAATAGGACCTGTCATTCCTAACCAATCAGAATGCTGCACATAATGCTGCGTTCATGGGCGAACAAGCTGTATTCAGAAAACAATAGTGTCCGTGCAGACTCTCATTTTCGCCATCTCACTTCGCTCACCGACTCTTCCCTAACCTCCTACGCAGACGCTCTTTGTGCTCGTCACACAATTCTTCCTCCCTCACGAATGTCTGCCAAAAAAATCAGCACGTGCCTTACCCTTTGTTCGTAAATATCAGCTGGGAATCACGTGAAATCTTTTTGAAGCCAATCGGCAACGGCTCATTGTGTAATAAAAAGCTAATAATAAACTAAACAGACTCCCTCCTCACCTTGGGGCGAGAACTAGGACGCGAACTGTTTCCTTAACGTCCACGGCAACGGTCTCTAATGAAATTCTGATCTTGTCCGGATTCGTAGATTTACGAACACTTCGTCTTTTTCATGCCGAAATACATTTAAGTTTCTCGAGGGTCACTGATTTAAACAAAATATCGTGAATGTCTCACAAACTCGATGAAAGGCCATATATTTTGGCGTCTTGGGATCATTTCTCAAATTCCAAGCAAACCTCCCCCAGGCTTCAGAATTTGAGAGGAACTAACCAAATAAACGAATAATATATCTGCGTACAAATACGTCCATCTCTTTCTTCACGTAACACTCTGTAGCTTCTTGCTGATAAGATATTTAAATCGAGGGTTTCAATGTCCGGCTCGTTGAAAGGCCACGCTGGTATCCGTTGACTGTCTCTTGCAAAATTTATCGAGGTCCAAAGTCCGCAGCCTTGATCGGGACGCGAGCAAACAAAGGGAAAGGAATGCGCGCTTGGCTACATTAGACGTTCGTGGGGGAGGAAGATTGGGTGACGAGCCCAAAGAAGGTGTGCTAGCAGGCTATTCGTGAGGTCGGCAACTTGTCTGAGATAGTCAATAAGTGAACTCATACATGTAAAAGTGGTTATAAAAATATATCACCTCTAGAGGACCCTTGCCAAGGTTGATTTCTATACCAGCCTCTGGTGGAATACTATGTGGCAGATCGAGGGCTTGGTCTTTGGACGAATTCCCTAATCCACAAATGAAAGTTAACAAAAAAGTTCACGTTACTTAAGTAATCATAACACGACAAAACGTCATATTTTATTTCAATGTCTCCATTTTCAGTAATCTTCAGTCAATCAGACTTGATACTTCACAGTCTCGTTGCTTTACTGAGATTTGGAAGTTGGCTGGAAAAACGTGAGTTTCAAATATTATTCAAAGAAAAGCTATCGTTCTATAATATAAATTCTGGCATGTGTACCAAAAGTTTGGGTTATTATTATCATGCATACCTATAACAAAATTCTCAAATTTGATTGCTTATTAAAAGGTCCATGTGAGTATTTATTGGAAAGTTGACGTATCGTGCCTGGAGTTTTGGGACATTAGGAGTTTTTTTGCGCCTGCTACTATCGGACGGTTTCACTTGAATGTTCCTTCTCCATGTAGGGATGTGGAAGACAACTCAAGGACTTTCATTCACTAAAAAGAAAAACTTCTCGACCTTTTTTTCTCAAACTTCGTTATAGTTATGATTGACTGGTAACATGACTTTGTCGTCTAATTCGGTTGGTAATCATACTATGGCTAGCTGTTCCAGGCTCTCAGTTAGTGGCGATCGAAAGTAACTTGCGAGGGAAAGAATAACAAGCAGACCCGACTCGTTGTACTCGCCCCATATTTCGATCGTCTCCACTGACCCAGAGACTGGAACAGGTTCAACTCGTTCCCGGACTCTCTCTCTTCAGGGGGCGGGAAGAACTGGAACCCTGGAAACGAGGTTAGGACGGGCTAGGCCTGGTTCACACTTGCTAAATAACGACATAGGCATAACGACATAAGCAGAACATAAGTTGTAATATTTGCAGTGTGAACATCCTAACATAGCGACATAATAGCAACATAGCAACATGAACATAACGCACCTATGGGGGGGGGGGGGGGGGGAAGGGG
>Ga0126339_10002899_pt1 | contig 12390 bp, 5 predicted proteins | sample OrbTmetagenome_2_FD_92532 | JGI IMG/M metagenome (GOLD analysis project Ga0126339, IMG submission 92532) | Coral microbial communities from Petempiche,Puerto Morelos, Mexico - Orbicella T R C metagenome | ecosystem: Host-associated > Invertebrates > Cnidaria > Coral | place: Petempiche,Puerto... | reverse complement strand
GTAAATCGTCATTTTCTCGCAAACGAGTATGGTGACCTATCATTTTTTTCTGTTGTTTTGAATTGAGTAATAAATTTCTCTGTGTAAAATAAATATGGACCAATTCTCAGAGTAGAACAAAAAACAATCGTCGGAAACGTGAATTTGGCAAGCAATCGTGACTACAATCGTGGTGCTATTGTAAGGATTTATTGGGTATAACCAGGTGTTGTTGCTCCTAAACGAACATGGTGACCCCTCATTTTTATTTCAAAATTTGTGTTCCTATAATATAATCAATCAACAGGCAAAGTTTCGGAAAAATCTCAGTGCAGACTTTATTTCAGTGGAATGACCTTAAGAAAAGGTCGACTTGTGGCAAGCCTAGCGGTTCTGTTGCAGTTCAGTTCAAGTGATGTTGAATCAGACTGCCGTTAACGACTCGAAAGGTGAATCTTTTCCGTCAGATGTTAATTTACAAGATGTAACCCACACCATAGAAGTAGAAATAAGCCCGGAAAAATACAAATAACGAGATTTTATAAAGCTTTTATTGAAGTACTGATCTGTCGACAGCTAGCAAGCTGCAGCTCGCCACAAGCGACCTTATGTACTGTTTTTCTGTCCTGTATTCATGCGCAATTAGATCTTCTGCGAACGGAAACAAAGTAGAGAGGGATGAGTGAGTTTGACGCGTTTGTCATGTTCGAATTTTAAATCTAAAAGGAACTTTTGCTCGTTTTTTGTTACCCTTCTTTTTCCTACAGAAAATCATTTCTGTTTTCTTTTGTCCGGACAAGTATTCCATTTGTTTCAGGATTGGGCTTATTCCAATTCTAATTTGAAATACACTCTTTTTTTCTAATGATAATATTGTTTTTCCGGACGAGGCTGAATATTTGTATTTTTCTGCCAGTTTTAGGTTGAAAATATCCTTGTGAATATTCTTAGATTATAGTATATAACATTTCTGTTTTCGAATGTATTTGGTGTCTGAATGGTGTTAAAGTAATTTTAAGGCCAGCCTGCAGGGATTATTAATAAAGACTTATCGATACAATGCACATAACTTCCTGCAGAAATGTTATTAGCATCGAGCATTCGGCTAGTGCTATTTTTGTTGCTTTCTGGCTAGTTTGTTGTTTAATTTAGTACGGTTTAGGTTGGGGATAGAAAAGTAACTGTACTGTAATTACGAATTTTCAACACACAAAATTATATTCTTTTCAAAATCTCAGCCTCAGCCTCAGGTTTATTCCTTAAGTACTCTTAAAATTTTGCAAATTTCAACCTCATTGTTCTTGTAGGTGAAGGAGATCATTAATATCTATTATGTGTTCAGTAAGAACTAATTTACAAATAGATGCAGAGGAAGGGATTTGAATTTATTGCCTTTTCCCTGTCTGGCCTCCTCTGGGGTCTCCTCCCCATTAGAGAAGTGAGATCTGAGGATATAAGTACCTCTGGATGGATTTCAATTAAAGATGTATGGCTAAATTGCCTTTGATTACCATCTTGGCACTGGAAAGGGTCAGTAAAAATGTTATGAAGAAGGCTTATGGGAGATAACAAATTTACAAGAGAATCTTACTTACCACAGAAAGACAATAGCAATAGATGATCTAGATATTTACTGCTTGTGCCACTGTACAATAATTTATGTCTTTTCCTTTAAAACATATACTATTTGTTTTCACAAAATTCATGGTGTACAGAATTACGGCCGGGTGGTAATTTTTCTTTGCAATTCTTGAGTTTGTAACTTTTTTGATTTTTCTACCAGTCAGGGAAGCCATGAATCTTGCCAGTGCCAACAGTAAATAAAAGAAATAACCTTGAGAAAAAAGTTGTGAAACCTGTATTACCTGATGTTGTTTCTCTACTCATTACTTCGACTTCTATCTCATAATCATAACAAACATGACAACAATTTAACACGTTTTCAAACACTGAGAAGAGAGTCCAAATTATAGCACAGCATAGCCCTGTATTTTCGATGCAATTTATGGTGTTTGGTTTGTGGTGAAACACTCTCTCAAATGCTTGATATATGGATATTCTTTCGGGCAGGGAAAGAACCTATAATCTACCGCAAAACGAATCGACACAGTACGCCACGAAATTCCATGTGCTCAACTCCTTTATTTTCTAGCCCATAATTTTACAATCCAATCCCCCGCGCGGCAGACGCCTGGGGCTTTTCTACTCAACAAAAGGTTCAGTTCAATCGTCTGTCCATATATATTGACTGTTTTTATACTAGAGGACGCATTATCCATCCAGACGGCTAATGAATAACGACAAACAACAGCGTAAATATCTGCCAGCAAAAACTATATAGTTTGTAGTGACAGAAGCACCCTTGCTAAGTAAGATTGGCAGTCATCCAAGCGATTGAAATTACCTCTATTCAAATAAATCAATAAAGTATGTAGAAATATCGGATTTTAACGAAACTTGGCCAAAATCTTCGTCAGATACTAGCGCACCAAAGTGTTTGAGGCTTTTAAAATCGAAATATTTTTCCTGTGACGTATCATTGAGTAACAATAGTCAGAAAATTTCCTATTGTCCAACTTTAAAAGGGATTCCCTAAGCAACCATTTACAGGATTTACTTGTCTGCTTTCACCAACATGGACTTCGCTCACCAACTGCTTGCTCATGTGGCAATAGAAATCAAGCCTTTAAACCATTTTTAACGTATTCATTTCGTGCTATTAATTTTCCGTTCCCAGCTCGGGAAGCAAATGCAAACAATTGAAAATAGGCGTTACCATGGGAATTAGGGAACCGGTCTGGAAAAAAACAAATGTTACCCCCGAAGCCCTGCTCCACCCCTCTCTGGATTTTCTTAGGCCTTTGACCCCCACCCCTCTGGAATTTCCAATCCCTTCAGCGGTGGTATGGATATTTTCTGGAACTATGCATTGTAAAAATAGATGCTATGTATATTTAACATTGCACATTTAGACAACTGTTATAGCTATGATATCCTCTGCATGTTCTAGACGAATTCATGAATTAATGGATTTGGGAGGGGATCATAGATATTCCAAGGCTGCCAACATTCAGGAATGAATTTGTGAGGACCTCAGAAGCAAGCATCCTTTTGTATCATAACGCAGCCATTGGACTTGATGAATTGGTTGCCACAATAAAAGCAATTCTAAGAGAGTGGCATATCACTAATCAGTAAAGGATAATTGATATGATATTTTCTCAACATAACTTGAACACAATATTCTTTTTCATTATACATAATTATTAGAAGGGTAATCATAGTCTTTATCTTCTCATGAAAATTATTGAAAAGCAAGAAAAGAAATACTCAGTCAAGGTCAAGCAAAGATTCCAGTATGGTCTATTAGTTTATAAAAAGTGAAGTCTATTGTTAACTAAATGCTGATGGTTCTCTGAGACCTTTTTCATTTCCACAATTACTCTTAGTTTCATATATAACAAGGTAGAGGCTGCTCTTCTCCTGCCTGGAGAAACAAACACAAAAACACTGCATGGGGTAATAACTTTTGTTTATTTCAGAATGTTTCTTCTGGCAGTTGGTGCTAACAGCTTCATTCTGAAAATGTACACCCAAATCCAAAACAGTTCTTGGGAGCTGATCACTGTTATTGCATAAAAGTGAAATGAACTCCACAGAAATGAGAAGCAAAATGATGTGTTGTGAGGGGTCATTGTAAAGTTGGAACAATCGTGTACTTTCAGCTGCTTACACTATTTCTTTTAATTTTATGCCAGTGAACAATAATTAACCACTTTTAATAATTTCTTGAGATCAACTCATTCTCGATTACATTCATTCAGCCATTGATATGTATATACTTCATTTGGAAAAGGAAACCATACAACACATAGTTCAGGCAAAAATATTTACTAGAGAAGGTTTGATTTCAGGCTAACTTTACTCAAAAAAGAGTCTAATAATCAAGAAGTTTCAAAACATTAAGCGATAAGAATGGCCACAGGTGGACACAAGTTAAATCATTGGCTTAAATCCATTTGTAGGAAATTAAACTCAATGCAACTAGGTCTCGCTCGTGTTTAGGTAAAAACAATTCCACTCATTTTGAGTTACTCGGCTCAGTTTATATCTTTTAAGTTCAATCGGAATTGGCAGTTACATAAAAACTGAAAGCACTGTAGGAAAAATAACTATAAACTTCTTTACTTTAAATAGACATAGTTTTTCATGTAAAGTACACTAAACAGGCAACTTACATTTCTGGATACAATTGTACGTACCGTAGCGCTCCAGATTCTTTAACTAAGCGACCTGCTTCCAAAAACCCGGCGAAAATAATGTGTTATCTTTCTAAGAAGTCATCGATCACTACCTCCTGCATAAGTTTTCCGCGTTCTAAGTGTACTGTCGTTAATTAATATTCACGAGTGAACACATCTTTAGGTCACGTGATCAGTGAGTAAAATTACAGAGTGAAGTTTTCCATATATACCAGCATGGCGTTGTGTTTCTTTTAACCTGCATTCGGTCCTGATACCACACTAAGGTAAATTTCTAACTCAATTTGGCTGCCATTTTGTTTTGGTCCTCTCAAAATGTCACGTGATAAAAATCCCCGATTTGTGGAGATTTTGTATCACGTGACCCAACCTTTGCCAGGGTCCTCTCCCCACGAGCCCCCATTTTGAAAATCGTCGAGGATAAGGCCCTAGGGACGAGGTTGCAGTATCTCGACGCGCGAATTAACTTGGGAAGTTCTGTAGTCTTCTGAGTCAATTTTTCGGGTATCTCGCGTCCTTTCTATAGCCCTCGTTAGCTTTGCTTTACGGCATTGTTCGGTATTATTTCATCTCCTTTCTCTAGCCCTTGACTCGCTATAATTCACGGCATTGTTCAGTACTGTTTCGATTCCCTCCCCAGCGCTGGCCCGATCTCTTTCACGATCTTCTTTGCCTGTTAATTCTTGCTTTCTGTTATCTTAATTTTTTTGCTTCAGTGCGACCCCATCTTAAAAACGTTTGATGAACCTCCGCTATCGTTTGTAACATGCATGTCAAATATCAAAGGCGTACGCTGTAACCCAAGACTTGGTATTATCTGGGGTATGGCCGCCATGTTGTGTGACGTCCTCGGCGTCGTCGTTGAGCGTACGCACCCGCGATCCATGCTGCTAGCCATGTTGACCATGATAAAAGAGTTGTATGGATTTCTATTTCTTTGCATGCATGCGGTTCTGTTCCTATTGTTACGGTGCTCCGCTTGGCGGCATTTGGGGCCGCCGGAGCTCCGCTATTACCAATCTTTATCAATGGATGCTACAATCATGTTATCAAAAAAACTGCCCAATCATTGATGAACACGTTGCTATCATTTTCATGACACTATATGTTACCTGCTAAAAACTCCCTTTATTTTAGCTATGCGAAAATGTAAGGTGGCTCTGAGACCCATACAACGATTTTTTTAAACTTTACTTCAAGTTGCATATTATCCTACCTATCAAATTTCGATAATAATTGAAAAAGGGTTTCGTGGTGTCGTTCTTAAAACATAAGTACTTAAAACTGAAACAAAGCGTGTTTTTAGCACGTCATACTGTTTCTTTGGTAATCAATTGTGTCACAAAAATCATTAGCAAAAACGTGTTCACCTATAATTTGGCAGTTTTTTGATACCATGATGGTAACATCAACTGATAGAGAGTGGTAAAAATGACCCATCAAATTCAAATTTAAATCTTGGAAAGTTCTGGAAACTGTTTTGAGCCAACTTTTAAGTACATTTTACCACTACCACTACCACTGTCACTGGAACTCATCACTCTCATTTCCATTGGCACCCATTGCTACAGCCACTGCCATTGCATGCCCCTACCACTGCTACTGCTACTACTACTCTTACTGCTACTGTTACCGCTAATTGACTAACTGTTATTTAGGTTCGCTGCAGCAGAGCAATGCTGAGCTGCCAGCAGTTGGTAATTGTTCATTCATGGAATACTACTGCACTGTCCGAAAATACGAAACGTGCTTCTTTAAGCGCTTACGTGAAGACCCAACTGGAGATTGCGGGTAAGATTGAATAATTTTGATTATAAAAACAAGGTTTTATTAATCTGATCCATTTCAGAGCAGCTGGCCTGAACTCGACTCCTGTCATAGAAAAGACGCCTAAATGTAGTTTTGATCTGAGAAATAATCGAGGTATCACATTCCTATTTGCAAAAACGAACAGCCTAAAGAATAGCTAGCTTTTTCCACAGCAGTGTACATAAACGATTTTATTTGGCACTGCTTTATTGCTATTTGCAACTTTTGATTTTATTTGGTGTTTTTAATGGATTACATTTCAGCATACTCTTGTTATTTCAATTATTTTGTAAAGTGTTACCTTATTCAGCTCTAGAGCTACGGTTTTAAAAAATTCAATTAAATATCAGCTAAGTGTATATTTTACTTACTACTGTTTTAAACCCTTGATGTTAATTTACGCTTGGAATGTTTTTGGTTTATTATTTAAGGCTTCAGTTTTGGATCTTGTACAAACAAGTCTTAGATGCATCCCAGAGCTGTTTGACTACCGATAATCATACAAAAAGCCTGCTAGGGGCCGATATAATGGACATCGAGAAGCTATACTGCAAAGGATTTGACTTGGAGAGACCTCTGCTGTTATCCCTCCCTACGTGTTCCGACAAGCACAAGGAGGAAGTTCATCACTGCCTCAGTGACTTTGCGGCAACCTTTTCCAGTAGCTTTTCACATCCATCTCTATGCAGGTATTTATAACATTAGACCTTTTATATATTTTTTTTTAAGTGCACGGTAACGAATACTACAATCTAATTGGTTCTTAAGGTTACTCCAAACCTTCGCGGGGCTACTTTTTCCAAATTTTCTTTTTTCCAACTAAATTAAAGTCCATTATTCAAGGTAACATTTTCCAAAAAATGAAAATAAAATATTAAAACGCGCGCTAGTTATTGGGAAAAAGAGGTTTTGTAATAAAAGTTAATAAACCGTCAAGGTGTCATAATCCCAATAAGGCATGGACTCCTCGACGACCTTTTCGCGGCAAACGGCTTAATCCTGAGATCCTACATCAAATACTTTTAATTTGAGACTTCATGTCCGTCAAGAGTGCCTTTTTGTAATCACGCTTTGGCAATTGCTTCTCAGTTTTTGTTGTTGTTGCTGTTGTTGTTGTTTTGTTTTGTTTTCTTTTGTTGCACATCGTTTTTCTCCGTTTTGTCCTTTGTTGTTGACCACCCACCTCAAACGCATGCGCCTAAAACTTGACTGTAACACTATCGCTTTACCGCGAAACTCAACTTTCCTTACTGTGAACACTAGGGGTTCTGTTATTTCATTGGCTGACGGCATTTTGAGTTGACATATCCTTCTGAGAAGGCGTGACATGTTTATAAATCCTTAGAAGGCGAAAACTTGCACTCGTTTTTCGAGAGAATCCCTCCTATTTAAATGAATTAATAGGGTATGTAGAATCGACTGTTTTCCTTGAAATTTGGCCAGAACATTCACTGATAGATAGGAAACAAAACAGTGTCGGCAAATTCTTTTATTTCAAATACTTCTCTCGTGGCGGTCTCTAACGCAATACGTTACGCGAATTTTTCGATAATGGAACTTAACAGATCTCTGAAAAGATAACCAATGGATGTGAAAGAAAATGCTGACACGCTTTGAGAGATTGATGCTTTGTGATTAACACTGCACAGTTATTTTGCATTAACGATCGCATTTGATACCCGATTAATACGCCGGAATTTCAGTCGGTCGTTTTGGCGTTAACGGCTTCTGCCGCCTTAGGAAAGCGGCCGGCAAAAAATAATATAATTTTATCGAATTCTACATTTTATAACCTTTCTTTTGATATATAGTTTGTGGGGGTTTCCTTCAAAACAGCGCGCGTACGAATTTTTTTTCTGGAGGACACCCGCGAAGGTTTGAAGTAACCTTAACCTGGTCCGGATTTTTCTATCTCTAATCACGGTCACGTTATAGCGCGATGTATGTGTGTGGTAAAGGTCAACATTAGAGAAGAGGTTTGAGAAAAAGAGAGAGCGGAAAAAGTAATTTACCGGCTTTGCTCGGTCCGTATAGTGAAAAACTGTGACCTCAGCCTTGCAAATGCTGCCCTCGACCACAGTGATTCACTTTTCGGACCTCCCAACCGGCTATTTCTTTTTAACCATGTTGTCGTGTATTTGTGAGTGCATGAGAAAATAAGAAGGAGAGCCGGTCTCGCAGCTCATAATTATTTGAACAATGAAGTCAGAAAATTGTATACTCCTCTTTGAGATCTATCTATATTTAAGAGAATTCTACTAGTATACTAATGCAAATGCTGTAATCTGATTGGCTGAGCCAGTGAACACTATCAGCCATTAGAGTGCAGTGGCTGGAGGTCGTCTAGGAAAGGGCGACGTTTTTACGTTTTTCCAAAGTTTTGGAGGAAAATTTTGATGCAAATGGCTAATTAAATTCCTGAGAAGTCTAAACGAAGGGCATTTACGGTTTCTTGACTTTTAAAAAAGTTGAAATTATTGAAAAAACTGATGCGCGCGCGCACACACGACTTCAATTTTAAATGACAATTCAATCCGAGCGATCTTTTTCAGGCGCAAAGTTTAATAATACGTCAAGAAATAATTGGAAACCCTTATTTGAGGTAAACTATAGTAAAAAATCTACGAAAGCAATTAGATTATTCGCTCTCGATTTCTATGAGGTGATATCACCTCATAGAATTCTCGAGCTCAAAATCTAATTGTTAAATAGTGCCGGGAGAGTTTCAGGCCACTGGTTCCTATGCTCGCCGATGCCTACTTCTACCTGTGATTTTTCCTTGTCAAAAAAGAAAAAAATATTAACTCTTTTTTAGCGCGTTCACTAACTATAGTTATTATTCCGCACATGAATTGACCAAAAGCCTACCACGTGACCTGCAAATGACCTGCAAATAACTGCCTGCAAATAATGGTCTGCTTATGTGTAATACCGTCTAAATGTGTTTTGCTGCAAATAATATTCTGCTCATGCGTAATTGTAACTACGCTCTCGGGTGAAAAATGGCGGATCACTTCCCTGAGCTGTCAGAGAGTGATTTAAATATGAAAACAAACTTGGTGATCGAATGATAAAACAATTATTGAACTCGGTTATTGGGCAAAACATCGTTATTTCTCAGTGTCTTGCAAATCAGTTATTTGGCTCAGCCTTTGGTTTTGGCAATCTCCTCGGCACTGACAGGTCACGATCTTTTCCGCATACTCGTCCAATAGTTATTAATTATCCCCGCTACAAGTCCGCCTTTTCAAGTTAAATTTTTGGCGTGCGCTCTTAGATTTTCTCACCTACCATCTTCCAATCTTTTCCTTAGTGCACGCTTTTCTTTTATTTGGCACCAAGAACGCGGGCTGGGTCAAGTTCGATTTGGGGTCCTAAATTCACTGACTTTTTACCGTTTCTGCTTGGAGCTGATTGCTAGACAGTTAAAAATGAGCACGCGGGGCTTGCTCAAAATATCGGACCGGTCAGAGTCAGCGTTCTTGGTATTTATTAGAAAAAGAGCAGGGCCAGGAGACGAGATTGACCACGTAGCTCATGAAGTGATACCGTGTTATACAAATTGTTTTCGCAGTTTGATTGGTTTTTACTCATGATCTATTGGAGTACAGACATCTAGATGAAGTTGTTAGCATTCTTTGTTCTTTCTTCATATACAACAAGTAAATTCCATGTTTCCGTGCGTCTTTTATCAAAAGACGTCAAAATGTGGTAAGAACATCAGTGACACATTCAGCTGTCGCAACATGTGCCACTTTTTTGTTCTCACCACATTTTGACGTCATTTGTGATCTATTTGGTAAATAAACCTCTTCGAGCGGCTGGTATGTCGGCTGATAATGTCCGAAAACTGAATATTTGGCCGAGAAGCGAAGTTTCGACGGCAAATGTGAAATTTTGAGGACAATCTCTCAGCCAAGGGCATTATCAGCCAACATACCAGCGAGCCAGAAAGGGGTATATTTATTTTATAACCCTCCCATTAATTTCCATATCGCCAGCCAGTGTTGATCTGAAGACGAATGGGCGCGATTGTTGAGAGCGAGTTCATTTGATCGACTTAACTTTATTTCCACTGTGATTAGACCAAACCTTGATAGACTGATGTGAAATGAACTCTTGCAGTGCCCCTTAGATGAATTCGAAATACTCAAAAAAACGGCGCTCTTTAGCTTTCTGGTTCGTATTTTCTTGACTTCTTTGTAAGTTCCGAAACAACATTTGAGGCCAGCTTTCTACTGTCACTATCGCTAGACGCTACATAAGAAGGTCGTTTTTCTTCCAAGTAAAATAATAAAGATGAAAATTGAAACTCTCGTGCTGGCCTTTTTTTCCGCAGACTTTGCTTTTTTCAGTGGAAATCAGAGGAGGCGGACAAATATCGATTCAAACGGGGTTTATTGCGCGATAACTGTCCATCACATGACGTAAAGTAGCCAATGAAATCGCACGAAAATGAATGGGGGGGGGGTTATAATACTGTACAGACGCACGGCAACAAGGGATCTATTTTGTTAAGTACAAACCGGCCGTTTCGCCAAGACCTCGCCTTTGTTCAAAAGAGATCTGAAGAGTGCCTGCCTGTAAAAATCAGACAAATTCGTAATTTCCCGGCAAGGGTCGAAAATTCGATTTCGCTCATCTTTTTATGGTAGATAGGTTAGGGCATGACAAAAACTACTAGATGGTTTTTTTGGCAAAATATCCTTTTATTTCAAAGAAATATGCAAATTACCAAATTCCGCTAAAATCGTCATTTGACGCACCATTTTATTAAACAAGTTTGAGAGCCTCGCATGCAAAACCACATCATTCGTCCGTCTTTAAAACACCCAAATATTTTTGTGCAATGTTTAAATGTGTACTGGGTTGATTTTAGGGAATGTTGCGTTGTCTTTTTGGGTGCCAAAAAATTAAATTTCGAAGACATGTATTTCATTTACTTAAAAGTACTTCGTGAATATAATTAATTTTCATCATGTGCGAAACCTTCAAATGGATTGATCTTCTCGTGGCTGAATCACAAAAGTATGGTCTACAGATTCCTGTAAAAATTTCTTTGGGCAAATGATTGTGAGCGACGCGATAGCTTTTCAAAGTACGTCAAAATGTAAATATTTGATCATCCGTCGTCAAATTTCAATTTACCGGTTAGACATATATTTTAGCACGCGCCACATGCTTTGAGCTATATTAAGTTGAAATAGACACAGAGCTGATAATTTCGAAATGTTCTAACCTTATTTGCTGTCAAAGGCAGGTCCAAAAGCCGATTTGACGTATTTCTAGCCGATCTCTCACCATTCGTCGCACAAAGAGCAGAAGTTTGCTTTTGTTTACACGACGTTAACGTCCAATGTACATCGCCTACTGTCGACCTACTATTGGTCGAATACCATGAGTCTGTGACCATCTTTCGGCGCATATGATCACCCCTGCATCTAAGTCAAAAACGGCTGAGTCATTTGTAGATAGTTCCTTGCCTTGCACTGAGCCAAAATATCACGTTTGATCGATTGCTGACCATTGCTGATAAGCGCGTCGGCGCAGCACAATCTTACAGCTGTTATATTTGTTCGTCACGCAATGCTGTCACGGCATATGCTGCACATTTTGATCTATTTTCTAAAGATCATTCTCAGGATAAGTGAAACAATTTATTCATTGTTTATCTGTTCATGTATATAATAATATGTGTATATTTATACAATTGTCACGGTATTCTATAGTGAACGTTGCGTCGGTCCAAATCACGTTTGTTGTACGTTCTGATGTTTCAGACAATAGCTGATAAAGCTAGTGCCTGTACTCACTACAATTTTGAAAAAAAATCGCCATAAACAAATTATAGATCAATGAAGCAAGAACTAGCTGAAATAAAAATAGGAAATAATTCGTGAGAAAAATAGACTTAATTTAATTAGTAATTACGTGAGTAAACAAACCCTGGCCACGCCATTTTATTTGGCGTATTTTGTTTGCTTAGTGGCGAGACATTGGTATGTTTGTAACAGAAAATAGAGGACTGTTGTCAATACAGTCCAAAATTATTGTCAGTAAAATGCTGTAAATAAAACCCCTATTGACCAGTTACCTCTATTAAGCGTCCGCGGCCACCATTTAGTCGTTCCGATAAGGGTCTCTCTGTTGTCTTTACCCCTATTAAGCGGCCACCCCAAATTTAAAAGCTTTGGAAAGGGCGATGGCGGATAAGAGTCTCAAATAGAACGTGACGAGTGATAATTCAAACACACCTCTATCGTGGGTGTCTTGAATTGACACCATGTTCACCAAGAAATTTATAACCCGATAGTGAAAAATATTCAAGGTACACCAACCT
>Ga0126339_10002898_pt1:0-10000 | contig 12391 bp, 9 predicted proteins | sample OrbTmetagenome_2_FD_92532 | JGI IMG/M metagenome (GOLD analysis project Ga0126339, IMG submission 92532) | Coral microbial communities from Petempiche,Puerto Morelos, Mexico - Orbicella T R C metagenome | ecosystem: Host-associated > Invertebrates > Cnidaria > Coral | place... | reverse complement strand
GCGCTACATCAGCAAAAATCCTCGCAGCATGAACGCGCGTGTGCCGCATACGATGGCGCAATTTGTTCTTAAAATAGAAAAATTGTCCCAGCCCCAATACTAGAAATGGCACATGCTTACGGTCTCCGTCCCCGATCATGGCTCCTACTTAGAAGCAACAGTATTGTCCTTGGGGTTGCATGTTTACATAGCCTCATCTAAACACTCGGGAAGGGGGGGGGGAGGGGACTGGAAGAATTTCGAAAGTTATGCAAACCCTCTACTACGTCTCAGGTTTGCATAACTGTCTCGAATTCTCCCAACCCTCCTCAAGTTTGGATGAGGCTATATAAACACCAGGACTTGGATCAGATTTTCAAGTGGGCTATTTATAGTTGATAGCTTTTTGTAGAAAAAGTACATGTGTGTATTGGCGTTGATGCATTCTTCGCGCGCCCCTTTGGATTAAAATGTCCGAATTTACGAAGACAAAAGAGTAAAAAAAACATAGGGTTAGCAAACGGCGAGTAGACGAGTGAAAGGCGCTAAGAGGTTGGGTTTTTTTGGTCAAAATAACTGGGTTTTAGTGAGGATCAGATGTTTCGAAGAACTCGAAGCATGTAAGGATGTGCTGTCGTGATGATAGTTAGGATGATTGAGGCCATGCACTATCAACGATTTAAGAGGAGTCGCTTTTCGACCAAAAATTCCGGTTTGAACTTCCGGAAGTTTCCAGTGGTACAGGGAAAATGATTTTCCGGAATTTCCGTAAAAGAGGACAACTTCGCAAGACATCATCAAATTTTCCAAACTCTCTTATCGGGAATTTTCGTTCCATTTGATTTTCGTCCCGGAATGTCTAATATTTTCAAATGGGTAACTCACATTTCCGAAATGCAACAAAAGAACTATAGCATTCAGTAAAGTGAAATTTGAGAGACTATGGGAACCACCGAAGTTTGAAATTTCTGGTCTAGAAAGCTGATTTAGTCGAGATTGAGGGAATTGACTTAGGCTAAAATATAAATACTTCCAGAAACGTGCACACTCCAGATAAATATTGACAGCGATTCCTTAACATCCTGTAGAAGTTTCTTCACCTAAACTCAACCCGCGCCAATCCACAGTCTTTAAGGACAATGCTTTAAACTAGATAAATGTTTCCTTTTATCGATACCGAATTATGAAGTTTTGCGTCTTTCAGTTCAGTCTTTTGTTTTATTTTTTTTTCTAGCGGCTAGCCTCATATCGATAAACAAAAGTGAGACGATTTGCCAATTTCTAATCCCTGGCCAACACGCACAAGAGGCGCTTATATCAATGAATATTGGTTGCGACCTTTCAACATTGAACGAATAATTTTAGCAACTGATCAAGTGAACAATAATTCAGTTTTAAAAAACATGGAAGATTTGTTTGGCATTAGTAGTTAAAACACTTAAAGTTGTCCGTAAACAAGGCAGTCCGAAAGTTGTCATGTTGGCTTCGTACTGACGGTGTTGTCATGTCGGCTTTGTACTGAAGGTGAAGTGAAACAAGTTCCAATGTTCTTTCTCCCTTTCTCTATATCGACTTATCAATGAATAAATCAATGAGTAACGGAAATTTCGTTGAAAAATGCAATAATATTGCATAATCTCACAAAAACAAGGACATTCGAGGTGTCTATTTCATTTACGTTGCCAAGTGTGGAAATAACTCTTCAAAATCCGTCACGGTTATTAGGCCAGCTAGTGCCGGCTGACTAGATCTTCCAAAAATTAGCCTCTTTCAATAATTGAAGTCACATTTCTATACGTGAAATGCTGCCCTGACGTGCAGCAAATGTACTCCAGTTCAACTAGAGAGCTATGGAGCTGGACTGGACTTCTAAAGCATGCAAGTAAATCGCACTTGAAATAATGTCACATGCTTTCACTGCAGCAGCTGAAAACACAGTTCCGTGTTGTTTTTTTTTTCCTGAGGGTAAAACCACATATACTACCTTTCAACCGTTCTTTCCTCCTTTCTCTATATCACCTTATCAACGAACCATTGTTTACGATCTGTGTATCAGACATTGACCGAATTATTTTAGCAAGTTAACAATATAACGGTGCAGAAAACGTGCAAACCGCCTGACAGTAGCAATCAAAACATCACCAGTTGTTAAAGCACGAAACACAATCTAAAAGTGGACATGTTGGCTTTGCAATAGAAAGTGTTGTGTAACTGAGCAACTCCGCGGACGAAAACACAGTCTAGCCTTTTATAACCGTGTTGAAGCGAAATAAATACACCTGTTCTTCTTCCAGGTTTTACCCGCTACTACTGGCTGCTTACGCGAGCAAAGATCTGTTCTTTTTTCACTTTTTCACACACAGTTCACACACTTATGATTCAACTGTTGGTATTTACTTATCAGATTAACTATAAGTGCTAGATGCAAATGTTGGCTATTTTCGAGTGAATATTGACTAGGATCGACACATAAGTACTTGACAAAGTTATTTTGGAAAGAAATAATGTCCCAGTCTCAAAAACATGTAAATACCTTAATAAATACCTTTGACAAACGCCGGTCTGAAAGTGCCGGCCGTCTTAATGTCTCGTTAATATATAACACCTGAAACACTGAAAGCACTGCCGCCTTAGCCCCATTATGATTAATGACATGCGCGGTTTCACGTCACTTGAAAACCTTCTGTTTCTGCATCGTTTTGATAGACACATAGTAGCATACGCCTCACTCTTTACGATTACCTTAGCGATGAATAATGAACATGACTTGTCCAAATGCTCGATCATTAGGCAATAGCCGCCCAACATGGGTTGGTTGTCAAAACTGGGATGAGCTCTCTTACCGTTGCCATGGCAGCATACGCACTGATTTGACCACAGCTTTCCTAATAGCTCGTTCCAGGCCTTTGGTTAACATATAAAATTGTGGACAAGGCTGCGGTACGGCACGTGCGGTAAGGGAGCTGTTTAGCTGTTGCTGCTCACCAACTTACAGTAACTCTGGTACAGCCAGGCTGCACTCAGGATATCAGTGCTGTCTGAGACGGCGGAGTGTCCCCCGGGAATGTCATTCAGATCTTACCAAGTCTTTCCGCGCGCTTTACTCCTTTGTTTCCAGTTTAAACTCTGCACGCGTATTCCAGCACGTAAAACGCGAGCTACGTTATAACGAACATCTACTGTTTTTCACTCTGATGAAGGTGGACAGTTGCCACCGAAAACTCAGTGAACAAAAATCTAAAGATTGGATATTATAAAGTCAAATGATCAAGTCTTTCTCCCCTGGTAGTTTTCAATTACTTTTTCTCAAACTTTCATAAATCGTTCGGCTTTCTTTTGTTTGCGTAACTACTTTAATCTAAAACTATCGTTTCTGTCAGGCTAAATAGGTTTATACATATGAACAGAAAGTCAAAGTGGTGAGGTTTCAGGAGACACATTTATTAGCGAAAATGTTAAATAAAAATCACACAACTCTAGAATATCTAAAAATCGTGATTTAAGCTAAGAACACTAACGTAATTCATGTAAATGTACTCTAGGTTGGCTGTTGGTGACTCCATCCTAAGATTACGGTTCTGAGTCAGTTATCCTGTAGAAGAATCTTCACATACAAAACACTCGTGCAAATCCTCAGTCCTTGGAAACAGGACATCTCAGCAACAAGAAACGTTTTTATTTAACCTGATATTTTGATCGTTGTAGCCGCGATGAATTTTCCGCTGGTGAATATTGAAGTAATACATCTTTTCAGTCTATATTGCGTCAGTTAAAGTTTGTCAAACGGTGTTATTTTAAGTTTGCCTAATATCTTTAAATAAAAGTGAAGCAATACTTCATTGAGTCCTCCAATTTCCAAACCCTGAACAGCACACACAAGCAAGCGCTCACCCATATCATAAACATATAAATTAATATCAGTTACGGGCTTTTAACATTTATCTTTTTTTTGGCAACTCAGTAAAAAAACATTTCAGTAAAGAAAACATGCAAACCCGATCGATCACCAGTTGTATAAGAAGACAGTATGGAAGCTGTTGACTTTGCACGTGAATGCGTTTTGTTACTTAGCAACGTCGACGAAACACAGTTTTTTCTTGAAAAGGTGAAGTGAATTTTATTCTGGTGCTCTTTGCCCCTAGGCCTCTATCGATATCAACTTATCAACAAATGTTGGTTACGGTCTCTCTATCAGACATTGATCAAATTTATGTGGTAACTGAACAATATTTCAGTTAAAAAACATGCAAATCTACTTAAGACTAAAAAAAACATATTCTGAAAGTTATTGTTTTGGCACGCGAATTTGTTCCGTCACTTAGCAATGGGGTTCGACAAAACCCACCGGTAGTGCTTGGTAACCGAATGAGTTTAGCATTATGTTGTTAGATACACAGTCATGAGTACCGCCTCTATATTGATTTTTCAATGAATATATCTTGTTTGAATATATCTTTCAATGTTTCGTGTGAGTATAAACAATATCCGGGGGGTCTTCCCTATGAAAATGAGAGAGACGTAAGCGGTGGTTTTTTGGGGTAAAAAGGTTATCACAATGCGTTTTAGGGTGTTGAGCCGAAAAATGCCAGGAACAATTTGTTACTCAGCTAGTTCAAACTGTTCAGTCATGGATGATATTAACAGCAACTCTTAGGGTGCGTTTCTTTAAGAAAATCCAAGATTGGATTCCTAAATCCGAAATCCGACTTTCTTTACAAAACAGATTAATCCAAGATCACTCGGAGCATGGTGCATCAAAGGAACCGAAGAATCCACTCTGTGCAAGGATTCTTCGGTTGCTTTGATGCACAATGATCCGAGTGATCTTGGATTAATCTGTTTAGTAAAGTCCGTTTTCTTAAAGAAACGCACCCTTAGATTATCAGAGTCACTTGTTATTTTAAAATTTTAATCTCTTACTCTTAATTAAGTGAACATAAATTTGAGCCACTTTCAAAATGGGACACTGTGATACCTTTATGTAGTTATTTTCAAAATTTCCGACGAACACCCTGTCATTTTTATACGGGAGTCCCCCCCCTCCGGAAAAGAATCTCGATAGAACAAAATCATTACGGAAGTCTATTCGGCTTACGTTGCTATACATGGTAACAACTGAAATATGATGTTAAGTCAACTAGTCCTAACAAATTTCTGCAAAACAATTTGTTAAAGGCATGGACTCAAACTGTTCTGATGAGGTATGCTTTGGAGTGTACGACTCAGTTTAGCTTGGACGTAATATCCTCGGTGGTAAGGTGTCATTGCACCACGACCTTGAACTGTAGGACTCATACGAGCCGCTGAAAAGTTAACATGCTCAAATTATGAAGAAATTCAACAACGACGATTCCCACTGAAAAATCTCGAGCTATGATCAGTTCTTTAGTCTAAAGCTGCTCGAAGGGTAAGAAGCTGAAGTCCGTAGCCCTAGTATCCGTTCACAATGTAGGCCGAGGTATTCTACGTTGGAAGTTAGAACGTAACATCGAAAGCGATATCAGTCGATATTTATTTCAAGAATAAACCAATCTTTCGAAAAAAAATCCAATGCTTATATCGAAACGCATTACAGATCATTATACATATTGCACGGTAAGTTCAAGTGCTTTGACACCTTAAAAACGAAAGTCGTGTGGAACATTTACCATAAGTATTTACCGTTCACAGCTGAACACGGTAACCCGGTGATTCAAAGAAAGGGACGAAAGTGACGAAGGCAAGGATGTCGTTTTCTCAGATTTCAATTAGCCTTTGTTTACTTCTATTCGTCGCTTGCTGTGATTGCGCTTCCTTCGTTAAAGATTCTGAAGTGAAGCTAAAAAGTGAGCCAGGAATTGGTAAGTAAAATGTGTGAACCAAGTAAGAAATAAAAGTAATCCTCATGATGTATTAGTGCAACAGAATAGTTGCACCTTTATAAGGCAAATGTCGAAACTCAGGTTTTCTCGTGCTTTTTCATACAATCATCGTATGAGTAACTTAGTCTTAAGTAGGGCACCGTCTCTGGACTCGATAGTTAGTGATTTTCCTCAGTTTTCCTCCTTGCCCGCACCACGGAGGTGCCCTCAAGAATTGTTGTCTTAAGTGACCTAACGCGAGTGAAAAGTAAGGTGTGATAAAAACTTGCCTTAGGTTATTATTAATGTCAAATAGACAGATTAATAGTTTGGTAGAGTAATTCCCATTCACATTGCTACCTGAACAAGCAGAAGAGCTCGACTAATTGACTAGTAATATCTTTTAATCTTTATCTTGAACAGGAACACATAAGCTGGGCGCTAGATATCGCCGACAGATCTGGATGCGCTTTTGTAGCCAAGGTGAGCAGTACAACCCTTGGACCGAATTATGCTGCAACGGCCACGTGGTTCCCAAGGTAGGAAATCGGACCAGGTGCTGCGGCGACAACTCATTCGATCCATGGTCCGAGATGTGCTGCGATGATACCACAAACAGTATTTTACCTAGAATGACGCAGCCAACCTGTTGTGGAAGTGATCTGTACGATGCAGCATCAGACATGTGTTGTGGTAGCACGGTATTTTATTCGGTACCCACGCAAGGCGTGTCGAGACGAACCTTAGCCTGCTGTGGAGATCAAGGATATGATACAAATAAACAAATATGCTGTGAGGAAAACTTATCACCCGTACCCCAGAGACCAGGAGCATTGCCAGGATGCTGTGGAAGTCGTGGATACGATGTAGCCTCCCAGTTATGTTGTGATGGTCGACCGAAACACAAACCAGGCAATATGTCAGCTTGTTGTTCAACTCACGCCTACGATATAGCCACGCAGTTATGCTGCAATAATCAGTACGTAGTCCACAAGGTGGGATTAAATGCAGCCTGCTGTGGAAGCTACTTAACCTACAACCCAGCCACCCAGTTATGCTGCAATGATGTCCCAATGAGCAACAGACACCCAATTACTGGAAGTGCCATGTTATGCTGCGACGGTGTCATGCAACCGAAGACATCTATAACCACAAGCTGCTGTGGAAGACTAGTATATGATACCACATCCGACCTATGTTGCGATGGTCGTATTCCAGTTTCCCAGTCGAGATTTGGCGGTGGCTGTGGAGGACTCGCATAACATGCAGCTCAGTTCCACTTTATACTGCTGAAAAGCATTCCCATCGGATGATGACCATATTTTTCATATATCGCCTATATCAACCAACACTTAAAGAATAACAGCGAGGCAATAACAAATCACCACTTAAACCTACAACACATTGGCTTCACTGAATAAAATAATGTCACTTTAACAGAGAAGAAGATAAGTTGATATTGTAAAAAAGGCTCTTTTCATAAACAAACCTGCATACAGCTGTCAATTTGTACTACTCATTAAACATTTATATCAAGTGCATTGATTGTAGTACATTTTTCTATTTCCCCACCACCCCACCCCTCCTCCTTCAACGCCTTGAAAGCAATCATTTTGTCTTAGATCTAGCAAAAATGCTAGGAAATGGTTGAAAACTGATTAATTAAATAACAACAGTTTAATAGAATTTTTTTTGTGAATTCGAGTTCGACGTTGATAAAACATAAGAAAGCTGTGGTTAGTTTTTAGACGTTAAAACTACTATGTGTAACTTTTGTTTCTAAACTTTGTTTGATATTCCACGGTCGCGCTTGGTAAAAATCCGATCTCTAAATGGAAATCAGAGTTCGAGAAGTAATATTCTCCTCCCGCGGTGAAAAAAATGTTTCTCCTATAAATAAACTGCTGTATAGACTTAAACATAACATGAGGCTTTACGGTGAGAGTTTATTTTATCGTACATTTTTTCCTTGCCTTACGTTCGAAAATATAATAAAATAAATTGCTTCAGGAATCTATGATTAAGAACTGTGGGTTAGAAAACCAATCTCATAGTACCCATGCCAAATGACAGATACTGGACAAATATATCTCCACTCAGTACTAAGCCACTGCCCATGATTTATTGGGCTCGCCAAATAACCCAACCATGAAAACTAACACTCGGTGAATTTTTAGGATTCCTCAAGTGTCTCTCATGAGAATAGTCTTTCCGAAGCCTGTATGTATGTATCTTTCTAATTTCGTTCTGTTTCACTGGCACTAAACCATTCCTCATCTACAACGGAAAAGGCAATAATCGCCATATTTTTAGGATTCCCAGGCTTGTTACTAAGAAATAATATTTCCTCTATTCTGAACGGGAGTAGCTATCGGTAAAGTGCCGCGAGTCGCAGTAAACAATCATACACAAGAATAAAGACCGGAAGCTATAAACAATATGAATATAGTTTAATAATATATATATGAACATGTCACTTAACCCTTTTACTGCCAAATTTTCATAATAAAAATGCTGTTTTTAATCGTGAAATCAGTTTTTTTGGCCGCCACGACGCTAAATGGGCCTAGTGTTGCTGAAAGAGCTAAACAATAGCTTTCCCCAGGATAAGGTACGAAAATGTAGAATGTTTTAATTAAGCGCATGCGCATAAGCCAAAATTTGGACATTTTTTTGGACTTTTTTTGCGATTGCCCCTTCCGAATTTTTTCTTGCCCCATTCCTTTCCTTTTTCTCGGCCTATTTACTCTTGTTACCTTTTGCGTTTCATATTCTTTCTGGCTGCCGTAAAAAGTTGGGTGTTAATTATGGGCAAAGTCTGGAAATGGGACCTTCATCAATTATAGGTATATGATAATGAGCCATTTTACCACCATTTTTGCACCAAAACTGATAACGTGGTTTTTCAATTTGCAACGTCAGAATGCCGTCGATATCCAAAACTGCCTGTTGTGCAGATAGATCTATCCTAGCTCTATTATCTGCTTATCAAGAATATCATTTAAATTGATGACGCCAAAAGTGGTACAAAGAGCACGACCATTAAGTACGCGTATTCGCGTCGTTGGCAGTCAAAGGGTCAATGCCCGTTCTCTGCTTAGAAAAATGGTTCAAACTAGGAAAATGACAACACGGTAATCTATATCCCGGGGAAGGGTGTAATTCCCAAAGTTTTTGGAGGGGTGTCCGGCCCGAACCTTCAAACCTGTACCTTATATCAGACCAAAATCTGTGATTTTCCATATACTATGGCAGACCTAAACGAAACTGAATCGATACCCCATTTCAGATAAGTCTGTCCTCAGATCCTTTCTTTTGTTTTTGAGTTCGTCGAGATCGCAAGCGATTCGAAAAATCCCGAACGCAAGGATTGGCCCTCGGGAGAGCTAAGAATAGAGGTTTAATTTTCTTTTTTTCGTCCGCTAGGCGACCGCTCTCGCGCGCTCGAAAAAAAAAACAAACAAACAAAAAAAAACTAGTATTAAACAAAAAAGGGCGTCTGTGAAATGATTTTTTTAGACTCTTAAATAAGTACATGGTCCTAATATATGACTGTAGCTAGCCAGAATTGGGTTCGACTCCCATAAACATTTGAGATGGGCTACAAATTTGCCAATGTTGACGCGAAAAAAAAAGTTCTAGATAGCACTATCTTGTCCGCTGGGGGATCGGGTAGCCAATCACGGCGCAGGATACGATTCATCTCACCCGCTTAGCTTATTCAAGGTTTATTCTACTTTAAGGAATGATCTCAGCTGCAAAATGTTACTTAATAATGTAGACTTAGTTATGTTGAATTAAGTACAATGTCACTAATACATGTAGTTACAAAGAACCTAAAAGACCCTAAAAACGCATGGTTTTCAAAGCGCCTTTTCTCGGAAACGAGCACAGCGACCTCCCTCCTTTTTTCCTTTTTGGCAAAAGTTGATCTTTACCTTACTGCATGGCCAGTTTTCATAATAGCTGGTCTTCACATGACGTCACTAAAATTCGAACTACAAAACTATTGATCTTCCTGAGATTTTACTTTAATGATGTATAACAGCAGCTAAAAACTAATTTTCATACAAATTTTGGCCCCGAGTGGGTTCTTGGTTTTGTGATACACTACGCTTGAATTTCTAAGCTTTTGCGTGACGCGGCATTTACATGACGGCCTAGAGAGCTGTCATGATGGT
>Ga0126339_10002897_pt1 | contig 12391 bp, 8 predicted proteins | sample OrbTmetagenome_2_FD_92532 | JGI IMG/M metagenome (GOLD analysis project Ga0126339, IMG submission 92532) | Coral microbial communities from Petempiche,Puerto Morelos, Mexico - Orbicella T R C metagenome | ecosystem: Host-associated > Invertebrates > Cnidaria > Coral | place: Petempiche,Puerto... | reverse complement strand
TCGGGAAAAGATAATTCATTGGTTCTTTATTGTACCTCGTGTGCGCGCACAGAAAATTCGGTCGGGTGCCATCAAAAGGCAGGGCGTGCGAGAGGTGGAAACGTTCAGGCCAACCTATATTGGGATGTCTGCCAAGAACAAATGATAGGTTACGAAAGTCGCCATAACGGAAAAAAATGTTAGCTAAAGTACTTGAGGCGGTTTTGTGTGTCCTAAGGTAGAGCACATGTTGTATTGGAGTGCACTGACGCTGAAACGTTTCTAGTCTTTCATTCGATCCACTTGTAGTTCTTTCAGCTCCGGCTTTTGTCCTGTAGAAACAAAATTATATTGTTCCAAAACTTTTGATCCCGTAACACTATCAAATCCATATTAAAATAATACGTCACGTGCACGTTTATGTTGTTGTTGTTGTTGTTGTTTTGATAAAAACATTTTAAATATTCTTTATAACAGACTATAGAGCGGAAGAATACTTGGTTTCTTGCTGTTTGCTTGTGTTGTGGTGTATCAATTGTTCAATACATCTCAAATTGTAATAACGTTTTGACGCAAATTGCAATCAATTTTTTGACACATAATGTTATAACGCAAAATGTAATAACTCTTAAATTAATCTTTTTGTCGAAATGGGTTAGTTGAGTTCACTGACATCTGGTTCTTTGTAAATGTATACTATTGCTTTGTTGTATAAAAGCGTAGAAACGCACAATTTTTAAAAACAAAATAAACTTTCAATGAATCGCCACGGCCAACTCGTATTTTGTTCAGTCAAAACACTCGGCAAATTATCTAATAGAATGTTTTTTTCTTATAAACCAGAGAGGCGTTATCAAAGGAGAATCCAATAGATGAAAAATCGAATGAAAGCGATTCTGCAATCATCAGCCTGAGATTAGTTTTTTTACATGTTACGTGTTTTCCGTGAATTTTACCCTTATTCACGCGGTGTTCTCTCTTTGAGTTTTCATGCAAATTAAAACTACTGTCGAGGGCATCCTGAGGGTCTCTATTACTGTTAAGATTTCTTCGATGACTAAAGATATTTATGAAGGAGGAAAGAGGACTAGGTGATTAATTGAGAGGAAAATGTTTATAGATAAAAGTAGAAGTCTAAGAAGATTTCATCTAACCGAAGGGCCCTTGTGTAGGGATATCCGAGGCAGTGTTTTGTGGTAAGTATTTTTGTGCCAGATTTCAAAAATATTCTCTTCCACTTGATGAAAAGTTTAGATATTGCGGCTACTTTCGGAATCATCTCCCAATTGCAGTCAACAACATTAATATCTTACAGTGAATGAACGAACTTACTCTTTAGTATCACTCGTAATGCGACGCGATGTGCTCCAAGAGTTCAGAACTTCGATGTCAAAGCACACTATAAAAACAACAAATATGACGCACAAGCCTGATATAAATCGCAGTATTGTACTCCGGTGAATGAGCGAAGTCTCGACAACTGCCATCTATGAAGCAGCAGAGACGCCCAGCTAAAAGAACACAAAACCTCTTTCAGAGAAATGTTTGAGTTGGCGCAACCACTTTTTCTCCTGTGTACAATTGATGACACCTTTAACTTTTTCGGTGTCCATTTACGTAGTAACTTCCTTATCTTAAAAAAACTTATGTTGGAACAATGGCTTTTTCCATAGTTACAGACGGCGCGTGTTAGTTATGTTGCTAGGTCATTAAATTTTCAGACAAAAGTTATTTACCGAAATGGGATACCTATCCACCAGTTTCACCGACACTGAGGTGAATACTTCGGCAAAATTTCTCCCGGTATAAGCCCACCACACATAATTATGCATACAGTTCTTTGTTCAACCATACAATAGCTGAACAATAAACTCCTTTGAAGACTTGGCGCTTTGAATGACTATGAAATGATTTTGAAATTTAAGTGTAATTTGTCATGAGGATTATTCAACTGAGAAACCATACTAATACATGTCTTTTTTTCGTTTGACAGTTGTACAGAGATGACAAGTCTAGTGGCCATTGTACGCCGTCATCAGGCGCCTCTTCTGCAGGGTCTGAAGCACGTCAGTGCATGGTGGCCCTACACGATTACGATCCTTTCCATTCTGGGGCTTTTGGACGACCACCTCAAGATCAGCTGTCACTCAAGAAAGGTGACATTATGACAGCCTATGGAGACATGGATGTGAATGGGTTTTATCGCGTTGATATGAATGGTGAGTACGTCCTGTTTCCATCAGTGATCAAAACCTTATTTCTCCTTATAAAATTGATACAAAGTGAAGCATATACTTCTTAAGAATAACGTCACTAATCACTTAATTTTTGCTTAGCTATGAAATCGAATGTATATCAGCCAACTTTGGATTATTGTTGAGTTTCATGGACATATTCCTGTGGATAGTTGTGTTCAGTACTTCAGTTTGGTAAACTGCTTTCTCTGTCACTTTTCTGTAACACATTCTGTACTCCTTTTTTGAGAGGTTTACTAATACATTTAACTTGTTCTTTCAGGCCAAACAGGTTTTGTTCCTGGCCACTTGGTGGAGGAAGTTTCGTCATCGTCCTTCCTGCAACCTGTAAGTCCAGTCCACTTCTTTCTTAACCCTTTGAATACCAACTACGCATATATGCGTAATTAATGGTCGTGCTCTTTGTACCACTTGTGACGTCATCAATTTAAATGTCATCAGATATTCTTTATAAGTAGATAGTAGTGCTAGGCTAGCCCTTTCCGCACAATGGTCAGGTTTAGATATCGACCACATTCCGATGTCGCAAATCGAAAAACAACGTTATCAGTTTTGGTGCAAAAACGGTGGTAAAATGGTCCACAACGCCTATGATTGATCAAGGTCCATTTCTAGGCTTCGCCTGTAATTAACATCCAACTCTTCACTACAGCCAGAAAGAACATACAATGCAAAAGGTAGCCAGTGTAAAAGGGCCGAGAAAAGCAGAAAGGATAGGGCCAACAAACGAAATTGAGAACGGTTAATGGCAAAAAAAGAAGTCCAAATTTTGGCTTATGCGCATGCCCGGAATTGAAGTTTTGCTCAATTTTGTACCTAATCCTCAAAAAATCTCTCCTTTTAGTAAAAAAAATAGCTTTTTTAGCAAAACTTAGGCGTATTTAGTGTCATGGCAGCTAAAAAACCTGACTGAACGGTTAAAAACGGTATTTTTTGGCGAAAGTTTGGTATTCAAAGGGAAAGTCCAGGCAATTGAATTCTCCGCCTTACTGATTTTCTACTGTTGTTATCGTTTAATCAGACCAGCAGCCGAGCTCCAGAACAGATTTTAGGAATGCTGGACAACATTCAAGCACGTGGACAACTGAGAGGTGAAATGCTAGTGCCAGGTTTATTTGCAGCAGGTACGACTTTACGCGCGAGTTGAACGCAAGACACGCTAACCTCGTTCCCAGGGCTTCAAGTTCTAAGGGATAAGCCCTGGGAACTGGACTAAAGACACGCGCCGATGGAGTAGGACACGCTCCTCAACTGTGATCTTTAAAACCAATCTGTCCAATAGATCAACCGAAGGGAAACTCTTGTTTTCACCTTTGTCGTTTGGAGAGACGAAAGAAATAAACTACAAAGCCCTCTCTTGCCCCTTTATAGCGAAGAATGAAAAGTTAGACTGTAGGCATAAAATGTACTAAAATGTCTTAATACCGCATAAACGCTCTTATTTCCTTAGCTTCGTCAACTCATATGTTCACTCCACCTGGTGTTATTACTAATGGCTACCCGACGCCGACTCATGCGTTAGAAAATGTTACCCCACCAAGTCACGTGCGCTTTCCCGGCCACCCCAGCTCGCCAACAAGTCACATTCATCTTCCCGGCCATCCCGGCACACCAACTAATCACGTGCGCCTTCCCGGAGACCTTAGCACACCATCAAGTCACGTGCGCCTTCCCGGTGATGTTAGAACGCCGTCAGGTCCCGTGGGTCCTACGGGCGGTCTAAACAGCTCTCTGCCTGATGTGGGATTAACAAGATTCAAACCATCACCGGAAGTGGCGATGTTGGGTCCTTTAAATAATACACCGGTGATACCGGTAAACTCGACCCAGTCTGCGCCCTTGGATTCACACAAACCAGTGAAGGCATCTTTACGGCCCTCGGCTTCGAAACAGATCGTTCCTGTTGTTTCAAACAAATCACGTTCCAGGAAAGGTAACCGTTAAAGTTATTGGTGTTTTCGTATTAGTTAGGAGTTCATTTGAGTACGTGGCGCTTAGCCCGTTGTATTGTGATTAGACAATCTGTGGCTAACATTGAGGACAGCTTGGTCACCGGTATGGCCGTACTACCATTGTTCAAGTCAAAGAAAAATAAAATATCAGATTACCGCGCGCCGTATTGTCGACGCGATCATGAGAGCGGGCTCGTGCATTTTTTAAATGTCCGTTTTGTCCTTGCCTTTTTGTAGCTCGTCCCAGTGCCCCAAGTGGCTTTCGAATTATTCGGCCTGTAAACCACGATGCCATGTTGGTGGGTTGGACACTACCTGAAATGGACGAGTTTGGAAGAAGCAACGGTCTTACTGTGAAAGGATACAAGGCAAGTATAGTGTTTAGCGAAACCTAAAAGTGTGACTTCCCAGTTAGCATAATTTCTGTTTATAACAGTTACCCTTTTGTTTATCTTGCAGATCTATGCAAATAATGATGTGAAACTGGAAGTTCGTAGCCCTTACATGGCCAAGGTAGAACTCACGAGAAAACTTGAAAATATAAGTAATTTCGTAACTTTCCAATTATAAAACCCTGAGTTTACTCATAATCATACAACTCTTTTTATTAGTTAGCGTATTTTCTTGGATACCCCCTAACCCAATTTTTGTGAGGAGGAGCTCATTATTCAAAGTTATCTTGCCTGTAAAAAAAGCTTTGGGGTTGATATCTGGCAGTTATTTTGTGAGAGGAAACGGCGAGGTTCTTAAGTGTTTGATCACACAGTAACAAATACAAGACAAGCGAGAGAAGATGATCGAAGAGAACACATCCCCGTGCCCCATGATGATCTTTTTAAATGTATTTTTAGCCTCGAATCACACTGTGAAAGTGTTTTTTTTTCTCTCTCGAAGACAAGCTATTCGATAGGGTAATCGACGCGCCATTTCGTAGGGGGGAGCCCTTTATGGGATATTTTTTTGTCTGAGATTGGGGCTTCTATCAAGCGGGGTTTTACTGTCAGAAAGTTACGGTACCTTGTTTATAGAACTATAGAAGTAGTTGTTACAAACGGAAATGATTTTTACTTCTAAGGAGCCTTTTCTTTCCGGAGTTACTAAAGAGGTTTCAAATGTCGAGTTTTGCTCGGCGAAATAGATCGTTCGACTTGTAAGAACATCCCAAAGTCGAGCAAGTTTTGAAATTTATGAACATTAATCAATCTACCTGACAAAGTCGATAAAAATAACCAAGATCGAATTTAGACATTTTTCTTAAGGGTTTACTCTTCTCATGATATCATTACTCTAGAGTATATTTTAAACGCTAAGGCACGTTGAACTTTTTTGTTGACACTATATATCGCTCGTTAAAACCGCCTTGTTCTCATGTTGTTGTTTTTTTAGGCTTTGGTCGAAGATCTTGAACTCCGTTTCCCTATCAAATTCAGTATAAAGACTGTGGCTGAAGATGGCGCCTCGTCTGAGACCGTGTCAGCTACGTTTAATGACACAATCAAAGGAACTTTAATGGTAAGAAAATAATGAGACGTTAAGTTTAACCCTGTGTACCATGATATAGAAAATACAGCCAATCAGAATACAGGAATACCGTTGTATATTGGACGGTATTTTATCCAACCTTCCCATCATGCGCCGCGCGTATGTCCCATTGGTTGTGTGCGCCACTGTATTTTCTATGGCGTGGTATAAAATAGTTATGTAACGCTCTCTCGTGGGATATTCCATGGTATACCACTCGAAATCGTTGTATAAGTAGTATAGGCAATCAATCAGATCAAAATCCAGAAGATATACTTATTAACGTTTTCTTGTTTTGCAGGATTCATTTGGAGAATCTTTCGAGGTAAGCTTTCTTGATTCTTGTTTCTTCTATTATTTTTTTTTTCTTTTAGGCAAACGTTTGAGATGTAGAATTCGCTTATAAAAATAACTTTTTGTTTCTGAACTTTTTTTCTTCTTTTTTTCTAGGATTCGGGAGATGAGCAACGTTACAGAACGGTAAGATTGGTTTGTTTCTTTGCTATTTCTAATGTTACTCTCTATTGGGACTCCTACTACAGAGAGCTTTTTGTCAGCCTGGCTTGAAGCCTGCTGAATAACAATTCTAACACTTGACGGCAATCACACAATTAATGACGAATGGTTGTTTTGTTGTTGTTTGTTTGTTTGTTTGCTTGTTCATTTATTTGTTTGTTTGTTCTTTTTTGGGGGGGGGGAACGTTGTCTTTTACCCCCACACAAACAGTTCAGGTCTATCTCGACCGTAGTCTCGAAATGGTCTAAATGGTACTCTTGGCGATCCCTTCAGTTGTAAAATTGAAATGTGAATTCTCCTCAGTGATCACCCTAGATTTCTTTAATATCGCTTTTGAGAATTTAGTGATAGGTCAAGAAGAATTCTTCAGCTTGATAGTTTTCTTTATTCTTCTCACCTGTATACTTGACAGTGACCTGATTTTGTAAGGAGGAATTTTATTTTGATATTATTCTTGTGTTTTCTCTTCTTACCAGTTTGTGGCCCTTTACGACTACGATCCGTTCAAAAGTTCACCAAATCCCAATCCAGCCAGCGAACTCGGCTTCAAAGAAGGAGACATTCTAAGAATTTCCGATACTTCAAGAAAGGACGGGTTCTACGTCGGAAAGGTAGTGTTAATGTAACGCCCTCTATATTACCCAGGTGTCATGCTACGATGCCTTTCTGGCAGTTCTCTCTTATTGTGTGTAAGCGTCAAAACGTGACAAGCGTCGTGGTTATTTCAACAAAGATTGGTCGAAAACACCTCATGCTCTGTTGTTGTCTGTTGTCTCTTTGTTTGTTGTTGTAAAAACCTCTTCTCGCCTCAACAGCTTAAGAACAAGAAAGGACTCATTCCATCCAACTTTGTAGAAGAAGTAGCTGTGGCTTCGCCGCGTAGATTGGCTGCTGCTAAGGTAAATCACTTTCATGACCCTGTTACAGTTTGGTCTCCTTCACAGCCGTTATTTGGTTCGTCCCGTGACAAATGGAGACGATGCTTCAGCCGGGTTTTTCCTTCTTTTAGCTCTGTTGCAAACGTTTGTACTAAGTCGTGTTGTCGTCATCAGACTAGTAATTCAAGGGAAAAAAGAGTATCACCATTCATCTCCTCCTCAATTTACTCCACTTTACATTTCTTAGAACACTAGTTTGAAGATTTTGATAGTGAAATAAGACAGTGTCCACATTTTTTATCAGTTGTATTATTCCCACAAGGTTTTTGCTGGTCTTGAGAACTCAACTTGATCGGAATGTGAGGCACGTCAAAATGGAAAAGATTAGAGTACGGAACGCACGCTCGACAACACTTTTCCAGAACTTATTTTACCTCTAACCTGTCTTTTCAATCATATCTAGAAGAGACAAGCAGCCCTTCCTAGTCCCACGCGGCCCTTCTCAGCGGGCAGTAGTAGTTCCAATGGCGGCGGTGCTTTACCAGCACTCGCAACTACGAATCCAACACAACTGAAAAAAAAGGTAGGAGAACTTAGCTTCCACTGTATTGCGCCAGAGGGACAGAGGCCACAATAGCGTTGGTATTTCGCGTCAAAGTTTCGCTTTCTCCTCCTCCCTCAGTTTGTGTACATTGAAATCGTACAGAACCAGTCGTGATGCGAGCGTGTGTGAAAAGAATCAATAGAATTTGGAATTAACTGCTTCTGTATTTGTTTCTTCTCTGTAAAAACGTAGTTTCTTTTCCCCTTTACTTCAAGCAACATAAACTTACATTTGCTGTGCTCCATACATCACATTTTGTTACTAAACCCTGCAATCTGTCCAACAATCGAGGCCAGTTACTGTCTCGTTTCTTGTCAGCCAGTCAGGTTTTAGTCAAGAACTGGACGTGACTTTCTCTAACTTGTCACCAGTTACTGCTTTCTTCGCCGAGTTCTGTTTTTTTTTTTTTGTTTTGTTTTTTGTTTTTCTTCCTTCTGTTATTGGTCATGTTAGGCAGATATTGGTGAGGCACCACAGAAAAGACTTAGGGGAGCAGGGATGGCGCAGTTGTGAGAGCGCTCGCCTTCTGCCAACGTGGCCCGGGTTCGATTCCGGTCCGGTGCCATATGTGGGTTGAGTTTGTTGTTGGTTCTCGCCTTGCTCCGAGGGTTTTTCTCCGGGTTCTCTGGTTTTCCTCCCTCTGCAAAAACCAACATATCCGAATTCCAATTCGACCAGGATAGAAGACCCGCATGAAAACCAGCTAGGGTTGATGTGGCTTCCTCTCTTAATATTGTAATTTATATATTTTAAACCTCTTTTTTCTTCTCTGATCAGATGATGGTTGCGCTGTACGATTACAATCCAGAGGTGCAATCTCCGCAAGATAACCCAGATTCCGAGCTTCCATTCAAGAAAGGACAAATCCTTACTGTTGTTGGGGAAATGGTAAGTCTGGTTACAGTCAAGTGCGCTTCTTTGTAAAACTTGAACGTGTTACCAGTAAAGGATGCTGAGTCGAGAAAATGCTCGTGTGGTTCTCTTTCTTGTTGCGGAAGTGAACTTGAACATAGAGACCTACGAGTACCTCTTGAATTACTTTAGTAAGTGACGGTAATATATAAAATGACAGATACAACGCGCGCTCATAGGTTGATAGGTGTGTTTAGTCGAGAATATTAAAACACCGTTATGGCGTTTTAGACTGGTGCGTATTCTTGAGGAAAACGTTATAAAACCAACAGCCTGAACACTTGGGTTTTGGAGGAATTCTCGAAAGTTATGTAAACCCGCGACTAACGTCTCAAGTTTGCATAACTTTCTCGAGTTCTCCGAACCGCCCTCGTGTTTAGACGAGGCTATGCAAACACGGAAAAAGTGCTCTCTTGCTTAAGCATCAACTATCTATGTTCTAGCGATATATTCCAAGAGCAAAGCAAGCATTTTTTGCTCTAAACATGGATAAGACTGCATCTTATCGAATAGAAATGTAGTACATACATTGATGACGCAGGAATTTCCTTTTCCTTGTTTTTAGATTATATAGACTGTTTGCCCTATGGCTAGTAATCGATTGGTCGCGTGTTAGTGTAGTCGCGTGTAATTTAGTTGGTTCTTTGCAGGGTTGCAAAAGCTTGTGTCTTCAAAAAGATAACCATATTCTGTAAGAATACTTATGACGTCATTTGACGGTAATCCAGAATTGTTCCCTCTCTTTCAGCGTGCAGATGGTTTCTATCATGCGGACGTGAATGGTCAGTTGGGACTTGTTCCAGGAAGCTTTCTTGACGAATATGCAAACGGGGTACGTTACGAACGTTTAAAAGAAAATTATAGTTTTTTTACTTGTTCTAACAGTAGTTGAAAACTAATTGATGTGCAAGTTTTTGAGGTTAAAGAAGCGGTGTTCCTCGTGATCATTGTGATCATGGAAATTTAGAAGTGTAAGCAGCAGTAGATAAAGAACGTGCAGCTTATTGGAAGACTGTCGATTGTCATTTGGTACCAGTTTTAGAAGCAAAGAATCGTAGATCAACCAACAATAACGATGTGATTTTGTAGAACAGCACTAGAGAAATGACAGAATGGCTAATGAAATACAATAATAAGTCAACAGACCTCTGACAATCTTGAAATTTTCAAATTTGCTTGAGCCTGCTATGAAATTTTATAAAAATAATTTTGCAGTTTATCATCTTTTTCACAAGGTAACCTCAGACTTCACTTTTGTTTAGCTTCATACGTGAATTTTTTTCCCTCTTATTCCCTAGGAAACTGACAGTGGTCTGGACTCTGGAAGACGTGTGTCGTTTGAAAAAGGAAGAACGCAACACCTCCTTGGGGGACTGAGTCGAACATAGGCACTACGCATGTCATTAAAACACGACTCCGCTTCCTCGTGTGCACTTGAACAGATGGCTATTCGCAGCCAATTTCCGCGGCATTGCTTGTGTTTATAGCTTTCCGATCAACAGAAAAAGTGTAATTTTAGAAACAGTGATTTTCGTGTTTAAAAAAACATGAGACGAGACAATTTCGCAAGAATGAATTTCAATTAGTTTATCAATTTTAGTATTTTAATGTTTCAATACTGCTGTAGATACAGCTTCTTGTATGTAGCAATAGTAAATAGTTTGTACATAGGAAAAGATTTTTTAAACTTGTACAGAACGAGGTCTTGTATTTTATCAGACGTGAAGAATGCAAAGATATATTACTTTAAAGAGTTCTGAGATAGGTATAATATATTATGACAATTGCTTCAAATTTATATACAAGACAATATTTATAAAACAGAAGACAAAAACTTCCCTGTAATGAGAAGAATACTTCGTCTGAGAGCATAAACATTTTTTTACCTTTTTTAGTCACACTCTTTTAGTTTGTTTTACGTTAGTAAATAATTCATTTTTCGCTGAGTTGCTTGATTTATTTGTTTGTGTTCTGCTTCTTTTTCCTTTAATTAAGTCTGGTTTGCGTTTACGGGTACAAGTGGTTCTAGACTAGATTATCGCAAGCACATGAAAAGAAATCTTTCCTTTCTCTTGAACGTGGGTTTGTGATTTTGTCGTTGCATCGCGGCCTCTGTAAACTGGAGTAACTCGAACACGCGCGATCCTTTGTCGAGCCACTCGGCGGCTTATACGAAAAGCACACTGCAAGCGCAAGCATAAGTGCAATTTGGATCAAACATTAAGGCACTACATTGGTCTGTGTACGTGACTTCTCCTGACATTTTGTCGTATCTCTTTGGTATGACATGCCGCATAAGCGTACCGAAAAAGGTACGATAAGATATTTTTTTGTACCCAAATTCGGCCAAAAATCTGGCGATATCAGGTCAGTGTCTTGATATCGCAGGAAATCATGACACCTACTCAAGGCCTCTGATTGGCCAATTGTGAATTTGGTTACGTTACGTCATCGTTACGTTATCGTACGTGTGAACAGCCGCGTGCGCATTCGTTCATCATGCACGCAAATAAATAAACTAGTCTTTAAAAGGTTTTGGACACTTGACCCAACTCGAGATAACGCAATTCGGAAATTTAACAAGACTTCCAGCTCCCTTGCCGAATCCGAACATCCGCTTAGCCACGCCCTGTCTTTCGATAGGGGTGTGGACTTCTAAACTGCCGAACTCATTACCCCAGAGCTTCTGAAGTCTTCCAAAATGATGCACCGTCATCGAAGCACTATAGAACGTTTCCATGGCAGCCATATTGGTGTTCCCAAATTAAGCTACTGGAAATTTAAGTACAGTTCTGTAGTTTAGTAGGAAATAAAGTAAATTACTACACAATAGAGAGGCTAGCTCGCCGGGAGTTAGCTAGAAGACTGATCGACGTATCGTCAATAAACTTTTAAATGTGTCGTGTTAGTATGATCAGAATTAGGAAAGTTATACATAAAGATAAACCTATTTCCCAAAGGACACAAATTTTACTGTTCGGGAACACGACTATGGCTGATATGACGACTTGTGAAAACGCTCAAAACGTGTACTTGATTCTCGTTTTTAAACGATTGCGATGGGATACTAGCAATAATGTGTCTCTGAGGCGCATGCTGTAAAGCGTAAATATACTTTGCCACAAATTTGAAGTTGAGACGTCTGTTAAATTTGAACCCGTTTCATAAAACCGCACGTTTTACTCGGTGTAGAGGTCCAAAGTCGTAAAGAGGTATTCAAATTCGCTTGAAGATTTACACCGCGCGTTTGAACTGGCATGGGGGTCCCAATCCGTTAGGACACGGCGCACCGTCGGTGTCCCCTGTTTTAACTTCAGATAAGGTTCTTTTTTTGTGTTCTGGTGTTGAGTAAATAGTGTTACCTAATTCATCTTTCATTCTGTTGTTTATATAATAACCTTAAAACCCCAAAGGTGGCACCGGAGCGCATTTGGTCGAGTACATACTCCTTATTTTTCCTAATCTGCGGTTTTTGAGGTTTACGTGCGTGGCTTTACGACGCATCCTAATATGTAGGATGTTCATTGATGTATCTTTTATCTACTTTAGCACATCCTGGGCTTGGCTGACCAATGCATCCATACCTCATAACCTTTGAGTGTGTTCGGTTGTGTAGTGAAGGCAAAATCAATACTATGGGAGCAGTCTTAGAGCCACCTAAAATTTATGACAAATAAAAGTAACTCTGAATCGGCAAAAAGATTATTTTGACATGCTAACTGCATTCTGACATGAATTAATTCAAAAAGAGACACCGGATTGGTTTTTGAGTT
>Ga0126339_10002895_pt1 | contig 12392 bp, 2 predicted proteins | sample OrbTmetagenome_2_FD_92532 | JGI IMG/M metagenome (GOLD analysis project Ga0126339, IMG submission 92532) | Coral microbial communities from Petempiche,Puerto Morelos, Mexico - Orbicella T R C metagenome | ecosystem: Host-associated > Invertebrates > Cnidaria > Coral | place: Petempiche,Puerto... | reverse complement strand
TTGTGCTACATTGCACCACATTGTGCTATATTGTGCCACATTGTGCCACATGTCGCCTTATTGTTCCACACTGTGCTACATTGTTGTTAGATTGTGCCACATTGCGCCAGATTGTGCCATAATGTGTCAAATTGCGCTAGATTGCGACATTGTGCCACATTGTGCTACATTGTGCTACATTGCGCCACATTGTGCCACAATGCGCCCTATTATGCTTTATTGTGCCACGTTTTACCACAAAGTGCCACATTGTGCCACATTGTGCTACATTGCGCCACATTGTGCTACATTGCGCCACATTGTGCTATATTGTGCTTTATTGTGCCACATTGCGCTTTATTGTGCTATATTGCGCAACATTGTGCCACAATTTTGTAGTCTAATAACTTTTTATGTAGTAGCTTGGTAGTTTTTGTGCAGATATCATAATATACAATTGTAATGTAAAACTTCATCTCCCGATGGTAGAGTGCCATCTCTTCAATGGTTGAAAAACAGAATGATGTCAAACATCATTCGTGTTTGCTGATATGGGCCCCATCTTGGGGCGAAGTCCAACATTTCTGGTCTAACAGCGTTTTTCCTAGTACCTCACTAGTTTTTGTTTTTAAATCAAGGTATTCTAATGTGGCCTGAAACTTTATTTCTCGATATTAGAATCCCATCTCTTTCAGTGGTTGAAAAGAGGATGAAGTCCAAAGAACGGCCATGATGGTCTAATATGGCCTCCATCTTGAAACGAAGTGTAAATTTTCAGGTCTAATAACTTTTTATTTAGTAGCTTGGTAACTTTTTGGGGGATATTAAGATATAAAATTGTAACGTAAAACTTGATCTTTCAATGGTAGAATCCCATCTCTTCAACGGGTGAAAAACACAGTGATGTCAAACGTGGGCAGTGTTAGTTTGATAAGGCCCCCTTGTTGAGAGGAAGTCCAACATTTCAGGTCTAATAGCGTTTTTCCTAGTTCCTTGCTAGTGTTTGTCTTTACATGAAGGCAGTCTACTGCCGCCTGGAACTTTATCGCTCGATATTAGAATCCCATCTCTTTCATGGGTTGAAAAGGGGATGAAGTCCAAACAATGGTCATGATAGTCTAATATGGCCGCCATCATGAAACGAAGTGTAAATTTTCTGCCCTAATAACTTTTTACGTAGTAGCTTGGTAGTTTTTGAGGGGATATCAAGATATAGAACTGTAACGTAAAACTTCATCTGTCGTTGGTAGAATCCCATCTCTTCAACTGGTGAAAAACAGAATGATGTCAAACATCGGAAGTGTTAGTCTGATATGGCCCCTGTCTTGAGAGCAAGTCCAGCATTAGCTAGCATTTCAGGTCTAATAGCGTTTTTCCTAGTACCTTGCTTTACATCAACGCAGTCTACCTTCGCCTGGAAGTTCATATCTTAATATTAGAATCCCGTCTCTTTGACGGGTTGAAAGTCGGATGAAGTTCAAACAGCGGCCATCACAGTTTAACATGGCCGCCATCTTTAAACGAAGTGTAAATTTTCTGGTCTAATAACTCTTTATATAGTTTCTTTGCTAGTTTTTTTGGGGATATGAAAATATAAAATTGTAACGTAAAACTTTATATCTTGTTGGTAGAATCCCATCTCTTCAACGGGTGGAAAAAAGAATGATGTCAAACATCGGCAGTGTTAGTCTGATATGGCCCCCATCTTGAGACGATGTCCAGCATTTCAGGTCCATTAGAATTATATTAGAATCCCATTTTTTTTTACAGGTTGAAAAGAGGATTAAGTCCAAACAACGGCCATGAGAGTCTAATATGGCCGTCATCTTGAAACGAAGGGTAAATTTTCTTGTCTAACAACTTTTCATGCAGTTGCTTGGTAGTTTTTGTGGGGATACCAAGATATAAAATTGTAAATTAAAACTTCATCTCTTGATCGTAGAATCCCAGCTGTTCAACGCGTTAAAAACAGAATTATGTCAAACATCGGCAGTGTTAGTCTGATATGGCCCCCAATTGAGACGAAGTCCACTAGCTATTTCAGGTCTAATAGCGCTTTTCCTAGTACCTTGCTAGTTTTTTTCTTTACATCAAAGCAGTCTAATGTCGCCTGGAACCTCACCTCTCGATATTAGGTTCCCGTCTCTTTCACGGGAGCTCAGTTACGGTTTGCGCATACTGAAAAATTTAACCTTAACTGTTCAAATTCGTCGTTTATAATCCGTGTTAATCTTCTCTATTCTTAACAATCCTTGTTTCTTTATGGTTTATCATTATGTTTTGGTGTTTTTCTATTTTATTAAGCTGTTATTTTCAGGTTTCCTAACATTTAAAGGTAATTTTTTATGTGGCCAAAATAACTGAAAATACCGTGACTGAGCTTCTTTAAAAAGAGGATGATGTCAAACTACAAACGTAACACATGACCTAAAAGCAGTGAAGAACATTTGTGTGCAAGAAAAAATTATAGCTCGGTTGACTTTTAATCCTGGGTTAGCGTTAACCACCTTCCGAACAACCTGGCCTTGATCGTCGCCCTAATAACAACAAATAAACCTGACATGAGCCCCGGATTCTATCGAAAGCCAGTCATTGATCAGCGGTCAACTTTAAAAAACACATGACGTAGATGAGCTTTTAACCTGAGCCCGTGATAATGTCACCTGATACTGGTCAGCGGATAGCTTGTTTTGACAGGTGTCAATTGACCATAACATGGATGTCCATTATTAAAGACATGCTGTAAACCAAGACCGCATGACTTGGTATTAACTGATTGCCGCCACGTTGTGCGACGTCGTCGTCGTCGTTGGGCGCACGCGATCCATACCACTAACCAGGTTGACTATATTATGAAAACACAGTTGCATGGGTTTCTATTTAAGAAATAGAAAAATGTACCGTGTTTCTATCGAGTTATAGAAACACGAGTAGAAGTTTGAGAGAACGAGAAATGCTGTGGAAACACGAGCCGCAGGCGAGTGTTTCCACAGCTTTTTGGAGTTCTTCTAAACTTTCACGAGTGTTTCTACTAAACAATTAGATTATGAACTCGAGATTTCTATCGCGTGATAGTTGAACTATCACGCACAGAAATCGAGAGCGAATAATCTAATTGTTTTAGTATAAATCTACTATTCGTTCAATACTTTATCTAAATCTTCTTCACAGACACTTCGAAAACGCCAAGAAGCGGCCATCATTTTGTCAACAAGGGCACACTGCTACGCTACTCATTATCTATCACAGAATAGATGGTGGGTAGCGTAGCCAATCAGAGAACAGCATTCGTGATAGAACGTTAGTAGATTTATACTTAAACTCGATAGAAACACGGAGAACATGTTTTCTATTTCTTTTAGAAATACCGCGAGGAAAATAAGAAAAACAGCTTTACTTTGATCATCAAAATGTAAATTATCTTTGCTGGCGTCATCATTACGTCAACAGCTCGTGCTAGTTCTGTGTTTCCATCGCGTTAGAGAAACACGATTTTGAACCAATCAGCGCGCGTATTTTCTTAGGTTTGTTTTCTAATTCTATGCATGCACGTGGTTCTGTTCCTATAACTATGGTGCTCCGCTTGGCGGCCCTTCTGGTCGCCGTTATTGGTCGTCGTTATTTTTTATGCCGTTATTGCCACTTGTTTTAATGTGGCTAAATATCATTTAGGCAAGGTTAAACTCGAACAAATGCAGCCAGCTAGCGTACCCATCCAGCTAATATCATTCAGGCAAGTTAAATATGAGCTTATGCAGCCAGCGGTTTCCCCGTTTGGGAGTACGTGACCTGTGGGGCGGCCTGTGGGTTTTGCAGGGGTTTATGGTTCATTGCATAATTGTTGTAACGTATTCTGCTGATTGTTGCGGATCAGTTGCACTGCTTTGCTCGCGAATCATTGCAGATTCTTGCACCCTCTCCTCCCTCCCGTTTTGTTCTTGGTCAGGGTAAGTATTCTTCAGGTTAGTAGTTTCCACTGGATTTCTTAGAGTGTAACGGTGCCGGTTAGCGGACGCTCATTGGGTGGTTCCTGCTTTCCAGGGTTGCCATGGATACCTCCTAGCGGCTTATGGCTCTGGCACCCCGCTAACCTTTAAGGCACCAGCTCCCAAGCTCATCTATTTGTGATGAGTTTAATTGAAAATGGCACAGTATAATTTTCAGAAAACAGAGACATATAAACTCAGGCAAACTCGGATACTTATAGGAACTGCTAAAACGCGATCGACTGACGAGGAACATGCACCAAAGTTTAAAAGTTTACTATCTGCACTGGTAAAGAGGTTGCACCATAATAAAGATTTGGTAGTACCTACAGTAGCTTATATTATTATCCACGCTCCCAGTCTGCATGTACATAGGTAAAAAGCCTGGAGGTAAACCGCAAACAAAAATGAATTATTTACATGGAACATTTTCAGTGGAAACAGTCAACTCAGCATAGAATGTTCAACATCTGTTCCAACTTTAAGTTCTTGGTAGTTCTTGTATTAGGAAGGGTTTTTTTCAAGCCTCTGGGCTTGAGAAACATGCAAACGCCGAGCGAGGCTGAACCATAAAAACTTGTCAAGGACTGAAAGCAACAAACACAGACACAGTAAGAGGTTGCTAATAAGCGCCTTGTGGAAAATAAGTATATTGCTTGGTCCTTGGGAAAATTGCTTAGTCTCGGGGAAACTAAAAAGTTTGCATGGAAAAAGTCCTTTTAAGAAGGCCCCGTTTTCTTGATGGACTCCTTACAGGTCAGCAGATTAAGAATTGTAGGCTTATGGAAGCGAGAAGGCACTTTTTCTGTTAACAGAATACTTTCTGGTGATTTTACACTACAAACGAATTAATAAAATAAGGTTAATGCATCAAAAAGCAAATAGCCCAGGGCTTACGGCCGCAATTTTACGATATACTCCTCTTGAGTAGTACAACATTCACTATGATAACCTTCGCGATACAACACTTTCTTAAGCTTGTGTCAAGAGAATCTCGCCGAACCTGCCGAATAAAGCTGGACCTCGGTGACCCTATTGTTAGAAGATTCGGATAGATTTCTACAATTTATTGCTCCATTTTCTCGTAAGATTTAGATTTATCGAACAGTCAAGACAGTGTCTTACACATATTCACACACCTCTGACGAAGTTCTTCAAAAATACTCAGCCACGCAGTTAGAAATGTGATGAAAACCTCTCTCTCGTGTTTCAAAAATTACTTTTCCTCACTAATTACTATTGGTCATATGTTAGTATTGCAACGAAAGAGTACACTTAAATTACTCTTTAAAATCTCCTGAATGGTCTATGTTGGAGGGGGAAGAGTTCAGGATTAAAGCCGAAAAAAAACTGTTAGATTACATTAAGATACACCTGTTATTATATAAATTCCAGTTTACTAAAAGATAACTTATTTAAGAAGCTACGTTAAGACAATACAATCCAAATGTCAACAGACAAAAAAAAAACTGATTCTGTTGCGTTTAGATAGTAAAAGATGCGTGGCAACCTTATCATAAAAGCCAGATCCATCAGTTTTGGTCATCTGTCAAGTCTAGTGGATGTTCCTATTCGTTCTTTACTACATCTCTCTTCCTTGGCAAGTAACAGAACGCGACAAATATTAAAATCCAAATAAAGTTCCGCTTCTTTGCTTCAAAGAAGCAATGTGCTCAGATTCCTCCCGAGCATTTAAAATAATTATACAACTGCTATTCAGTTCTGTCCTTCTGAAATCGTGCTTCTCTCTCAATTTTTGCACAATCTTGACATGTTCCTCGACACTTCTTGCTTTTGAACGTGACTGGTTCCCAGGCCCTGTGCTGGGCGCTAATCGCTGACGGTCTTTGACTGACTCTGTCCCAGCACTGTGACGTCACTATGCACAACGTTCCCATTGCGTGGCTGTCCTTGTTACATCGACTCGTCTTGTCTCATCTGAACAGGCGAGAAAAGCGCTTGGATGCTTTCCAAACAGCATCTTGATTTGGAGAACTAAAAACGAACAATACACAGTGAGATTTGTACAGATTTTTTGACAAAATTACTCATTTTCGTGTGAGATTCTTGGCCTCAGTTAGAACCTTTTTCACTTTATCGTTGAAAAGCTACTACGCTACACAATAAGCCTCTTCCAAGTTATCTTCTGCCTGTTTAAAAACTAGTCTTCGTGCAAAACCTTGAAATGGGTTTCATTTGCATGAAAATGAACCCGTAGTCGGAACACATTTCCATTTGACCGGTGTCGCACGAAGACTCGTTTCAGCACAGAGGCAAAAGGTAACTCGGAAATGGCCCATTGGTTTGAAAAACTCACGCCACCTTTTTTTTTATCCAATCAGAAGTAAAACCAAAACCAATCTTGCCACGGTTGTACACGTTTTGCCGCGCTTGGGGTCAGATTTATCTATTTATTTCGAGTTTTGATTGGTTCATTGCATTGTCTGTCTGCTTTGTGATTGGCAAGATGAATACTTTGGTTTTGGTTCACGACACCCAATTGAAAGCTGCTCTTTACCTGATCCACAATAAAAGGCTACTCACCCTATCAAAGCGTTATGAAACTCTTGAAGTTGTTGAGGAGTAGCTATCACACTGCCAGGGACAGATTGGGTTTGAATATTCTGGAGTGAAACTTGCACCCACTTGGACGTCTCCTGTGTGTTACATGAACAAAGATATATATTATACCGCTGACTAGCCTAAATTGAAACAGTCAAGGATCGGTTAAGCCCATAATTTACGCTTTAAGGTTTGGGATTTTAAGCTAACACGATTTTGCGCGGGGGAAAAAGATTTCCACCAGGGGTACGCGCATAGGAAGAGTGATTAAGGTAACATAGCTACTACAGGACAGCTAACAGTCGGGGAACGAAAACTAGATGAGAATGAATTTGGTTGAGCCAACGGGTTTCCACGTCACCGAAGTTGCTAAGCAACGTGGCGTAAGTGACCGTGCTTTGTTTTAATTGGATGATAAGAAAGAAAAGGCACTAGCTTGCCTGATTGGTAACCGCAATATAAAAAGAAAGCGAATTAAACATGCAAAAAACATTCACAGAAAACTGGCGCTGGATGCTGTGAAGTTGGTTTTAAAACAAATATACCAACACAATGGGGCACTCTCAAGACGACACTCTAAAGTTAAAAAGAAGTCTTACCTCTCGACAGAATGTAAGGAATTCCCACAGAACTTCAGCTACATCCAACACCATGTAAGATGGCAGGGCACCAGCGCACGCCTGAATCAGACCTGGAAATACACATATCAAAATGACACTGACGAACTGCTAACAACAGCGAAATGACAAAACGCCAAACAGCCTTTACCTGTGATAATGTTTTGGCCGTGAACAGCAAGAATCTTCTGCACTAAGGTAAGCCTCTCTTGAAAATCATTCTGCGACTAAAAAGGCAAAGCAAAGATGAATGACAGGGCATCTCCTATCAGCATTTAAAGGTGAAAGAATCAAACGCCAGCTTGCACTTCTGGGGACTGGGGAAGACTACAACTTTGTTAAAATGAAGACAAGGCCGACATTGTTAGCTCACTCCAACCGGCCCAATAATCGTTCCGTCCGTGGGGAAAACGTGATTCGTAGATAACCAGAACGAATTTGGGCTCCATCGCCAGGGCTAGTTAGTCCCAACACCGCCGGTTGCTTTCCCCTTCCCTTTACGTCACTCGCTCAGACACATTACCCGACGGTTTTCGCGTCACCCAGATGCGTTTCGTGGCGTTTTAATTGGTTCATGGGGTAGCCTGTGTCCTCTGTGACTGGCCAAAGCGATCATTTTGGTATCGGTTTGGGTCACACAATTTAAAACCTCTCTGTCTAATATCATGGGAAATATTTGCTTTCGAAACCATCGGCAAAGACAGAAGTGCATAACACGACCACTGAACCAAACAGCAAGGAAATATTCCAGACCATGATCAAGACTATTCAAGAGAGGGTTAAGCTACGGAAACATGTCCATTACTGCATACCAGTTTCACCTTCTCTGAAGCACAGTTAATAAGACTTTTAAGAAACTTCATCACGGACAAGTTGGCGTCTCTGTGTTCGAGAGTACTGGCAACTACAGCACAGTGGATAGCAGGGACAGCAACTTCACACTTGAGAAATGCCAAAGGACATTTCTGAAGGCATCTAAGTAGAAACAAACGCAAAATACATGAAGATTAAAAGCTAGAATTATACGTTTAAGGAGCTCAGTCACAGTATTTTGAGTTATTTTGGCCACATACAAAATTACCTTCAAACCGAAGGAAACCTGAAAGTAGGAGATTACTAAGATAGAAAAACACCAAAAGGGATAATAATAAACAATAAAGGAACAAAGATTATCATGGATAGAGAAAATTGACACGGATTACAAACGACGAACTTGAAAAATTTAGGCCAACTTTTCAAAATGCGCAAGCCGCGACGTAGCTCCTTCAACAGCTGGAATTCGTTGGGATTATAAGGTCTGTATAATGGTGGCCGCAACTAAGATAGGTATTAGCTTTAGTCTAACGTGCAAAAATTAAGGTACAGTAAGCTTGAACTATCAGAGGAAATTTTGTTGCGTCCTGCAGTCTTTCTCGTTGCGAGGCCGGCTAGCTGGACTTCTGTGTGATTTTCTTTCATATATATCTTTCATATAGACATGTGATTCCGATTGCCCGGATGATAACGACAACAGAGTCGCGCAAAGAACACTGGTTTGAGGTGGTCCTTTAAACCGATTAGAAACCATTACATATTAAAGACTGGGTTTATCAAGGCGCTTCGTGCATTTTAATACGTACACACAAAAACAGACAAACGACTTTTTGCCTTACCTGCCACATAACCTAAATAAATCATCTATAGTGTCAGGATGTTCAATCATTCCTTTTTCTCGACTCAAAAGTTGAAATGCCGGCCCACAGAAAGCCTGAAATATCGCAGACAAACGTATGTTTAGATGAAATTTAAATCTATTTCGAATTTGCCAACACCTCCACGCACTGTAAGAAAACCACAACAATATGGACACAAAACAAACAACATAAAACTCCATCTTAAGAGATGCTTTATTATTATCGGTGTACTGTTTCCGTCCGGAATGTTCTGTTACATATGAAGATAACCGTAGTTCGGCAAATGCTATAGAATGCTAGGCGGCCATTATCGGTGATCCCGCACAAGAGGCAGTAACTGCATAAGAAAAGAGCTCAGGTTTCCAAGAGAGAGATTGCATTGGTTGGGAACACCGAACTCATGTCAAGACAAGAACTACCGAACGTACACTCACGAACACGGTGACAGATGTTACGTCAGCATGACTTAATCAGATTACGTCATGTTACTTAGCAACATCACTGAAAGCTCCACGACTTAGACAATTCTACATGGCGGGAGTTCAACTAACTCTTGCTAATTGCACTCTCTCAAGTTCCTCTGACCTGAATAAACAGATTCATCTTCAGAAACATACCATTGTCATGCCAATAAGTCCGGGAACACATCCAGATTCGTCACCATACTCATCAACTAATATACTGCCCAGGTACAGGAAACACGAGTGGGGATTGGTACCGTATACACCCACCATCTGGTTAAAAACAAAAGTTAATTACAGTTACCATCTAACTCTTCCTTGGAAGATGAGAAATACTTGATACGAATTTGAGATAAACTCGGCAACTATTTCACTTTACCTGTGATACCAAAGGCGAGAGTAAGTTTATGGCTGATTTGCCGAGGCAGCGAATTGCAAATCTAATACACCTGAAAACATATGAAAACCAAAGAGCAAATATAACAGTGAGAGACGTATAACAAAAATAATTTATTTCGTAACAAATGACTGCAGGCCAGATTGTTCAAAGAGGGGATATCCTAATCAGTAGACTATACTGAGGGAACTTCAATAACCAATCCATGTTATGTGTGGGGTAATTCTTGACTCGGCCACTGTAAGTGGTGATTTAATCTTTGAGCAAACTGGGCAAGACCAAATAAAAGGCCCAAAAACAATTACAACGCCAATGATAAACACAATAACAACAACAACAACATACAGCATTAACAAAAACAAATATCAACAAGTTCTAAGCGAGTAAAAAGGTTCTTTCGTTAATTACCTGCAACATCTCTCAATGATCTTAAGGTCAGCCCGATATTTGTCACAGATACTAGACAGTATTGGCCACACCTACAACAACAACAACAACAACAAAAGTAGAACTGACTTAACTCAGTGAAACCAGCTACAGCAGCTGTTTCATTCCACCTTGATTTATAGAATCCAGAATTCCTTACCTCCTCCACAACTACCAGAGCTGGATGTACCTTTCCATTGTCTACTTTGGGATTAATATATCTGCAACAGAGCGAAAATTTAATTGATTCCCTAGTTGTTGGCTTTGTATATTCATGATTAGTAACTCGTATAAAGCCGCAGAGTCACGCGTGCTCACCTAAATGTAGCTGCTAGTCTGTCTAGCCAAAGGGTAGGGTCTGGATACGAGTTCACAGGTGCTGATAGAATCTTGTAAACAAAAAAATTAAAATTAAAACACAAGAATGCTGTCAACAAAGTGTCATAAAGAATTTGCTAGTCCAAGTTTGTCTAAGTAAACGGAGGTCTGTATTAGCGTACTCAGTCCCAGTACCCCACTCGACTCCAAGTGATTACGCAGCTCTACCGTCTTTTTCAAATGGTTTTGGTTTCAACATCATTGGACCAAAACATCTGATTACATACGGTTATCGATAGAAGCGAGTTTTGTGAATAGTTACGGCAGACTAACCTGTTTAAGAGACGTTATGTGAATCCTACATATAGAATGTAAGCCTTCGGAAAGTTTGTCATTGTGAATTCCTTCCAGAACCTTACACACCCCTGTAACGAAACAGAACACAAAGTAGCAAAATTAATCTCTAGGATATGGCCAGTGAGCGCATCGTCACCGACATTATCAATCTTTAATTACAGTTAAAGCCGCAGCAAAAAGCTGGGCTTGTATCTTCTAGTTAAGATCAAACAGCTCACCTTTGAGGAGTCCAATATAAGAATCATGAGAGATAGATAGTGAATCAGCTGCAATCACCACCTACGATAAAGTGAAGGTCAAGATCCATTGAGACTAACTTAAGCAGAAGCTGGAAAGTAGAAAATTAACTCCAACTAATTTGGAGCGCTTGAAATATCAACCCAAATATTTCCTTCCGAGTCCTAGCTCGAGAAAGGAAGGGGGGGGGGGGGGGGGGGGGGGGGGGAGGGGGGGGGGGGGGGGGGGGGGAGGGAGGAGGAGGAGGAGGAGGAGGAGGAGGAGGAGGAGGCACGACAAGGTAATGAAAAATTCTTTGACCTCAGTGGGATTTCATTTGAACCCAAAAATCACGTGTTTGCTGTCTTAAGACCGTGGTACACGAAGTTTCTGTCTTTCTTGTGTTACTTAAGATCTCATCCTTGGAATCTTTTTTGAAAAGTCTGAGAATTTCACAAGTTTGCTCTTTCAACAAGCAAGCTACCATGAATCCCAAAAGTTGGTAAATACACGTTAATACAAAGAACTGAAGTTCACGGATCAGTTAAAGGCAGTTTTTTTTTTACCTGAGCTAATACGTCAAAATACTTTGTCATCTGTGTAAAGCATGACATGCAAAGGCTTTCTATGGCTGAGGCTGAAACTGACGACAGTTTAGGATCTTGAATACTAGACAGCAAATATTGTAGGACAGGATCTGTGAAAGAAAAATATAGCATAAAAGAAAATGTTTCGATTCTTTAGTATTTTTTGGACCACGATTGTTATTGAAACAGATAATTAATATTGAACCAAGCCTGCAAATAATTTTTGTCTATAGGCAGGTCATTTGTCAGGACAAGGACCAGTTTTGACCTGACAAAAAGCCAGTCTGGTCGGACAAAAAAAAATTGTTTGTCGCTAGAAATTAAAAAGAGACATTTGAGACATTTGGGTATTTTAGTGTGGACTCTTCGCCAAAATATTGGTTGTAAATTCGAAAAGCTTATAAGTCAACTGAGTGTAAAATCGCTACTAACACCAGTAAGGGGACCTTTACATTACGTCTAGTATTATTTTACCTGTTGAAAATTGACAAATTTACAAACGTTTATACCCCTAGTCACACAAGCGTTTCCAACGTAACAAGTTTCCCACGACGTCTAGGGACTGAACGGGAAAAGCGAGGAAACAATCTCCCGCGTGAACATTCAGAGACTTGAAAATTGGCTGAAATGAATTCTTCGACTTTTTCTGAAGGCAAGTTTCCTCTGGATGTTTTTGGGGTCAATTGAATAAAAAATTTGCGTAATTATTTAAAATGTGGAATTGGAGGTGGTCGTGACTATAAAGCGTGACTAATCTGTACATTCACGCTTTTCACAAAAACATTTCTGTGGTACGGAAACTATATTTCAACC
>Ga0126339_10002894_pt1 | contig 12395 bp, 6 predicted proteins | sample OrbTmetagenome_2_FD_92532 | JGI IMG/M metagenome (GOLD analysis project Ga0126339, IMG submission 92532) | Coral microbial communities from Petempiche,Puerto Morelos, Mexico - Orbicella T R C metagenome | ecosystem: Host-associated > Invertebrates > Cnidaria > Coral | place: Petempiche,Puerto... | reverse complement strand
CAAGAAGCTAGAGTCGCACTCGGCTATCGCCTCGTACGACTCTTACGCTTCTTTCGTGCTTAGCAACCTCCCGCGTGCATCCATAACTCAATAGTGCACGCTATGGCGTTTACCATTTGTTAATTTTACAGTTGTCTGCTCAGTGACCTGGCCTTTGTATGGCAGCGAGGCTAGAGTTGACCTTGTTTTGATACAGACCTCACTGCTTTTGTCATGTAAATGCTCCTAGTTAGCATCAGAACAACCTGTTTTACACAAAAAATGCAGTGAGGTCTGTATCAAAACAAGGTCAACTCTAGCCTCGCTGCCATACAAAGGTCAGGTCACTGACAACTGACAGCAGACAACTGTAAAATGGTCTATTCACCAGGATTTCTAAAAGCGGCTGTGATAAAAAAAAAATACAAGAGAGGGATTACCTTTGGTCATCCAGATTTTGTTGATACCATCGGATACAAATGTTTGCCCCCAGTTTCGGAAATCCGTTACGTTACAGTATGGGGAGAAATACTAAAAGGGAGTACAAAGCGTTTGTACTCACATGGATAGCATCCATGGAAACTTATTGAAACAAAGAAAGTGTTTACATATGAAAAGAAATCAACTCCCAAAGGATTAGCCGGGACACGCATGATTGCCGTATCATTGCTTTTGAGCACCAATACGACTGTCTTGACGTAATGAAAAACGCTCAACGCCAAAAATCAAAATCTATGGCAAGTAGACACCTGATACCTGAAAGCAATATTCCATGTATCTATTGCTTACCTTCTTTTCCTCAACAAGCAACTCTGCGCGAACAAACCTTTGATCGCAACCTCCTCCAATCAGGAAGGATATGTACGTGCCTATTATTCTAAATGTCGGGGAGGTAAGATTTCCTTGGGGCCCGTCTCCTTGAATTGCTCCGGCTGGATCATCTGGGGTTTGCCTGTTCTCGTAACCTCCAATAAAATGGTCACCCTGGTGTCTGGAGGGCTCTCTGGCACGAGCTTTAGGGTTATCACCAAACGTCGGCTGATTCTTAAAAGCTTCACCATCTGGTATCCAACCACACACTTCTCCTTTTTTTGAATGTTCGCATTCAAAGTCGAAGTCACAACCTTTAACAAATATATTGTAAGTAAAATCTCTGCTTATTTGTGCCATCTTCTGAAGTTGGAAGGCCGTGCCCTGCAACAATCTTGACAAAGATCTTGAAAAGATATGGACAGGTTTTCATTTGAGCGTCAAAAAATATGATTGCTTTCCTATTACTTCGCTGCACGATTGGCCACTTTAAGACCAAAACCAATCACAACTCGTCCGCACACGTTTTTCCGTGCTCCGCGTCAGATACATGTAACATGACTTTGAGTTTTGACTGGTTTGCTGTACTGTCTGTGTCCTTGGTGGTTGGCTAGGGTTATTACTTAGTTGAAAACCGTTCTATTGGAAGTAGTTATCTAATACGTTCACATGTCATGATCCTCTTTTATACAAGCAATGCTTACCACATAACGATTCCGGCCTCTCTAAACACTAATCTTTTTCCATGGGATTTTTGATTTGGACACTCTTCCTCTGCATCATCGCAAAAATAGTTCGAACACGCGGAGGCGTTAAAGTAAAATAATCGTGTTGTAATTAAAGTGTCATGTAGATGGTTACGAAGCATCTATGAAGACAAATTAATGCCTTGCTTGAATGAACTATCGACGTAATTTAAAAAGGGTTTCAGAGCATGTTTTCCCGGAGTTGTTAAATTTACTTACCGTTGCATCGTTTTCCGGCATGGACAGGTCTTGCGTCCTCAAACAGAATAAAAAACATCAGGAAGGTCACCACAGCAATCCTCCACTGAGTGGCCATTTCTGTGGAATAAGACAATTTTTGCAGGCACAGTTACGTAAACCCTTACAAGCAACAATAAAGGGCTAGCTTGCACGAGCTCGAATCAGGCCTCATGGTAAGTGTGCACGTCTCTGGATCAAGCGGTCTGGGTAATAAGCGAGATTCAGGGTTCTTTAGCTGGTTACACGACAAAGGGTTAGAATCAAATCAATCAATTAAAAAACATTTCAATTCTTAGCAAACGGTCGTAAAGACAACAGACTAACAGCAGTCTTTAAGAAGGAGACAACATTTTTAATTTTACAAAACATGTTTCGACGTCCTTCCTATATCATCTTCAGTTGCAAATATTCGACGGTTTTACATTTGAATTTTCAGTGTATACGCGATTACGTGATAGAATTACGCCATAAAATTTACGTTAACAATTTGAATATTGCAATACATTGGGAACAAAGGCTGCGGTGGCGTCAACAGTACTTGAAACAGAATCAAAAAATTAAATAACATAAACAAAACATGAAAAATAATTAAAAAGGAGACAAATCTAAGTGCTGTTGGAATTTCCCACTTAATATACAGCGCCTCTTTTATCTTAACTTGAAAACTCGAGGCGGCAGAAACTAGAATCGTGAAAGAGTCTGAAGAGCATGAGTCACGACAAGTTCCTGATGACTGCAAGCGCTTGTACACATGCGAAGGCTTTTCCGACACAAGGTGCTCGCGGACACGTGTACAAATGCGGCGAGTGGTCTCACTAATGGAGCAGGCATAACAGAGAGCACATGTGAATTCATAAACGACACGCGAACGGAGACTCTTCGGCACGGAATCTTTCACGCTGAACATGTTTATTTTAATTCTTATAAATATACCTGGTCCCATTTAAAATTTCATTCTTTGATTATAGCCTTAATGGCGTCTGTCTCCTAGTTTCGAAAACCGTGATACGGGATGGATTTGAAGATTGTACTTTTTCTTTACTCCGTCTGATGGAGGTCTCCTAGTTTCGAAAACCGCGATACGGGATGGATTTGAAGATTGTAATTTTTCTTTACTCCGTCTTTTGGAGGTCCCAAACACCGCCAAATGGGGACAGCTGACAAATACAGACAAATCGAACTAAAAATATATATTTTTTTTTCTGAAAAAAAAAAAAAAATTATTTTCTAGAAAAATGAAAACTCGTACAGGATCTTGAAATCATCACTTTCTACATCAGAAGTTAAAACTTTTTAAACGCTCGTACGTTATCGTGTTGTGTATAGTATACATCGTATCGTTTACAATGAAAAAATATCTTGGACCTGAAAGGTTGCTCTAAACTAAAACAAATGGTGCCCTTTAATTGCAGAAAGCCAAACTCCGAGGCTCATGAAAACCGGCTTTTAAATTGTATTTAACACAAAGAAAGGCAGTGAAGATTAAATGAGAAAACGTGAGAGTGTATAATTAAATATTTCTACTCGAGATTTTCTACGAAGTACCATAGTTAGAAAACTAGAAAACTGAATTTCTTGGCTCATAAGCTAAGAACTATATCAGTGACATACCTCTTCAGTGTTTCTCTGCGGCTGAGTTTGACGGTCTTGACGCTAAGAACTCCCGGTTCTATGAAACTGTGAGCTCAGATGCACAGCGCAATATGTAATTTTCTTCTCAGGGGAGGTATACCACATATAAGGAGCCATATTTCTCTCAGAACACAACGTTCCCGTGACAACAGACCAACAATGTTCGGAGATCGGACATCGGACATCGGAAACATTAGTAAAAATGAATTTAGGGGCCTGCAGTCATCCATCTTTACCGGTCCAAACGGTGTGACTTCAAGCAAATTCTAAGATGTTACAAATAGTAAGACAGCGCTAATTTTGTGTTATTAGATGTTTAATTGCCTTAGCGGGAGATAACCTTGCATTGGTCGACGTGTGTAAAGATAATTAAATTTGAGCTTTGGAGTTGTTAACCATTAGCTCAAAAACGGAGACTGAAATCGCCTAGTTGTTTCGTTGTTGCAGGTTGATGAAGTAATTGGCCAATTAGGTTTATTGACATGGACATTTTTGAGGGTCGTCCGTGGAAAGTAAATTGCATAACTCTTCGTGGAAAAGACGGTTTCTATAGTGAATCTAAAATATAAAGAATAGATTATTGGCTTTATAAGCGGGATTCTCGTTCGTTTATTGTTATTATTATTATTAGCGTAAGCAACATAACCAATATGAAGTGAGGTGATGATTAAAGGCCCGGAGGTACTCCCGGAAAAATTGGGTGGCGGTGTGCGGCCCGCTTCCCAAAACCCTCACCCTATTTATGACCAAAATCTGCGATATTCCCTACGCTATTTATGACCCGACCAAAAATTCGAAACCCTATTTATGACTTGACCCTTAAATCAAAACCCTATTTCAGACCTGCGTAATAACTAGTTCCCTAGTTCAGAATCCAATGTTGAATTACCGTAAAAATGATTTGTGAAGTGCTTTTGTTGATTTTCTTTTCGATAATGTTGAAAACGTGGCTTCTTCTCAAAAACATACCCATATCAAGGCTAGAGTGAAAAAAACCATACTCTATTTATGACCAAAATGGCCAAAATCAGCTAAAATCGATACCCTATTTATGATTAAAACCGCTGAAAAACCATACCCTTTGGCGCCGCACATACCTATATAGCCCATATGAGGGAGTACCTCCCCCCCCCTTCCCCGCGGGATAAAAGGTGCTAATGACCACCACCTTACTGTATCTACGAGCATTCCTGTTGCTTATGCTGGTGAAAGAGCGCTAGTAAAGAAAAAGAAAACGGCCTAAATTTGTGTTTGGTTGTTCCAGATTCAACTCCTTCACGCTTTGTAAATGGCCAACTAGTCAGCCTGCCGCTAATGGAGATTTTAACAAGTTTCTGTTTAATTTATAATGATTGTTTGCTTATTTCTGTGTCCAAAATTAGAACAGCAGTGCTAAACACTTCGACACTTAAGTCAACTTATTTGCTTTTTATTAATTATTTCAATTTATATTTCACCTACGAATTTCAAAATTTTCAAGATCTGTGCGCCCTTGGCTGTAAACCCTTACTCAGCTTAAACTTGTAATAATAGCGTTTAATCCCAAATTGAAATACCACAAATTAAGTGCCGTCGTTGCGTTCTCGAGACCACGCAGAACTTGGTCATTTTACGTTATTGTTTTGCAGAGGACGGCTTGAAATGAAGAAAAATTTATAACGCAGGTGCACAGTCATTGTGGATGGCCTCTAGGGGTTTAACTATGGGGAACAAGGAATCTGTTCACTGATTTTTTCAAGGGAGTAAGGGATATTTTCAGGATTAATTTGAGGGAACAAGGGGTATTTCTACAATTAAATTTTAGGGAACTATCAAAATTTATTAATAGGGAACAAGTGATCCAGAAGAAGTGAAATTTTTTAGGGATCAATGGAACATGTTTCTTCTTTCTGGGTGACCCTCGTTGCTCTTCTCTGTATACCTCTTGTTTAGTGGCATTCTCGTTGCCGTCACTTCGTGGGTCACTTGCGCTCCTAAATATTTGATTCTGACGACTGACAACGAATGACTATTATGCTAGGTCATTATTATACTACTCAATGTTCCAGTTTAGTTATTTTCTTCCTTTTTGACCTGATCATAGTATAAATGGGACATTATTTGTGATTTTTATGGAACTGTGTGATATGTGTTTACGTTGTCTCACGCTAAGAGAGACAAACATTTAATTTCAGCAACAGAGAACCATACCATAGAGTGAAACAAACCCACACAGGCACACGAGTAGCCGCCACATAGACCTCCTCCTTTCGCGCGAGAAAAGCTAAGACATTCTAATTGAAGCTAGGACGTTCTAATTGAATGAGCTGCATACCCAATGTATATCCCCTATGAGTCGAGCTGTTGCTGTTTGTTTGTTTTTGCTTTTTTTTCTCATTAACATTTATTTATGAAATTGAAGAATAAAAAGCGATTAGAGGTTACAAATATAAACCAAACTGCTCATTCCATTTACCTCAGCTTGTCACAGAGAGGTTTTCAACACAAGCTATAACCATAGCTCATCATAGTCCATAACATTGAGTGGTTTTCCTTAACCCGTGAAATAGATAGTGGACTTGTACACGCCACAACTTCGTATCCTACTATCCCCCTATAGTTAGTAATTCTTTTGTTTTCTAGTCTTTGTTTTTTTGTATACCCGCACTAATACTTATTAGCAGACAATGTTACACACTAACAAGTAATTTCTGTTTCACGGGTTCAGTAAAATCACTCTAACAGACGAGGTGCCAACGGTGTGATTTTTTTCTGTCTAAACCCGGTGTTAATAAAGATATTTATCAACCTTCTTCATTTTTAATTAAGCTTACAAATATTGTAAATGTCGAATTACTACAAGATCAAATGCAATTACTCTACCGCCGACATCGACCAATGTGGTGTTTGTCATCTCACGCTGAGAGAATCACACAATTACATTACAGAAAATAAGTAATTGTAAGGCTCTGTTATACATCTTTAACTTTGCTTTAAACCAGACTTTACAACTGGTGTAAAATTGATTTCATTTGTAGGTATGGCGACAAATTTCTCAGTGTTAAGTTTGCATTTTAACTTTTCAAGATACATTTTGCTTTTTCGACATGTTGCTAGGAGAACGTTGTCCCATCGAGCAAATAATGCTCCGTATTTTTAAAACAGGGGATTCTCAGTGTTAAGATCATTGATCTCTGTTTTAACAGCCTTGGATATACCCGGTAGGTAAGTGCTACTTTAATTTTTGCATTATCAACCAACTAGTGCGATTTTGTGAAAAGAATGAATAGTTAACCATTGCCCGTGTTGTCATCTTTTACTAGACAATCGCTACATAAATACTGTAACGCTAAGCTCTTACCTAGGCCTTTCTTCGCGCTGTGCAATTATTTTTGGTTTATATATAATACAGTGGGCTACCCTCGGGGAAATTGGAGGTGGCCGCTTGAATATTTTTTCACTATCGGGTTATAAATTTAGCTAAATTTCTTAGAAAACATGGAGTCAATTCAAGACAGTCATGATAGACGTCATCCTCGGAGACCCAGGGGCAGTTATTGGGGCGGGGGAAAAGTCTAAACGGGTGAGAAAAAAGTTCGGACGAAGACCCGTTCAGACTTTTTCCCCGCCCCCCATAACTGGGGAAAAGTCTAAACGGGTCAAAACGGAGAAACAGAGCCCATTTTATAACTCATGCGCCATACTGCGCATGAGTAACAAGAAAGAGAATATCGATAGTGTTATAAGAAAGCTTTCTGTTAATACACTTAAGTTTTTAGACCATGGGTTGTCTATTTGTGATGTTTGTAACCGCTGTTTGTTTTCTTTTCCTTCTGAACTTGAACTGGCCGAAGAACAAGAGTATTTATGATCTTTCCGTAGAATTGTTTTGTGTGAGTTTCAACCAGCGTACCGGTCCTTTCTTAATCGTTGCAACGCTTTCGTCCAACCCATAACAATGTAATACCGATTATCGTCGGGAGTTAAAAGCGATCAAGTTCGATGCTTTGTCATCAGTTTGCTTTAAATGATGAGATTTCAAAATTGATTGCGCACCTTTCTCTCTTTGTAATTTTTGAAATTGATGATTTACAGCAAATAGCTTTCCCAGCACCTTCCTGTTTTGATGCAAAGTATATGCAATAACTGATAAAATGCGTGATATTCAGGCTAATGTTTGCTATATACATCATATGAAATTTTAACTTTCTATCAGTAGCGGTTCTAAACATAAATTATCGGCATAATCATTTGGAAATGGTTTAAAAATAAACAAAAATTATCAATGTAATTTTCCATTACACGAAAAGGGAAATTTATTATCTCCGCCACTACACCCATTATCGCAACCCTAAAAGCTAATACCTTTTTCAGGAGTCCGGTCATAGGCTCCTGCTTTTGTCATTTTAAATTTGTTGTGTGCACAGTATCCCCCACGACGAGTTGTCAAATCTGCCTCTATTTATTATATTCATAAAAACAAAATGTGCACAACAGTTAACTGATTGAAAAAGATAAACTAATTTGATTAGTTACTAAAACTGGTAACTGAGAAGTTTACTTAGCAATTATTCACCGAAGTGGAGGTAAATAACCACCACTTTCACCGACACTGAGGTGAATAATTGTTTTAGTATATACCACACAAGCTGAATAATTAGCGGACCAAAGAGTAAATTTATTTGTGACAATATACCGACAAATGGTCGGACAAAAAAATTCGTGCGCTCGGAGGTGAATGTTGTTCCGCTTATGTGCCATCAAATGTCTCTATTAAGCGACTGTCAACTAATGCAGCTATCAATGCGAAGCAAAGTGGGTCAAAAACTTCGAGAATTTATAGTAACATCGTGATTTTCCATGTGCCTTATCTCGAAACGCGTTTGTTTACTTTTCTAACACGTGTATCCTAGATACTGCGTTAAAAAATGAAATAATTGTGTGAAGATTGCTGTGGAAGCCTCCGAAAGAGAAAAGGTTTTTTTTTATTCGCCATTGACGATCAATAGAAAGTAATATTTACCTCTTGAACAACTTATCAAATAGAAAGCAAACGGCAAAAAGGGCAAAAAAAATTGCAAGCATAAGTGCAGCCTTGTGCAAACTGACAATATATTTAACACTCTATAACAAGAGGGCTTAATCAGTCCGGTGAGTTTAGTGCATCAGCTTAAATTTAACCTAAATCTTTTTTTTCCAATACGATTTCCCTGCAAACAGTTATGTATGTTTGAAGAACAGCGCCGAAGTTATTGAGGGTGCAAATTTACGAATGCAAATTTATTCCACAGAAATGACCAATCAATGGAGGACTGAGTGCTGTTGTGACCTGCCTGGTGCTGTTTATCATGATGGAAGACGCCAAACCTGTCCCCGCTGGAAGGGACTGCATAGGGAAGAGGATAAATGCACTGGATGAAACATGCATGGACAAGTGCAAACGTTAGTATACTTAAAGGAGCCCTGGTACGATATTTTGGCACTTTTTCGTGATGTCCAAAAGTGCCCTCAAACTGATGGAAAACTTGAACTGCTATATATTTAAATTAGGGTCCAAACCAATTGTTTCAACTTTATGGTCTCAGATCACTTCTATTGATAGTAATTTTGGATATCCTTTGATGGAAATATTTTTTGGGGCTTTGACTTTTCAAACTAATGTTCGCAAATAATTATCCTTTATTAAGTAAATTGCAAATTTTACTTACAAGAGATACACAACTGCAGAACTAACCATATATATACAGTAACTAATGAGACCAAACCAACGTTGGTAACTGTAAATTAGTAAAGAAGAACAGCTTTTGCAGAATAATACAATTTCCAAAGAACTGTGACAATTTCAGAACACAAGTTAGGTAAAACATTAAAAATGGCTGGACGTGTGGTTATTTCTCTAGCCTCGTCAGGTGATATACGTCAGCACATAATGACTTGCCAGGGAGAAGAGAGTCTAAGTTAATACCTGCAAATTACGTTTCACACATTCCAATTAGGACTTAACATTAAAAATTTATATTTTATTTGAAGTTTGCAAGTTCGACTTTGAAGATGGAATACTCGGTGGTTGCGTTAAGACCGGTACAGTTTTTGAAAGCCAGCCGACCTATGGCGATAACCCTTCAGAGCGTAACAGAGGACAGCCCTGCCAAACAACAAGGTGACTATTGGATTGGAGGGTTTGAAGACAGGCACACTCCGGATAATAAGCCTAAAGAAATTCAGGGAGACCGTCCCACCGGAACTCTTACTTCCCCATTCTTTGAGGTAACGGGCAAATATATCACATTCCTGATTGGAGGAGGCTGTGATGCCAATCTGATTCATACAGACCTGATAATTGACCGCGAGGTAAGAAATTATAGTGGTAGAGCCTTTTAAGTCAGTCCAAACGGCTGTTATAGTTCTAGGCATTTATCTCTGGTTTCTTTTGTATGAAGCGGTTAAGAGTATTGCTGCTTCCTCTGGATGGGATGCTAGTCCTCCCCATAGTACTCCCCAGCATTCTGTCAGGTTGCCCCAACACCTTGCTGGCCCCCATTTATACTCCTAGGTAGAACACAGCGTACAACATAAAACCGGGCAGGGTCCGCATACGGCCAACTCGAACTGTAATTCAGTTAACTAATAATGTATCAGGAAAAGCTTGTAAGCCATGCCTCTCAAATAAGCAGTGGACACATCGGATTCTACTTTCAAGAAGCAATAATTCAAAGTGGCAGATGAATTATTTTTTAGTTTTAATTTTTTAAATCTATTTTCTCGCTCCCGAGATTTTTTTTATCTTGTCAGGCATGATTAGATGGAATCCTCTGTTGTGTAGATGTTGCTTGTGCCAGACACATAACACATGCCGGGATCGGACATAAAACTACCTAGAGTACATATATAAATCACAAATATAAACAGGTAGACAGTGTTGCCCTTTTCAACAAATAAAAGCTAACCGCTAGAGAACCAAAGAAAAAATAACCGCAAGCAAGCAGGAGTTTCTCTTTATTTGATATCTATACAAGCAAACTATTGTTCAATGGATAATGACCTAAATAACTGACTCAATTTTTCTTCCCTTTTTTAATTTCTTGCTTTATTTTTACTAGTCCGGCATGTTCCGGGTGGTTCTGAAATATGTCGTCTTCTTGGATTTTCGATGCCCGGATATATCAGAATAAGTTGCATCGCTTTTCAAATATATTTACTCTCACGCTTCAGGTGTAGAAGACTGTGACCGGTAAATGCACCGAGACAATGGAAAGGGTGACCTGGGATGTCAAAGAGTTCTATGGTCAAAAGGCACAAATCAGACTGGTCGACAACAGCTCTGGTGGTTGGGGTCACATCAACTTTGATGATCTGAAAGGTGACATCACTTGAGCCTAGGGCAAAATTTCGTTACATTCAACCGGTTGCGAAGTGCGATACCAGAGCAGTATAGGAAATTGATAAAGATACGGTTATAGTAAAATAAGTCAGAGTAAGGGTTCTAACCATTTAAAGTGCTAAATGCTTGTAAGCTCTTTAAAAGGTGGAAAATAAACTTACTTTTAAACTTCATGGCCTTATTGTTATTTTGTGAGTAAAAATGAAAGTGTTGCCATCAGATAGTTTGTGTTATGGGAAATACGAGATTGGTGTGAGATTGGCAAGAAATAATAACTCGATCGAGCAGGTTCCCTTTTAAACTGCATATCCTGATATTGGGTTGCCTCCAAGCACCAGTTATTTTCGTTAACGTTATCAGCCATAGTTCATTTCCAACTGACGTCAACACCGCCACACTGGATGACCTCTAACAAAGGAACTCGAATTACTTTCATTTCACTATGCCATTTAAAAATCTCCGGAATGGTTGCAGGCCGACCTATACCGTTTAAAATAAAGCACTTGATGTTTGTAAGCTCCTTAAAATGTTGGAAATAGACTTACTTTAATGTTCACCGACCTTATTTTGTGAATGAAATGAAAGTGTCGCGACCAGATTCCTTCAGTTCGTGTTTTGGGTCGAATTTTGGGAAAATGCGACATTGACGTTAAATTGCCAAAAATCTTACTCGAGCAGGGATGCTAAAATTTTTTGATAAAATATTTGGGAATCCAAAAAATAGGTAATTTTCCGGTTCCTCCTGATTTCCTTATAAGAGACCTAGTTTCTTTGACGTTTAATCAATGAATTGGTGAATCGATTTAAATGTAAGTCACAAGATAGTTTAATTTTTACAGACTTTATTCATAAGTTCAGGCATACATTTTACTTAAAATCACATCACCAGAATGATCGATTGAACCACACCGATAAAGCTCACTAAGCCAGGGTAATCCACTTTTTCTCTCTGCCAATATAGTTTACCTACAATGTCAAAATTAGGGTAATATCGATCACAACATTTGACTAAGAAATGAGTCGTTTTCATTCCTTCCTTTATGGTTAGATATAACTTCCTTAGCGTTGTTCATGTTTTAGCGGTACTCTCCATAACGGACAAGTTAACTTCCCTGTTTCCTTGTTTGTTGGCTTCTTTCCTAACGCAATAGAGAAAATGGACAAAGGTGCATAATGCACGTGAAGATCAATTGTTCTGGTCATTGTATCATTACGCCTGGTGTTTGGCGACGTACTCGTTGCCGCGTTGCCGTTGTGTAAGGTCCCTATTTATTTACTACCAACGTCCTAGACAGGAAGGTAACCGATAGTTCAATCAGATTTACAGCTGTTTCATAACCCAGAAAATTTAATTTAAGCCTGAAAAAGTAGTTAAGATCACTTCGGGTTGGTCTTTTTTATTGATTGATTGATTGATCGATTGATCGATCGGTTGATTGGTTGATTGATTGATTGACTGATTGATTGATTTAGCAATTGATTGATTGATCGATCGATTGATCGACCAATTACTTATTAAAACATTCATATATTATAATCATGATCAGTGATCAGTAGTTGGGTGAATTACATGCCTCAGCACTGCTTACAGCTCAACTTGCAGTATGCCTTCATGTAAGCTGGAGTTT
>Ga0126339_10002893_pt1 | contig 12400 bp, 4 predicted proteins | sample OrbTmetagenome_2_FD_92532 | JGI IMG/M metagenome (GOLD analysis project Ga0126339, IMG submission 92532) | Coral microbial communities from Petempiche,Puerto Morelos, Mexico - Orbicella T R C metagenome | ecosystem: Host-associated > Invertebrates > Cnidaria > Coral | place: Petempiche,Puerto... | reverse complement strand
TTATATTAAAATAAAAAAAAAAAAAAAATAAAAAAAAAAAAAAAAAAAAAAAAAAAAAAAAAAAAAAAAAAATGAAAAAGTTAAAAATAAGTAGCTCATCATTTCCCTATTACAGACCTCACCATATCTCATAATTCATCTTCTTTTCTGCATTTAGCCCAAGCAAGTCTTTTACTTCTTCGTTCCTTCACAGCTAGAATGAAACCAAACTAAGATGTAACAGTTCCTTTATTGTTTTCATTATTTTGCTAAGTTAAAGTGTCTTCAGATCTCAAGTATTCTCCAACATCAGCTTGATGAAAGCAGACGATATCAGTGGGATTAGCTCGGCGACAGTCCTGCGTTGAGCGGGCTGTGGCACCAAAACCCTGTAGGAAAAAACATTAACACCTTGATTGTTTGTAACTTATGAAAGTGAAAGAATTCCTGTCACATATAAGACTGCCATTCCACTGGCCTGTAAATACAGACAGATTTTTGCTGGTCATTTCAAGTTTCAGCAGAGTGAAAGGAGGCAAAAGTATGGGTTTCCATAGAGTGTTTTCATCACTTGATGTGATTGCTTATGTCTGCTTATATACATAAAAACGCTCCGCTAATTCTTTTCCATTCAAATGAAAATTTATTAATAGTTCAATTAGACCTTTACTTTGAATTGCCTAGGTGTCACTATAATTTATGCTTTGCTGTTCTTTAGTTTAATTCATAAATTTTATTCTCATTTACAAAATTTAAGATATACTGTAACTTTCTAGACAACATAAGTGGAACTGTTCAAAGACATGTAAGAACTTAACAATTAATAATGAAGCGTGCCATTAATTGCTCAACTAGTCGTAATCAAAGATTAGAGCAGTGCGTTCACATGCGTACTTCGCATGCTTGATCCACTTTGGTGGCATTTGAATGGCTTGATAGAAAACTAAGTTTGATCAAACAAATCCGAGACAGACTGGATTAGGATTGCGTTACACTAGGTGAATGCAATTAATTGATCAACTAATTAACAACATAGCAGTGTTTGCTCACCAGTGGAAGATCATTCATGGAGTAAACAATAACACCTTGGTATTGAGGAGTGTTTTCTGTTATTCTCCCAAGGCCAGACTTCACAATGTGATTTCCATACAAAAAAGACTGTTCTCCTGCTGGTTTCACCCAGATTTTATACTAAAAAGCAAGAAAATTTACTATAATTACTGGAGTAACTGCTACGTAGTTCTTTACTTACCACTTTCTCAAGAAAATCTGTCATAGCTTTAAAGGAGCTACGTGATAGATAATGCATCCTAAAAATTAGTGGACAATTCTGTCTAATTTTACTCTTCCTTTGCAGGGATTTCATTAAGGGCCACGCACTGGGCAAATTGACTCGCTAGCGGAATGTTTTTCTACAAAGAAGTTCATTCTAACAGTTTTGCCCGCCTGTGAAGACCAGTTACCCTCCTGCTGATAATGTTACTGAATGCCCTGCCTTTGTGATATGTCTCCTTGTTTTCTCAGTTACTATATCCATGGTGATTTTTCAATCTAGAAGACCATATTGTACTGTGTGGCCTGCTAAAATTTGAAGCTGTTTTTGTTGCTAAAACGTCCTGACAATTTTCCTTTCATTCTCTAAAAATTTTGATGACATGTCTTAAAACATGCTAACGACTTAGCAACAATTCCACATTGAATCATTTTGCTTTTGATGTCTGTTAGTCATTTCAAGCAGTTCTGTGACTTGAGATGGTCTACTGAACTTGTCCGACAAGTATCTTCCCGATGTTATCTTCTTGGTCTGTGGTGTAAGTTACAGATCCTTGTTCTTCTTCCCTTTGATTCATGGCCCACAAGCTTCACACATGGGCCATAAATCATAGGGAAAAATTATTGTTTATCTTTACTGGAGGAAACATTACCTTGGCATAAGGTGCCATGAAATCAAGGGCTGTAATGTGAAGCCTGAATCGCCTTGTCTTCGTAAACTTGCCAATACATGTTCCAAGACTTACAAGGTTCTCTCTGGCAATATTGGTCGCCTTCCTCATGATCTCTTCACTGGAAACCAAATTATGATAAACATCAAAACATTTACACAATCACTTTATTAGGTTGGGATGGATCAGAAGGGTTGGTTTATTGTCCCACTGATTAAACAGTGTACTCAAAATGCAATCAACTGTACTGTATGGTCTGCTGCAAAGGTAAACTTTGCAAACTTAAATTGCACCTGGGATGAGAAGATTCTTGCGAGAGGGAAGAGAGGGGCAGGGATACTTACAGTCTCTTTTAATCGATTGATCGATCAATCAATCAATCAATCAATCAATCAATCAAACGATCGATCGATCGATCAATCAATCAATCAACCTTTATTTTAAAACGATAGTTTTCAAAGCTACATTGCATTTTACGAACGGTATGTGTGGATTTTAGCATCATTGCAGGCCAACTCATTCAACAGACGTTCAAGCGAGTGCTTTCCTGTCCCCCCCAGAGTGTAAAAGTCACACACAGACCTTCTGGATACAAGAGTCATGCAAGAGATCATGTTTATAGCTATATAGGATAATAATTTACAAAATTATACAATTCTTTTGGCGATGACAAACTTACCTCACATAGTAAACTCGTTCATCGTGTAGTCTAAAACAGTAATTTCCATCTGGTCTGTCTATCAAAAGCTTGATGTTATCTCCAATACTAGAATAAATAGATTGAAATGGTTAAATTTGATGGAAAGCTAGCTGATTCCCCCAGAAAGGCAATGTGATCGGATAAAACTGTCGTTATCTTGCAACGATAAGATTAAGATACTATGGAACTAATGAATTCTAAGTATGTGCTTACTATTTTGCTAGTTTTTCAAACACGCTTTGGGTTTCTTCTTCCGTCAAGGGCCTCATGTTTGAATTGTTTATAGTTTGCAATAGATTTTCACGTGGTTAGTGAAGGTTTTAATTTTCGTTTCGAAAATTGATTAGTCAGCGGCAACAACCAAAAGCCAGGTTACAATGTAGTTCCCCATAGCAACGCTTTCAATGTGAAGCGACTCGATTTCCAAAACAATAATGGCTTCCCGAATACAGATTAGCAGGTCAAATTTTGTTACTTCAAATCGAACTCAACCCGCATAAACAACGCTAGTGTGTAATATAATGATTCCTCTAGACAGTGCTACAGCTATATTTCCCAGAATGCCTACTGGAAGGACCATACCTGGTGAATTTCCTCTGACAATTATCAAGCCTCCAGTGGCAGATGTCAAATGTAGGGCGAGTCCATCAGCAATTTCAAGCCCTATTTATCGCCTGTTACGGAGTAGAAATCAACGTAGAAATAGCTCAGCTTCATCTGCGCGTAGCTGTTGTAGCGTTAAGACTGAATACAAGCAGTTTTTGCCAGAGAGAGTTGATGTTTTTGAACTGAAAGATGCAACACGTCAAACTATGCAAGTTGAGTCTGTTTTGCGTGGTCATGGCCGAAGCACTTGTACATTGCCTGACAACATCGATAAGTGCCAACAGAAATCAGCACCCTCAAGGCGGAGTAGTCTTGTTTCATCTGCCAAGGGACGTCTAGTTAGCCTACGCGACGAAACATTAGATGAAGGTATAATTATAATAACATAGATAAATAAATAAATAAATAGATAAGTGATTTAGTGTTGACAAGTTAAGCTTATTATAATTGAAATAGCTAATATACCTAATACAAACATGCACCATTTCAGTTAATTCTCCCTACCTGATTGCTATATATTTCTGTTAACATTATAAACTCTAAGGATTTAGTGGTACATTGTATCTCAAGACAATGAGCTCCCTAACTCCAGCTGTTGACAGCTGATGTACTGGGTGGCTTGACTGACCGGCCAGGTAGACTGTATATACAGTCCATATTTCATGCTGAGTAGTCTTCGTTGTCCAGTGACTGATTGTGTCGCGAAGCAAAATGTCAGATATTATCAGGTGGGAATGACAATATAATAATATTGGGTGCTCATATTTCATCAGTGTCTATGACAATAAGCCCTTTGTAGCTAGGCCATCACATGACCTACTTTTAATAAAATTATCAGCTATAACTAAAAGAATGCCAGAAATGGAAAAAGCATGTTGAAATTATCAAACTGGCCAAGTTCGAGGCCCCTGGCATTAAAGAATGAGATTTTATGACACAACGGTTTGAATTTTTAAAAAAATTAAAAAGATTTGTATGGAAAAAGCTGTTGCAGAGCAAGACCTTGCTCTCCAGCAACATCTTCCATAGGTATCCTCTACATTTTCCAAAAATTCCAACTGTTGTATAAACTTACTCTTTAATGCCAAGGCCCTCAAACTGGTATTTTCAATATGCTCTTTCCATTTCTGGCATTCTTTAAGTTATGACCCATAATATAAAAATACTCAAGCAAAAGTTTTGTCATGTGACCCCATCTGCAAAGGGCCTATTGACTAGTTATCAGTTGCACATGACAATCAATTGATACGTTGTAACCAAGCAACAGCTAGACAGATCTAGATACTGCATAGATCTCTGTAGAGCCACATCATCAGTACCAATATATTTGGAATTCTTCAGAAAATCATACTAATTGTATTTTATTCAGCTGTCTAATATGCTTTATAATATTGTAGATGCTGTTGAAACATATGACAATGCAAAGCAGCTACAGGCACAAAGAATATTTTTCATGGAAATCAAACAAAATGAGAGCCTTACTGAGGTGGAATCTAAACAAAATGACAACTGCCCCGCGACGGAAGGCAAAGAAAATGAGAAAGTTTCACTGGTGCAAACCCAAGAAGATGATGACTATATTACGACAGAAACTAAACTAAATGAGGATTGTCCTACACTCAAAACCAAACTGGATGAGAGCTTTTCTAGGATCAAACAAAATGAGAACTCTCCTAAAGACCAGGCAAATAAAAGGAATACAAAGAAATTACCTAAAGCCAAGAAAACTACTAAGAAAAGGAGAAACTTAGTGAAAAAATCTCCAGGAATGACTGGTATATTTTCAAGACTTGTTGGGACGCATGGATGTAAGAAACACCAAGGTAATAAGCACGGTATATATGTAGCCATTGTGGTTAACAAAAGAAGATATTAAATAGAGTAGAGCGGCATTGCAAAATGGAACAATTTTTTTGAATGTTACATAACAGTTTAATCCTCTTTGTTACCTCAAGATAAAATAAAGAAAATAAATATCTTAACAGACCAGTTTCAAGTTAACTGAGACCAATAGTGACCTGTAAAATTATTTTACTGTTTTCCTGTTTTTGTAACTGTATATGTAATGTCTAATACTTTCTCTTATCAAATATATAAAATAGTGCTAAATGTTACTTTACAGCAAAAGTACTAAAAGTAATCATGGTCAAATTCTTTTTTACTTCTAGGTCAGCTACCAAATTCAAAACAGGCCGAGCCTAAGACCAGTTCACAACAGTCAAAAGACAATTCAAGCAAGTACCTCAGCATACAGAAACTATGTGCAACTTATGCTCCAAAGAAAACTGACAACAAGAGTAATGCAGCTATTCTTTTACCTCGGGTGTCTAACAACAGTTTAACAACAGACAATAACTCTAGTCGTGTACATAGTACACCTTCTTCTCCAAGAAAACATCAGCAAGAACTGGAATTAAATGTTTCTGTAATTTCTCCACGGTCGTCACTGTCACAGAAATTATGGAACGCTGGAGATGAAAACGTGAAGAAAATTTATCTCTCTGATGCTCATTCTGGAATGATGACAGGAGTACCATGTGCTCCTCCATGCACACCTACAGTTGGTATGTAGTCAATGAACTTTTGGTTCCCTTACCAAGTGTGATAACTGGAGCTGCAGTCTCATTTTCTTGGGGTGGCAAATATATACATCTACAAAGGTCAAGTTGATAAAATCTCAAGATTACACACCAGTGGAAAAAACTGTTCAAAAAGTTAAAAACACTAACTGAATCTAAAAACATTATTTTAAAAAAACATTGACAGATTAGAATTTAAACGATAATATAAAGAATTAGACTAAGAGGTTGAAACGTTCTCCATGGGGTTGCAGTTCCAGCCGGTGATGGTTCTTGGAAGATATGAATACTTAAAAATGTTGTTCTTAGCATATGGTATTTGACATTCTTAGCAGATGGTGCTTAGAAGATCTTTGGTCTAATGATGACAATATTTTCTGTTTTTTGTAATATATGAATTTGTATTATGCCTTGGAAGTCTGTCCTTAATAAATATCAATTGACTTGTTCTTTCCTGGTGTTTGTTGTTATTTTCTTGACTCTAGATGAACTGAAGAAAGTTGAATACATCCCTTCATTAACAGATGTCAAGGTACACATGCAAAAAATTTTCCACTGCCTTTTACATAAAAAAATGTCATATTCTTATTTTTAGCTTTAAAATCGAAGTTTCATTTTCTACCATTCAGTAAGATCTTACTTGATTATATTAATTGTGTTATGTTTCATTACAGAGCCAAAGAGCTGTTAAAGCAAGGCTTGTTACATTGGGTAAGCTGGCACTTTCTAGGAAGCACAATAGGGATCTGGTCTCAGCTACAAAAATTGTAGAAAAAATTGGATCACAACTAAGAAGTTTCTTTCCCTGAAACGTTACTTGTACTTCATAATTGATAATGAGAAACATTTATGCATTGCCACTGATCAGAGAAACATTTTAGCCAAAAGAAATTTCAGCTTGTTGCTTAGATGTAAGGTAACTAGCAGCACTAAATTGTCTATGGTTCAATGAAATACATGCATGTTTGTAATATTACAAAATAATGAGGTATGCCTTTGTGTACATGATTTTTTAGTTTGGTATCAACGTAGTATTAACTTAATCATCACTTTTTACTGGTCTAGGAAATAAAATTAGAGCTGACGAACAGAAAAAGAAGGAAAAAGCTGCAAAAGAGGAACAGAAAAGAGCTTATGGTGCTATTTTACAGCTTAAACAAAGACAGCGAGCTGAGGTACCATCATGTTATAATAAACTTTACTCCAAAGTGGATTAAATAGTTTGAAATTATTGATCTTATGGGTTCTGAATAATTCTTTTGAATAAAGCCATTGGATGTACAGCAGCAATTTGTCAAACTGCTGATGGCACTGCAATATTTCTTTTTGGTTTGATGTTGACTTTAATCATGTGACCCAATTTTCCAAAAGATGAGTCCGTTGGTGATGAATTTGGAAAATCTATCCAAAGCAAGCTCAAAAGTGCCAGGAATTTGGCAAAATTAGGATTTTAGGTTTTTTTGTTAAACCATTGACTCCTGTGCTGGCCTTAACCGGCCGTGACGAGCCTTGGCCTTTCTTCCACTTCTGTCGTCATCACCTTTGACCAAAATTGGCATCATCCATGCTCACTTCTGCAGGAGGAAAAGATCTTTCCAATGATACCCAGATCAGAGTGTTCAGCCCAATGGAGCCTGAGATATGCACAAAAATGTTCAAAAAGTTGAGTGAAAAGCTCAGAGCAAAATTCCCTGCAACTACACGTGGCTACTCCATGGTAAAAACAGAGATTTAAACCCCTTTTGAAGGAAAATAGGGAGACTCTTTTAGTGCCAAAGGCAGCAGTCTCTAGGGGGGTCTGGGGCCATGCTCACCGGGAAATTTTGCAAATTTAGATTTTCTTAAATGCCTTTTCCTGCATTTTGGAGCTGCTAAATAGAGTAAGACTGCTGGCCTGATGAGTCTGCACAACACATGGGGAGAGACTGGGTGAGATGATATGAGAAGAAAGTGTAATACATTGCAAAAAAATACTTAAGATTAGCATTTTTCCCCTTGTTTTCACAATTTTATTATAAATCAGGAGAATTTGATAAGAATCGGGAGAGCGGGAGGCAACACATCAGATCGGGAGTCTCCCAATCAAATTGGGAGGGTTGGAATCTCTGCCAAAATTGCCCGTCTCAATGATGCTTTCTCAGAATGTTTTAAACTGGAAGCAAGCCCAGTTGAGGGTCAATCACTGCAGCAAAAAAGGTCAATCACTGCAGCAAAAATTTTGATTTCTGCACATACCCAAGCAAAAATGTCGTAATAAGCGATGCTAGTGGAAAGAAAGGCATGCTGTCATGTTGCAAATGCCTTTTTGAGTAGATTGGAGCTAATTTGGCCCATATCCAGCCTGAAAATCTCCAAAATGTCCAAAAGATGTGTTTTTGGCAAAAAGCTCCAGGAGTCAATGGGTTGATGTTGACTAATTCTGGTCATCTGCTTCCACAGATTTATGCTCTGAACAAGGTGATGACAGATCTGGAGAATGAGAACTTTAGAAAATTCATGGAAGAACATTCAGCTGAAACACTTCCTGTGTAGTGATCAGTAACTTTCAGTTCTCTGTTTGTCCAGCATGCTAACTGCTCTTCTGTCTCATCCACTAATTCTTCATCATAAAAAAACAATTTTAAATTTAACAGGTAGAATGACAGAGTTAAAACAAACTATTATAACAAAATATAATTGTTGAACATTACCTTTTCTTAATAATATTAATCCTGTTACATCTTCCTGAAGGACTTTGTTTTAGATTTGCTTGCCTACTAGATGTTCTGACTTATAAACAAGTCTCTCTCAAGGTTTACCTCACAGTACCTTTTGTTGACGATGTTTTCTTTTTTTCTACTTCACCCACATATTAGTTACTGACATTTTGTTGCATATGTAATGTCCACTGTCTGACCAAAATGAGACATGAAGATCAAACACCTAACCTCACTACTGCATAAACCTCCATCAAAAAAAAAAAAAGAAAGAAAAAACTTTAATTAGTAAGTTTTAAAATTATGGTACAAAACCATAAATTTGTCACAACTGGAAGATCTTTATATAGCAAGGGAGATAATGTTAGTGTGATGACTGAAACAGATATTTTCAAGAACAAGTAGGTAGTTATATACTCTTGGGAAGTGCTTTCTAATGAAAAAAAAATCAAGAAACTAATTTTTGTTTTCAGGTACATGGCTATAAAATTTTGGGTACTTAAATGCAAGGTAGCTAGGATTTGGTTATCAAATGAGTAATATTTTGGATGTTGACTGCTCTACATGTAACCTGGTCATCTTGACTGATATTTAATAGCAATTATTTCTAGAATTTTACAATATTGTTGCACAGATCTCTGAAAATATGGCAACTGAAACAAAGTACAGAGTGTCGCGCTTAATTAAACTCTGAAATATTTAGTAAAGAGATCTATGTTTTATATTTATAATAGATATTTATATGGTATGAAATACAAACATAGTAGACGCTTTCTCAAGAATGAAAGTTAGGTATTTACAGTGTTATTTAGCATATGTTTTACTGAAGAGGTCAAGAAAGCACATCATCATGCATGTACTGTACATGTAATGTTTATATATATATGCATTTTTCAAACATTCTCAGGTCATTATATCAAAATAAAACACACAAATGTATCAGATAATTTTTTTTTATCACAGTCCTTTGTGTTGGTCTAGAAAATACCCATTTCCCTCACACAGAAGGGTTTTTAGCGTGAACCCAACTCCCACCTCACTGGAAATTTCAGTATACTCTGCTTCATAGTTTCCATTCGGTCAGTATAAAACACAGACTGTGGACTGCAGACTGCAGACCAGGACGAAATGCAGACTGAGGGTAAATTGCAGACTGCAGACTACAGACATTTTAAGTACCAGGTATATATATGTCGTGCTACTTCCATTATCGAGTCTGTGCTGACCGTAAACAGGGTTATTCAGGCTAATGGCAGTGAAAGTCTGCACTCTGGTTAGCCTGAATATCACTCTGGTTAGCCTAAATAATGCGCCGGTTGGTCTGTTACGTAAGCTCTCAGTGATGGAAAAGGTAATGTGATTTAGTTCAAAAGTTTACAGTCTGCAGTCTGCATTTTACCCCTGGTCCACAGTCTGCATAATTTTTCCCCTGGTCTGGTGTCTGCAATATGCATTTTACACTGACCGGTTGCCATTGCAGTCTACAGTCTGCATTTTACACTGACCGGTTGCCACTGCAGTCCACAGTCTGCATTTTACACTGACTGGTTGCCATTAAATAGGTTGAAAGTCAGTCAGGATTCCAAACATTTACTGTTTGTGTTTGTTTGTCCCAGTCAAGATGGCGTCAATATTCAATGGTAATTTAGCTATTATCATTAATTTCTCTACTGTCAGAATATAATTTGTCTGCTTGCTAATTAAATAATAAAGTTCATTTATAGCGCTCAGCAAATCACTTTGTGGAGCCTGGATACTTTGACAATTATGGGAAAAAATTCCTTATCAACAATTAATATAAACACCAAACGAAAAAAAGAATACACAATTGGCAAAATAAAAAGATGTTACACAACTGTTCAAATAGATTATGTACCTACATAGAAACACAACACCATTAATTTTATCAACTCAAGCAATATTTAAGTGCAAATGGCTCACCTGAATCATTTTATAACCCTATCAAATTGCAGCCATTTAACTTTGACTCGACATCGGGAAACCACATTTTTCAGCCGTGTTCAATATTTTATATTCCCGGGTAAATTTAGCCATTGCAGATGTTTTTCTAACACAGCATTCGATTGGACAATTTTGAGCTATGCGACCTGGCGAAAGAAAATAAACCAATCACAGGATTGGTAATATAAGTTCAGGTCAACAGCCTCGCTTGCATGCCATCTACCAACGCCCCTGGGAGACGACCAAAATATTGCTTGGGTGTAAATCGTGGAATTCGAAGAAATAGTGGAATAAAAACCGACTTTGCTGTGTTTTTCGCGTATGAAAGGTCTTCAAATTCCATAAGTGATAAGTAAGTATGTCATTTCTTGTTATTAGTAAATCATCGCCGCTACCTGTGGTTTAAAATAAGACCGGCTTATGGCCATAGTGTTTGCGAAATGGTTGGCCGATCACAAATTTGTTTTTCTACATACCCAGCTTGGGATATTTGGCTCTCTGCTTCTTGTGGTGATCGTAGTTTTTGTGTGAATTCGTAAGGGAGATGTTATTTCGGGAATCACTGTGAAGTGTAGATCGAGCTTGTTAATCGATGCTCCAGTATGCAGGACAAGAGAACAAATTAACTGGATATCTTGTTTCATAATTAACTGAGGTTACAAGTAGGCTTATATTCGGTTTGTTAGGCCCTGTTTTACCGGCGCCTATTCAGTGCTAAGGTTTCTATGCTGCTTTCATGTGTTGTCAAGTTGTACTGACATATCTATTTGGACATGACTACCCTATTTTGGAAAATTAACTTGCCATTTTAGTTGGGGTATAAGAGGTGAGTTGTAGAGTTTCCCTAGCTCACAGTTGGCCAGAAGAAAATTCATCGCTCATTTGGGTTATAGACCATACACCCCTCACTAATGGACATGCCATGATAACAGACTGTAGGTTGTCTTTTATGTAAGGTAGATGTCTATGTTTTGTAGGATTTTTTTTATAAGAATTTTGACGAAAAATCGAAACAAAATTGACAGCTGCCTATGTTTATGTAGCTTCCTGCTACTAATAAACAGTTTTATAAATATTTTAAAAGTCAGTAATTTCTTGAATGTTATAGACCTGACACTGGGATCTTAGAGGTAATAGCTGGTGCAATGAAATAAGAAAGGGATTGACCAATCGATTGGACAATTGATTGCAATATTTGATGCAACATGTTGCAACTTAATATTGTTGGGCGCAACATGTTGCACGCGTTTGGCCACCTTGTTGCAATGTGTTGCAACATGTTGGGTGTTGTTGGCTCAAATTTAACCATTTTCAAACTTGAGCCTATACCCAACGTGTAGCAACAAGGTGGCCAAAGACATGTGGCATGTTGTGCCCATAATGTTGTTGCAATATGTTGTGGTGAAATGTTACAATCATTTGGCTGGGACTTAATATTTCCCATTATTATATGGCTGTATCTCACAAGGACTGGGAACTACCAAATTGACGAATTTGATTGGCTGAAATCTACTTGACAGCGGTCTTGATTTTCCCATCTAGACCGCCGTCTAGACTGGTTACATTTTGCAGTGAAAAAGTTACAAACTAAAATACAAAAATATTGACTAATTTCCTCTAAAAATATCAGTGGAAGTGCCAAAAACCCCAATGAGAAAAGAAAAGTCGAGAGGACGAGCAAACTTTGGCAGATTTAAGCTCAGCTCATCGCCGTTTCCAAGCAAAATGTCGGCTAGTACAAACCAGTTTCATGAAACAAATTAAATTTTTCTCATTTTGCCGTATAATAAAAATTTTACTCAAAGATCGTAGTCGGTCTCTATAAGAGATTATTATATGGCTGTGTCTTACAAGGACTGAGAACTACCGAATGCATGAATTTGATTGGCTGAAATCGATATTGACCGCGGTCTAGATTTTCCCATCTAGACCGGC
>Ga0126339_10002891_pt1 | contig 12400 bp, 6 predicted proteins | sample OrbTmetagenome_2_FD_92532 | JGI IMG/M metagenome (GOLD analysis project Ga0126339, IMG submission 92532) | Coral microbial communities from Petempiche,Puerto Morelos, Mexico - Orbicella T R C metagenome | ecosystem: Host-associated > Invertebrates > Cnidaria > Coral | place: Petempiche,Puerto... | reverse complement strand
GAAAAAAGAAAACAGATGTTATACGAAAACATTTCCTTAACTTACCAAGATTACAAACAGTCATTAGACATTTCCCGACATCCTTTCTGTCTCCTCTACAATCCTTCCCACCATACTTTGGAGCAGGATCCTCGCATGTCCTTGTTCTAGTGTGTGTGCCATAACCACATGTGACACTACAAGCTGCCCATGATGACCAGCGACCCCAGTGTCCATCAATAGGCACTGTAAAACGACAATTGACAACCTATCGAAAACGTTCGCTCTCATATTTATAAATTTTACTTTCAACTATCTCGAGATATCAGGTGGCAATTGGCCAACGTGGAGCCGCACCCCGTTCGTCTTTGCTCTAGAGTGTGTCACTACAAGCCGTCCATAACGCAGGGCCATCGACCCCAGTAACCATCAAATTGCATTATCATTCGATGCATTTTTTCTTCCTTTTCATTGGCCAAGAGCGCACCACGTGACCTGCAAATAAACTGCCTAAAATAATGGTCTGCTCATGCGTAGTACCGTCTAAATGTGTTTTGCTGCAAACAGTATTCTGCTCATGCGTAATTGTAACCATGATCCCTGGTGAAAAATGGTAGATTGCTCCCCTGAGCTGTCAGAGAGTGATTTAGATAAGAAAACAAATTTGGTGATCGAATGATAAAACAGTTATTGAACTCGGTTAACGCAAAATATCTTTTAATACCTTTTTAATACAAAAATACTTTCAATACCTTTTAACTAACAATTATTGGACGAGGTTGAGCAAAATACCGTGATTTGTCAGTGTTTGGCAGATCAATTATTTGCCGGTGTACAGAAACAAACAAAGGAGAGCGGATAAATTATTTGCCGAAGCCGAAGGCTGAGGCAAATAACTAATCTGCCAAACACTGACAAATCACGATATTTTGCTCAACCTCATCCAATATAATTGTTAATTAAAAGGTATTGAAAGTATTTGAAAACCTTCCGAACGTTTTGCTCTCACATTTACAAACCGTTTAGCTATAGTTAACAGGACACGCTTACTGTTTTGTCTCAAAACTTCTGATGATCTAGACTGAGGTCATTTTAGTATACTTACAGGAACAGTTATGGGGACAGGGCTTTGTTTGTTTCTGTACACCATATTTGTTGGCGCCTGGACAATTATTCCTATTCTTGTGTGAGCAATACCTCTGCCGATCATGCACACATTCGTAACTGTCCTCATAGCAGGGACCAAAGTTTGACCAAGAACTCCAACCACCGGTGTCTACAAAGAATATAATCACAGTATAAGAAGAAATCAAGATTTTGGACAAATCTGAGTGGGTCAATCAAATCGAACCAGAAAGCTTCTATGCAGCGCCGGCGCAAAATCCGACGTAAATGGCATATTCCACAAGATGTCGTCTCATATTCTGACCGATTCATCCAAATGGAACATCCCAATGATAGACCAGTTGATAAATCTGCCATCTGTCTGTCCTTCCGTCTGTCTGTCTGTCTGTCTATCTGTTTTTCTGCCTATCATTTCACCTCTCTGTCCTCCTTCCTTCCTTCGTATTCGTCTTTCTGTCTGTACTTTCTGTCTCGTTCAGTCTGTTTCTCTTTCTGTCTGTCTGTCTATCTGTCTGTCTGTTAGTCTGAATCTTTGTCTCCCTTTCCAAAACTTAGACCTAGCTGAATGATCTTAGCACGGCTCTTCATTAATATGGAAAGATTATATCTTCATGAGGTCTCTAATGCAAAAAAATTGCCCTTAATATGGACTACCAAATCATCAACTCTCTCTCCCCCCTCCCCTTACCCTTTAAAAACGTTACTGGTCCATCTATTGCGGTACAATGTCACAAGGAAAAATCTAGCGAAGGGACAAAAACGTTTTGTTAAGGACGTACGAAGGCGTTACTGTCTGCTGGCATGCGTGACATGTAACGCAAATGTCGATTGTCGAGTTGAGACTTGTTGATAGTTGTATAAGAATCTTCGACATATCAATGCTCTATCTATCAAGATATACCGTTAACGAATAGCGTACCAGGATTAGAGCAATCATAAAGAGCGTTAAGTTGTTCTATATCCGTTTTACTGAATCCATGGCGTTGTCCTATTGGAGAGAGAGGATGACCAATAACCTCTATTGTAGGTCTGCCATTTTTGTTAAAGGCATATCTCCCATAATGCATAATACTACTTGTGTCATAGCCAGCGTCCAAAGGATCCGCATATACCTCACTAATCCTTTTAAAGTTCTGCTCTTTCCCTGAAAAGTAAAGACAATTTTAGTTTTGTAATAATAGTGAAGATGTCCACTTGCACGCATTGTTTGTCCGCATAAATGCATAATGTGTTTTACAGTCCTCAGATATGAGGCAGGAATAGAGATGATACTTGTTTCCAGTGGCTCATAAGCCCGAGGGGTTACTCATCAAAGTTTTAAACGGCGAGGCTCTACCATGAATCCAATCCAATCTATTTTGGATGGAAAATGGTACTCCTTTCACATACCTACGCTTTTAATGATCCAAAAAAGGACGTCTTGCAAAAATCTTTCTACCCAAAGAAAGCTCAACCAGAAATTACATCAACTTCAAACCCCGAAGAGGTATTCGCGCCTTCTTGTCAATATTCCTGTACGAGATATTTTGAAAAACACCTTATTTTTTACTTGACAGACTTTCAAAAATATCCAAAAGCTCTCACTAACCTTTTTGGATATTTTCCCAAAAAATTGCCACGTATTTGTCTCGGTCTGGTCGAGCTTGTTCGTGGAAAAACCCAAGACAGTGCATCATTTCATGGCAGATGATGCCTTTCTTGTTGCACCCAATTCCAAGAGATATCAGCTGAGGTGCTTTGCGTCTGTACCCTACCAGTGACCAGCATCTGCACATGACAACAAAAATCATCGAAGGTAGGAAAATATAACTCACAACGCTTGATAGTGGATCGCGCCGAAACGTCTGCTGATATGAAAAGACGCCCCCTTTTGGCTTACCAGTGCTTCACTATTATCAAGGCTAAACTTTCAAGGCTGGTTAGAGCATAAGCCGCTCATGCAGATGCAATTGTTGTTAAGTATCGCCTTTTGTTGGGAAATTTCCTACCAAAGGCCGAGTTACGTACTGCTTCAACGTATGTTGCTGACGCTTTTATTTGCTTATGTCGCTTATAATGCTTATACGCTTAGGAAAACCCAACCTCGTTCCCAGGGTCTCTCATCTTCCCACCCCCTGGAGCGGGAAACCGAGAGACTCTGGGAACGAGGTTGAGGAAAACCAGCCTTCATAGATCAATTTACACTGAGAATCTTATTTACTATAAAAGCTTTTTGTACTTTCATGGAAATTCGCAATTGAGGAAATTCTTTTCTTTGCTCTTTCTAACGTAATTATGCTATTACAAGTTAATATATGAAAGATCATATATTTAAACTGCGGAGAAATTAAAGATATGAAGACATGATTGATCATCGCAGTTATACACACAACTTGAGCAGTTGTGAAATTAAAGGCTGAAAAAAAAAATCAGGCCTAAACGGGATTCGAACGCATGACCTCTGCGATACCGGTGCAGTGCTCTACCAGCTGAGCTATCAAACCACTTGGAGCTGGTCATGGGTTCAAATCCCGTTAAGGCCCGAATTTTTTTCAGGCTTTAATTTCACCACTGCTGAAGTTGTGTGTATAACTGCGATGATCAATCATGTCTTTATAATTACAATATTATTAATTACTTATTTTTAAATTAATTTTATTTTTTATAGTTTATCGCTTATCCTTCAGATTGCGTGATTACATGGCTGGAAATGGTTGATCTTCCGCTGAGGCAGTAACCTTTCTACTTATTATATACTTGCGAAGATAATACGTGATTATACCCAATGTCAAAGGATTTAAAACAATATTTACCCTTTACCCTTTATGAATCTGACCCAATATTTCTCTTTTCCGCGTGGTTTCCATTTGATACAGGTGTGCTTTTCAAACTCAGCAATTGCCGCTCGAATGTTGACAATATAACCAGCCGCAACTTCAAGGATGAGAAAAGAGTTATTAGTAACAGAAAAGAGGTAAGGTTATAAGGTGAATATATCATATTTATTCCATGCCATAGAAAATACAGCCAATCAGAGTACAGGAAAGCCGTTTTATATTCGATGGTATTACACGCAACCTTCTCATCGTCTGCTAAGTGTATATATGTTGCATTGATTACTTTGGCTACTGTATTTCTACTTGCACTCTTATGCAAATGCTGCTATCTGATTGGCTGAGCTATCGTACTATATCATTCATTAGTGTGTAGTGGCTGGAAGTCGTCTACAAAATGATGAAGTTTCTCGTATATTTGCTTATTTATAAACGAAAGCATTTACTTCCGCCAAAACTTACACTGAAACATCTTTTTATCGTAATTACCCTAATGTCATATAATTAATTGCTTCCTGAACCTCAATCGCTCAAATAGTACCAGAGAATATTCACCCCTGGTCGTTTTTGTACGGACCTCGCTGCTCTCGGTACGTAAGCACCGCAAACACCCAGGACACCTATGTTCTCCAGTACAGCCCCCGGGCGCGGTTAGCAAGACGTCAGTTACTTACCAAGTTCTTTAGAGACTTCGTAAGGAATAATCTTGGTCCTCCAAGTGTATTGACGATTTCGAACTGCGTCCTCGCTCTTTTCTTGATCATTAGTGTTTTCAGGACTCGCGTCAATCTTGATGTCACCTTCTACTAAGTCATCTAAGTCTTCGGCTAAAAACGAAAAACACCCTCTAAGCTATCAACATCTTTCCCATAATTTAATCGATGATAGAAAGGTGCAAAGTGCAAGAAGCATTTCTCTATTCCAGGCATGGATGCAATTTCTCAGTGTGCATAAGAGAGTGCTATGCCATCAAGGACAGGCGTACGCCTAGACGGCTCTATTACGATTTGGATTGAAGCAACCAGTGAAGGATTTCCAGACAAATCTCCGTCTGTGTGAGACCGTGTACGTTATCTGACCATATATCCACAAATAACTTAACTTCAGTACCTGTCTTAAACTTCGGCTTTTTTTTTTTTTTTACATTCTTATATGGATCTTCCGAGGGAATGCAAAAGCACTAAACAATATACAGTAGAACCCTTTTTAATCGGCCCCTATCCACTTCCCCGAGGGTGGCCGTTCGACTGTACATTGGGACAACAATGACACATCTGATCGAGCTAGATGTCTGCATTCCTCACTAAATTTCAGTGGATTGTGCATCGCTGCAGCGAAAAAGGACATCGCTGGTATTTTGGTCGCAACTAGAAAGGGAGGGGGATTTCTAGTGCTTGGATCTCTGTCAATCGCCGCACGATAATTCTCCTTTGCCGCGCTTACCTCCGTGCTTGGAGAAAGATGAAGACGGACCGCTCAAAAACTACGACAGAATAAGCAATGCACCTACCTTCGTTAGTTTTCCAAATCTCGTCAAATGCAGAGAGATTTTCGTGATGCATTGAAGGTTGATTCAGGTCTTCGTCATATAAGTAGTCGAACGAGTTTCCTGGCCGAATTAAACAAGAAATAATAGGTTAGAACTTTTACATAACCAGTCTAAATAGCTGTGTTTAGCAGACTGAGATGATGCAGGGGAGAAAACGAGTAACTTATGACATGTGGACGAGAAGGCGAGGGAGGGAAATTAATGCGTAATTCGAAAACGAATTTTGGAAGTATTACTTGGGACTCATGATTATAAAAAGAGTAGGGCTGAGTACGGGAATATAGTTGAGTACGGAATATGGTGAGTACAGGAAAGTCTACACTCGAGAGATGTCGAGGTGTTAATTAGAAGAGAGGCGATCCAGTTTGGTAGTGAGAAAAACGCACTTATGAATTTAAAGGAAAGTAGTTTAATTTCAAAGCTAAAATGGCAACAAAACTAGAATGCTTTAAGAAGTTACAAGAGAGAAAGCGCTCATTGAAATGAGGGCGCAACTCTGAAACCGAATCTGATTGGTGTTAGACGACTAACATAAATAAAGTGTTCGCTATTGCAAGAGCGCCCTCCTCAGTTTCCTCTTGCATATTTTCCATTCCTGGAATGTGGCATTTTACATCGATCTGCTTGGAGAGAAAGAGAATTGAAGGGAATGTCTGTCTCGCTGGGTAATGAGGCTTTGCAACATCCAAATTAAACAAGAGTACAAGTAGTTTACTTCACTTGTATTCTTATAGCGCCAAGAAACCAGCCATTTTTGTTTATCGCAAAATAACGTCGAAATAACCTGCTTAGAGCACGGGTTCTCGTTTATTTTACCCAATCACTGAAGGTACCATGTGGTCAATACTCACTCCCCAGATGAAAGTAATGATAGTGCAAATTGGGAAAAAGTGCCTGCCGCTATGTTTCTTAGTGTTAAGAATTACAAATGAATTATTCTTGAACTCCCTTTTGTTCAAAGAGAACACATAACTAAGAAGCAAACACCATCACAGACAGTGAATATGACGGATTTGATATCAAAACAAACAAAAACAACAAGAACAGGTGTGAAGAAATCCTTTTAGGAACTCACCCTCTTCACGCTCGAGGAAAGGTACTCCACTGATTTCTGACACGAGAAAGAAAAGTGTCATCAAAAAGCGCATTATGATGTTCATCAGGGTCAAATTGAGGCTAATATGTTCCGCTGTTGAGGTGGTGTTGTTATTGTGTTATTCAAGGTCCCTAACCGTGAGGTTTACGGAACTTGTCAACCCTATAAAAGCAAGAAAGAGATATAACACTTTTCATTCACCCGTTTTGTAATAAGAGGTGATCACATTATGTTATCAAAAACAAGTTCTAGAAATCAAACCCAATTCTAAAATTAGAAGGCTTAGTATACAAAGACGTTTAGGTTGATTGGCGATATCAGAAGGATTTGATAATGCAACTTGTCATTTAAGACTAAATAACTCTTTCCTAGTCAAATATTATAAGTGATACCAACCGTTACCTTTCATTGAATATTTTTAGCGTCTTGTTTTATGAAGAGTTTGCCTGAAACTTATCAGCACCGCCCAGTTGTCCATTCATTTGTATGTCAGACCGTAGCTTTTTTTTTGTTAGTTATGTTTCGTGGAATACTCGGGCAAGCAATTCATACCAAATAAAATGTCGCGAAAGGACTAGGTCGAGTAGAGCACAGTTCTTTGTAGTTCAAATAGAATGATCGGAAGCGAAGCAGCAAATCGACCTTACACGATTCTTAAACGTTATTACAATTCAGTTTCGGTTATAATACTACATTATAGCAGTTCATAATATAGATAGGACGGTGCGCGCTCTCTGATTGGTCAAAAACCCATGTTTTATCAGAGTATAAAACAGAAAAAGCGCGTTTCATTGTTTTTCGCCACATTACCTCTTTGTCATGAAGTAAATGAAGAAGCCTAAGCCGTGTATTACACTGTGATAAGACAATCCGGGCATTTGAGAACACTCGATCACGAGAAATGTAGAAAACACTCGCCTGCGGCACGTGTTATCTACAATTTCCTTGGTGTTCTCAAATGCCCGTCGTGTTTAATCACAGTGTAATACACGGCTTAGGCTTCTTTATTTCTTAATTGTTGAAATTTCTGGGTGCTGGTTGTTTGCATTTTTTGATCCAACTGTAGCCCGCAGCGGTATCTGTGTGTGCTTTGTTACTGCTTACAAATTGAAGGCAAAAATTAATGTGGAGAGGTCTTTCCGTTTTAATTTCCTGTCTCGGCAAAGTTTGGAAGGTCAGGCTTTCATTGATCTTCTTAATCTGACAATCATAAGATCCTTATTTTAACAGCGGGTTACGAAATACCGACTTAAACTCGGAAACGTCCCAAAAGAATCGAAAGTTGCAATCGGTACCCATAACTTAATTCACCCTAAGTAATATCAGAAGTATATCGCTTCGAGGTGGTATGCTCTTGGTAATATACATGGAATGAGTAAAAGACTGGGTCTGAAGGCGACAACATCTGATACATTTGAACATGGATTGTGATTAAACAATTTTATTGCATAACACAATTAGCCCTGATTGGTTTTTAACTGTCCTGTACCAGAAGCACGCTAAGTGAACATGGTTATGGCGTAGTTATCATTAAATTCCGTTGTATTCTGTTAGTAAAAGGAAACGCCGCTCCTTCTTTACATACCCCGACACAAAAAGAGGGTAATTTGTGGAGAATGTGGAAGTGTGTTTAACGAAGCAGTGTCACAGTTTGTACATCTTGAAAACACAGCCTAAGTTTTCAAGCTTCTTCCTCATTAGAACATATCTTTTTTGTGTCTTTCTCAGTGTTTATTGTTAAGGAAGGAGCCAAGCAGAGCCAAGCAGATCAGTGTTGCAGAGCCACGGCCGAAAGCAAACGAGCAGCATGGAATGGGAGGGCTGCTATCTCCTCTACCCAGCTGCTGAGCGACCCATAGTGCACAATCTGCGGCAGACAATTTCGCGCCCAGATTCGATTGATCAACCACCTTCATCAACGTTCAACCGATAAGTGAAGTCATCGTCATCATCGACATTGATATGAATAAACGTCATGGGGTATTTTTCTATTTCTACGATGTGTACGTAATTAATTAATTCATGGTGGTATACAACCCTTTTAATACCTAAACCCTGCAACTTGTGTTTGCAGCAAGATACGTAAACATGCGCCTGTTTTTTTGTTTTTTTTTCTAAATCTTAAATTCATATATATAACTTGTCAAACGTCTAGCTGGATGTTTAGAGTCAAAAAATGTTTCTTTTATTTTGCCAATGCAAGCTATTTTGCTTGATTCAATTAAAGCTGAAGTTTGCTTTATTGTATACTATGGCCTATGGTACCGCTATAATTTCGCCTAATTCCTCTAGGCATCATCATTCTTTAGCCGATAGAAAGAGAGGCTCGAACAATGTAATCCTGCGGAAAAATAAAAGGGCTTAACGCCTTCAGACTATATTGGGTCTAGACTTTTCCATGGCATCTTTCGCCTAGCACGATTAGGCTGTTCATAACAGCTACATTGTAGGTGCATATATGTATCTTTAAAACTGCCTGAGTGAAGAGTCCCTAAGCGAGTAGCCCAATGGTTACAACTCCGAACTGCTGTTCTGAAGGGCAAGCGTTCACGTATTATTCGATAGGCTCTGTCAACGACTGACTTCAAAACAAGCTCAATAACTGAGATGCAAGACCATTTAAAAACCTTCATTAAGTTTTTGTTTGAATTTTTGAGGGGGCCTGGCTCAGAACTAAACCTCGGCAGCATTGTAGCTATTTAACGATTCCTACGTAGGGCTGCAAATTACTATGAGGGTCTCAGTGGGGTTAACCGTTAGGTCCAAAATTTAGCAGTTAGCCTTAAAAGTTGAGAAATTTTAACCGTCAGCCGTAAACGAATGTACGGTGAATTTTATAGCTGGAATATCCCTGTGCTCAAGGAGGGGAGGGGACGGTAAAGGGGAATATCCCACAATGCCTATCGATCGTCCAACTTGGAAAATTGTGCCTATGTACAAGCTTCGAACAAGAGATTCAGTACGACTCTCAACTTCTTGGTAAGTAAATGGGCTTTCTTAATTTTATGGAGACTTAAACAACCTATGTAAGGCATATTGTAATTTGGTGGCTTTTTCTTAATTCTAGGTTACAGAAAAAGGACAAAAAGAATGGAGTGTAGGAATATCGAGAAGCCGCCATATTGCATACATATTGTTTACACGTAGGTAGGCTGTCTTGTATTATTTGATTTGACCGGAGCAAATTTAGTTTTAGTTTGGATATATCTTACAAAGGAGCTTCACGTTATATTTCTTGTATCGCTCCCTGTTCTAATTTGCTGAACAAGGCTTTTAAGTTTGTTGGAAAAGCTAGCGAGTTTATTTGGCAATGAAATGGCGGGAAATTTAAAACCCAGATGTATCAAGTGAGAGTTTTCATGTTAACATGCGCACCTTACTATTTTTCCAACTCAAATTTAAACCATCCAATCAAAATAACCTTTAAACCTTGTCTAGTAATTAATTTTAGTAATTTGTCCATGGACATGTATCAGTACATTGTGCAGACTGCAGGGATCATGTGTACTAACGGCATCTGTGATTGACTGTCGATTGATACCCTTGATTGACGTGTTGATCGGTACTCCATGGACATCCTGATCGATATTTGGTCGACACTGGATTGACATCTTAATCAACAGATGGCTGATAGTCAGCCAAGTGTCGACCGACTCACATAACCATCGACTGAGATGTCGATGGAGTGTTGAACAAGTGTCAACTGAGGTGTCAATTGAGTGTTGATCGAGGGTATCAATCGACACTCAACTGCGGATGCCTTTAGTACGCATGATCTGACAGCAGACCGGGTACAAAATGCAAACTAGCAGAGATGCCAACCTAGAAAACAAATCAAAATCTGGGAGATCACCAATTTTACCTTCACCTACACAAGTCAGGTGGTTCTAAGTTCCCGTCTCATTTGCTTTTAGTTGGAGTTGAAATCCGGGGTTGAAATAATTTCAACACATGTTGTGACACCGTATGGTTGTGGTTTTGTATTTTGATCCTTTCAGATGTTGCTCAATTTAATTTGGGGGACAAGGGCAGAGGTAATGATGACAAGGTGATGACACAGGGGAGGAAACTGAAAGCATTTTTTTTCTCCAGAAAAAGTCCACATACATTTAATTTTTTGTGTCCACTTTGCAACTGCTCTTGTGCTCCATGCCCACTCTCAATCTCGAGCCCTGTGCATTTCTTGTGCGCTGAAAAAAATTACTCGTAGCAAAAAATAAATGTCTGTGGACAGACTACACTTGATCTTAATTGGGCAATGACACACAAAGCTAGCAAGGTGTAATGCCCTTGGACTTAAAAAAAACCTGACCTTTTAGTTTTTACACTCCAGGATTGCCAAATATAAGTTATAGAAATTAAAGAAATTGTGCTTTCCTTTGTGTATACCATTGTACGTGGGAGTCTTAGGAAAGTAATGATTATGAAGGACAAATACTAAAATCTTACCCAGCATGTATATTTGCATTTAGTATCTTTCCTTCTTCAGAGAATATCACGCATGAAATGCTGCATGAAGAATCAACAAACTCTGTTTGGGAGAGAAGACTGGACAGCTTCAGATGCCATGTGTTGATGAGGTACGTTGATTACAGTTTACACATTCTGAGCTTTACTGGCCACAGCGGGGAACCTTCTTATCAGTTTAATGGGGATGCTGGTCAGAAATTTTGGAAAAAAACCCCTTCGAGGTGCCAGAATCCATTTTTCAGGTTGTGGTTCAAGTTCATTCTTAACTTGAATAATTGCCTACATATTTATTTTTTCACATTGTACATGTCAGTTCGAGAGCAAATTTCACTCCTTTGGTCTTTCTGTCCTAGACTTCCTCTTGACCTTTTTTTTGTGTACATGTAACGTGATTTACTCTGAAGTGGTTAGTGTTAAAATGGCAAAGACCTCTGTTATGGATCAGTTAGACGGTGGGTTGTGCCAAAAATTCCTGAGAGAAAGTGATATTAGGGTACATGTTCTAGTCAGAGTGTTCACTTAATAAGGTTTCACAACAGTAACTGTGTTGTGATTTTGATAAATATTGCATGTGTAATACATGTAGTTCCAACCAAGTCACATTTTAATTGTTTATAAAGCATGAACAATGTTGAAGGACATACCAAATTCAAATTATGAGGGTTTTGCTGGTGTGCTATTTAGAATGTAGCCCATATTTGCATAAAATAGTAAGTACTCCACAAACAGCACTTTAATATGGATAATTTGGAAGTCCTTCACCAAATTAAGAACTCTCCTCTTTCACTTGAATAGGCAAAATGTAATATTCTTCCATGGGGGTCATATTTGCATTGAAGTTCATATTTGTTATTTAGCCCATATTTATTTTGAGACTTTTGTGTTTGTGAACTACTAAGCTAGCTTCTATCTAGTCAAAGTTCTTGACTTGGGATGGAAATTATGGCCACTTTGCTTTTGCATCAACTTTTTTTTTGTAGTGAAATTTTTGGCAGATGTATTTCAATAAGACAGACAGAGTCGAAGATTTGACTAGTTCCAAGAAGATTTTCGTAGGGAAAAGTTATAAATGAGTTGCTTTAGTCTGGAACAAAATAAGGGGTTAGTCATGAACGAGCTAAAAAATTGCTTGTAAAGATTTGAATCAAGTACATGTAGTAACACCTAAATTTCCAGTTTTTCTTTGCACCAAAACCAGTTTTGATCCAAAGGTACAATCAGCAAATGGATTGAATGATGTCTTTGGTTTGTTTTTCTTGGTTAAACCTGCTCTTTTATTTCTTATTGCACCAGGATAATCACAAAATCGCTTATAGTTTTATTTATTTACTTTCTTACTTACTTATTTATTTATTTATTTATTTATTT
>Ga0126339_10002890_pt1:2500-12400 | contig 12400 bp, 9 predicted proteins | sample OrbTmetagenome_2_FD_92532 | JGI IMG/M metagenome (GOLD analysis project Ga0126339, IMG submission 92532) | Coral microbial communities from Petempiche,Puerto Morelos, Mexico - Orbicella T R C metagenome | ecosystem: Host-associated > Invertebrates > Cnidaria > Coral | place... | reverse complement strand
TAAACAAAACCAGAGTGTTCTCCAATATTGAGTTAGTCAGTCGGTGAAAAGAATTGTCATTTTGACCATGTGCCATGTCTCGGAATTCCAAAAGATTTTAGATTCTAACTATACTAGGATAGGTCTTTCAATATATGTAAAGTTCAGTTTGGGCAAATGATTAGGCACTCAAAAAATTATTCAAAATTGTTCACAAAAGACAGAATCACACCAGCAGCTTCCGAGTGTGTGACCAAAAGTATTATCATCGTATTGGCATATTACGTCAGTTCGAAACGTCAGCATTACCAAGCAGTATAAATGACATACTCATAATTATAGCACGTTCACCTACCTCAGTTTGTAGTATCCTGAATCTTGCAAACTGATTCTTTCCCTGCATATCATTTTCAGCGGCATTCTTGTCAGTACTCGTATGATATCCGACTTTGAAGAAAAACATTTACTGCCAAGTCTCATGTATGTATCATCTATCTGTGTTATTTGTGTCATTTGATTAAGCCAGTAGTAACTGCTAAAGCGTCATTCCACGTGCGACTTTCGGGTTTCCATTTTGAAGACGTTTGAAAATCTCCATTTTGACTGAAGATGTGTTATCCGAGACCCGTGCGTTACAACATATTTTACATGGGGGGTGAGGGTCGGGATTTCAGAGCTTTTAACAGGGTTACTTTTCTTTGTTTGAATTTTAAGCCACAAAGACCTGGTTCGTGTGTAGCATTTTATTGCTTTATCTAAGAAAGGAGGCCCTGACCTGGAACTAACATCGAGATATTGAAAAAATTCTAGCGCTTTTTTTTCCGAATTAATTCCCACTCTACCCTTACCCTGTGTGCAAAGACTTCTGCTGGACAATATGCAAATAAGAGACGCGGAGCCATTGAAGATGGCGGCTTATTTGTTACTGCTAATTACTGGGGATTTCTGCCTGATAGCAGGTTGAATGATTTTACCGAACAACAAAACAGAAAATGTAGGAACATTTGCATAGGAGCTTGGTAATATTGAGCGATTTGGGGAATTCAAAATAACCAGACGAATGAGTACAGGTTATGCAAACTTAATGGAACACCATTGAAATGGCAGGATAGGAATGTTGTTTGACAGTCAAGGCATGATTACCCAGCTAAGGTAAACATATATATGTTGGTGTATGCTTAAGTCAAGCTGATATTCCTGTGGTATTTCGAATTCAAGTGATTTAATGACAAAAACAATGGTAGTACTTTTGGTCATGCATTCCACTGCTGGCGTGATTTTAATTTTTTTTGTGTATGATTTGAATAATGTTTTGATGAGCACCCAATCATTTGCTGAAACTAAACTTTACATATATTGAAAGACCTATCCTAGTATAGTTAGAATCTAGAATCTTTTGGAATTCCGAGACATGGCACATGGTCAAAATGACAATTGTTTTCACTGACTTACGAACTCATTGTTGGAGAACACTTTGGTTTTGTTTACCGCTAAATAGTTAGATAAATCCAATATTCTTGAGACTAGGCTTTTTTGGACAAGGAATAGTTCTGCATTAAGTTGGTTGTATTACAACTTTTCCGAGCTCAATAGTTGCGAAATGTGAATCGAATGAAAATGGTCCATTTTCAGCCTAGTTGGAGCTTGTTAGATTCATGTCTGGACATGAAACTGATAATGTCCTTTTGTCGGAAATACCAAGACATTTGAAGAAAAAAACTACATAGCATTTTCACTTTTACTAAGGTCTACTTATATGCAACAGTAGGGCAAATTCTATTTTTCAAGCCTTACCGAACTATTTTGCTCTTAAGGAACCAACCCACATTTGTTCAGTTTTAGATGTATTTAGGTTAAGACCTGACAGTTTCCTGAAAACAACTAGGAGGTTGAAAAGGGCACACGCCGAATCTCTGTTTGATAAAACTGCTGTCGTATCATCAGCATATTGAAGAAGCTTTGTTTCCTCTTTACCAATCAAGATACCTTTTATTGCTGTATTCTGTCGGATTGCTATAGCAAGAGTTTCAACTACGACCACAAATAAATGAGGAGACAAGGGATCACCCTGTCTTACTCCTCGTTCCAATGCAAAATAACCTGTTGTGAGACTATTATTAATAACACAACTTTGTATATTCTTGTACAGTGTCTTAACCCATCTGATGAAGTCGGGACTAAAACGAAATGCCTCCAGGGAGGTAACAAGATAATTCCACTCTACACTGTCGAATGCTTTATGAAAGTCAATAGAAATCATTAGACCTGGGATGTTTTCTTTAAGAGTAAAATCCATTAAATCAAAGATCGATCGTACAGTTTCTCCTATATAGTGATCCTTAACAAAGCCACTTTGGTTATGATGGGTAATATCTGGTAGAACATTTTTTATCCTAGTTGCTAAAACCTTAGATTAAATTTTCGTGTCGACATTAACAAGAGAATTTTCCAAAAAGGAATGATCTTTTCCTTTCTTTTCAATAAGAGTAATTACTACTTGTTTCTGGGAACTTGACATTTCATCTTTTTCAACACACTCATTCGCACACCTAATGAAAGGGTCGCTAATGTGCAACCAAACTGTTTTGTAAAATTCAATTGGAATTCCATCATTTCCTGGGGCTTTGTTGAGTTGAAAGGTTTCCAGAGCCTTGGCACATTCTTTTGAAGTTATTTTGCCCTCGCATGATAGCATTTGTTGTTCTGTAAAGCTAGGGATATTTAAATTATTCCAGAAAAATTATGTTGCTCGGTTGTTGTCTGCATTCTTAACCTGGCTTCTACATGTATATAATTCTTGATAAAAACCTTTTTGTTCAGAAAGAATATTAAAGGGATCCACGATAATCGAGCCACTAGTTTTCAGTTTCCGCACGTCTTTTAACATGGTTTCTTTCCTCTTCTCGCCGTGTTCCCACCAGTGCGCTTGTGCACGAACAATGATACCTTGAAGGTTTTCTTCATAAAGAAGTTCTAATTTTTCTTTCGCTGAATTAAGAACATTTGCATTTTTGGCATTAGGGTCGGAATCAAATAATTGCTTAGCTATCTTTTGAAGATTCATTTCTTTCCAACACTTTTCGTTTCGAATGCTGGATTGCATGAGCTCTGATATTATACTTAGTCCAATCCCAGATGCTTCTGTTGTCTGTCAATTCATTTTGACCTTCTGTCAGCCAGATAGGTGTTTTAGCTGTGACATCTCTAATATAGTCTTCATCATCCAAAAGCGAACAATTCATTTTCCAATGGTCCGGACCTTTGATATGTTTTTCACTGATACTGAACTCTATAGAAATGGTTGCATAATCAGCTTTAATGGCTGGAATGATATCTGTTGTTGGAACCAAATCCTGTAAATTATTCAAAATAAGCCAGTAGTCTAAGTGGCAAAGAATCATCAGCGAGTTTTGGCTCCAGGTATAGCTTTTTGTAGAAGGATTTTCCACTCTCCAAATATCAACAAGGTTGAAGTCATCACATAAAAAATCAATGGTTGCTACTACTGATTTTCTTGGTAAAAGTATACCTCCTTTCTTATCAAGCACCGGATTAAGAGGACAATTAAAATCTCCTCTAAGAATTATACTTTCTTCATCATCCAAATTTTGTTTTTGTAGGGTAGTTCCTAAATCTTTTAAAAACTTGACAATATTGGTATCCTTATTTGGTGCATCGGCGAAGCATGTTACGTGGAATGAGGCAAAAGGCACTGCACAAAATAGGGTTAGGTGGCGCGCGCTAGTTGAGGACCTATGTTCCACTTAGGAATGAAGAGGATTAAGTAAGTAAGTAAGTATTTGGTGCATAAATATTGATCAATAAATACATTTTATCTTTAATCTCCACCTTCAGGATCACATAGCGTCCTACTGGGTCTAATATTTTTGAAGGAATAATACAGTCAACTCCTTTATTAAAAAGAATGGCAACACCGCGTGAATTAGTGCTTCCATGCGACATTATAATCTCACCTCCCCATTCATTTTTCCATTGTCTTTCAGTCTCGAGTTTTGAATGTGTTTCCAGCAAAAATATGAAATCTGCCTTTTGTTTTCTACACCAAGTGTAGATTGTCCTCCTTTTTCGAAAGTTATTTATGCCCCTCACATTCAAAGAAACCAATTTACATTTATCCAAAATCACCTAAATCTATTAGACCTCCAATAGATGGGATTGCAGAAGTTTATCAGAAAGGCAAACAAAACATAAACACTGCATTGTTACAAATATGGACGCTATGCATGGATGAAAAATATTTGTTCCAAAAAGCGTGATTCTTTGGGTTGTGTGCCTTTGATCGAACCCAAGGGATATGTAAACAATACTGTACATACTACTTTGAAAATATAACATGAAAAACAAGTAATGGCATAATTAGACAACAAAGAGCCAAAAAATCTTTAAACAATGTAAAGAACGAAAAACAGATTTTAAAGTACAATGAAAACACTACACAAAACAATGGGAGATGAATAATTGAAACCCTTACCTTATGCTCCAAAATGAAATATAATTGAGCCTTTTCCAAAACAATACCATCCATAACTTTCAACGTATCTCTCAGCCTTCCGCTCCTTCACTGCTTAAAACATTTAGAATACAAAGCAAAGTGCTAAAGGACTGCTAATTAGTGAACTCTTCTTCTAAAAAGATTCTATGTAAATACAACAGGAGGAAAAAATAATGAGGCACAGCGCAAACCAATTACTTATTACAGGTTAACATATCTGCCGTTAATATAGAGCTTATCAGGCTCAGTTTTACTAAAGAAAATGCGTTTTCCATCCATCCTTGCTTGCTTTAGTTTCTCCATTTGCTGTTTTCTTAATTCGTGTAATTCTTTAGGGCTGTCCTCAAACATCTTGTAATCCGTACCTTTAAGTTTTCGTCCACATTTAAAAACTCTCTCTCTGTCCGTAAATCTTAGAAAGTGGGCTATGATAGTCCGACTGCCGTTTCCATCCATCCTTGGCTTTCCCATCCTATTCACCCACTGAAATTCAATATCTTTCACATCTTTGATTCCCAGGACATTTCCTATAAAGTTTGCCAACACTTTCTTCGTATCTTCATTTGAGGTTGCATTTTGTTTATCAGACGTTTCCACTAATTCGGGTATACCCTCAAACTTTAGGTTCTCCCGTCGGCTGTATGCCTCAAGGTAGAGGACTTGTTTGCGGCATTGGCTAACTTAATCCTTTTTCTTGTCTGTACTGGTCTGAAGAGCAGTCTTAAGCTCTATAATTTGTTTGTCCAGAAATTCAGCTTTCTTTTCCAGGTGTGAAAATTTCCTGTCAAGAGTTTTCTGTTTGTCTTGGACAAAAGCAATTTCTGTCTCCAAGTGGGAGACCTTAACTTGTATTCCCTTTCCTATCAGGTTTAATTCTTCCATCTTCGAATCTAAGCTGACAAGCTTTGAAAGGATAAGATCTAATTTCTTGGTAACACCTTCTGTAAGGTTCAACGCCGCTATTATTTTGACGTCAATGTTCAACTTACTAAATACACTTGCCGGGGAGTATGACTGTTTCCACCTTTTTTCTCCAGGCGAAGTTTCGACAGAGCAGCTGGACATGTTGCTACTTCCTGTTTTTCTCTTTGGGGTGATAAATAAACTTGATAATTCCATGAACACTTCAAATGCTGCTCAAATGGTGAATGGAGCTATCCAACGCACGTCTACATCCCTCAACGGTCAGCCCCAGTCGCCCTAATTTTTTTTTATTGTGTGTTGTGATAATTATTTTGGGGGCCATATGATTAGTGCTAACTGTATGGCCCCCAAAATATAAAAATAAGTTAAAAAATAAAAAAAAAATTAAAAAAAGATTAAGAAATTAAAACATTAGAAGATACATGTTTTGTTTGGAAGGGTCCCAAAGAAATCCTACTAGAGTTTCTTAGTTGTCTCTACAGCAAGAGTGATCTTATCAAACTTATGTACTATGTTATTGACGAAAGTAATATTTCGTTTCTTGATTTATTTCTTTACAAAGATGCTAATTTTAGCACTCTGCATTTGTCCACCTATCAAAAGCCACTAAACTAAGTATCTGTACATTCTCTTTGAGTCGTTTCATGCTGTGGGCAACAAGAGGACCTTTATTGGAGGCGAGCTTATGTGCTATACTAGAAATAGCTCCACGTTTAAAGCCTTTAGCGGAATGCAAGAAATTCTGGAAGTGCCTGTGGCTTTGTGGTTACCCAGTTGGGTTTTTATTTCCTTTATTCATTGAGGTTAAATACAGTAACAGAACTAAATGGCTTTTGCTAAAACGTAAATTGTGCAACGGTAGAATGGTAGTCTTTAATTCTACATTTAACTGTAGTCATCCTAACTGATGTGAAGGACAATTGTAAATATGCGAGTCATAATAAAGTTGTTGTTGTTATAGTGTACCCAAAAAGTGTAAATACTTCGGTCATGTGACTTTGAACACTTAGCAGATGTTTTGCGACCATGTGGAGATGTTGTTTACTAGTTTTTAGGTTCATAATTCGTCATAGAGATTGCTGTTCATTTCAAGTTCGAATAAATGGTTCAACTCAGAATCACTAACATCAAGCTGGTTATCCAGAGGCATTTACCAGACTTAGACTGTATTGTTAGTTAAAAATCTACTACCACTTTAGTGCATCTATGTAAATAGTATGTTTTTTGGGGGCCATACGATTAGCGCTAATCGTTTGGCCCCCAAAATATAACATCATGCAAAAATATATGCATTAAGGCATTTATTGTAATGTCAGTTTACCGCATGTTTCAGGGAAACTCATACTCGCAACCCAACATTTTTTATCACTCTACTTGTTTTTTAAGCCTCTAAGCTAGTGTAGAGAGTAGAAAAAATTCTTGAACTGTTAAACTTGTAAATACGTAGAGTGTAGAGCGTAGATGGTGGCAGATGGAGTGTAAGAGCTCTAAGAGCATAGCACGTTGACCATAGATGGAAGAATATATAGCGTAGAGTGTAGAGCGTGGTCAGGGTAAACTCAGTAAAGAATTGCAAATTGAAAACAATTATTAAAACACTGCAATCCGTAATAACACTCAACATTCCCTAAGGGATATCATATTTGCTACAATGACTATACGCCACTACACCTCTACGGTGCATGCATATCTGAGAGAAACGGAGCTAATAAACATTCAAAATACTACTGTATAGTCGTAGAGCTCTGTGACAATTTCTGCGCCTAATCGAGCTTCATAAAACGGGCTGGGTATAATTTTCACTTTTATAAACACACAAAAACTGCTTAGCATACAATACAAACATCTGGGTAAACACAGAATATTTAATTTAGAAGTGAAGTCCCTACAAGATGCTTATCAGATAAAGTGTGCATGTCAAATACTTTTGCTTTTAAAAAGAAATATGAACGAAATTTTGAAATGAACTTTTTTTAAATTAAACTTTACATAAGATAAAGCCAAGAAAGCGCCAAAATATCGAACATTTCAAAGCCATGGATTTGTGTGTGCATGATTGCCAAATTTATCGGCTAACTTCTGTTAATTAGTAAAATATTAATTTCTTTTTTAGGGCTCTTGATGAGATTTTATTCTTACTGATGTTTTAAGTTTTTAAAACGACAATTTGAGAACACTACATTTTATGAAATAAGTCCAAAAAGATCAAAATTATTTTTATTGCCTCCTTATGCACAAAATATAATTATAATACAATAGAGTTATACATATACAATGTGCATAGTGACAATGCAAGTGTGATTTACATTGTATCATTGTATGAAGAAAAAATAGAAAACATCAAGAAAAAATAGAAAGCATCACAAAAAAATAGGAAACACGATGAAGAAAAACCAATACTAAGGCAGGCGAAACATAAGCTTAAATGAAATATTTCCACTTATTATTGAAATCTCCTTGTTTGTCTTTTGGAGCGATTTGCTTGAGTGAGTCAATCCTCCCTAACCTTTTTGCTGTGTCATTTGTATGAACTCTGGATTTGAGAATAACTAATTAAAAGTGGGAAAATCATCTACAAATATACACAATGTTTGCTGAAAGTAGCCGCACATTGCAACTCAGGGAATTATTTTTCAAAAATTTTCCCATTGGGAGGGGGGTATACTCTCCCCGAACGATGCGCAGTGCACGTCTTGCCCAGCTGCTCTGCGGCATGTTTTCACGCAAACCTTAGCCACCTACCTTTTGGATGGATCTCACTACTCAAAAAAACACAAGACAACCCCATGGGACCCAGTTGTTGATGTTGTTATGCATTTAAACAGGCTTAGTCATTACAGCAGCAAAACATCTTGACACAACATGTGCAACTTCACTTGACATGTGTAAACAGTGCTGAGCTAAGAGAGTTAAAACTCACGTGGGACAATGCACAAAATATTGCTAAATTGAAAGATTGTTGTTGTGTTATGTCCCATTGGGACTAAGAGCTAAATAAATAATTATTTGAGGATAAAGTACAATATTCTGCCTTACATTTTTCGCCTAAAAATTGTAACGACTACTCTACCTTCCTACTTCCAGCAATTCAACTCCCAGATTTAATCAAAGGCTCTGTGAGCCAACTCGTGAGTTTGATGAACCAATGAAAGTTAAATATCGTCAATAGAAAATGATGTTTGATTTCCATAAAAGGGTACGAAGCGTTGTAAGAGGTGTTGGACTGGTAAAGGAACATTTTGAGGAATATGAAATGAAATGAAATTAAGCTTCAAAGACAGAAAATATATGCTGAGTAGAAGTTGGTGTAAGACAATCACTGGTCTAGATTTTAGTTGAAAGGTTTGCGGAGAGAAAGTTCGAAAGGGTGAAGTTTTGTTTATCGAAAATCTATTGTTGCAATGTTAAGGTCGGTATTCACTTGCGATGTAAGCATAGGGATAACCACAAAAGCTTATGCGCTAGATGAGATGCTCGGACATAAGGATAAGCATATATGCATAAGATTTTTAAGCTTGTGTTGTTTTTATGTTTGTGTTGTCTAGTTAGGGCTTGGTTGGCGTAAGCATAAGTATAAACATAAGCGAAAGACTTTCAGGCAATCAGCGAGCACTATACTGCTTATAACAACCATTTCCTTATTTAACATGACATCGACGTAAGCATAAGCATAAGACTGAGCATTTGTGCTTATGCCTGTGCTGCAGCTGTGTTCACCCGTGCATAAGCTTGTTATGCTTATTCTTCTGCTTGTGTTGTAAGTGAGTACCGCGCTTAAAGCCTGTTTCGCACATCTAATATAATTATTAGTATGAGGGTGAAGACAAGTACAAGGTTGTTCACACTAGTAAAGTACGCATGCGCAGTGCCAGTTAGATCATTGATGAAACAGCGTAGTGATTGAATGAACTTATGCTTGTGCTTACTTCTCAGGAGTTCCCAACTGTGAAATAAGCATGTGCGGAAGAACAAGAAAGAAGGGAAATGTTTCTTTTTCTTGTGCTTATGAAGGCTACTGCATGTATAACGGGAGCTTGGTTGCCTGAGGCGCCTAAGTTAGGAGTCCGGGCGAGTTAATTTTTGTTGAAGGAGCCTGAGTGGGCGTCTAAACATGGCATTTTCAGTCGCATCTACATAGAAATAATTACAAATAATTCCTGATTTTCACTTTGTTCTACCAGCATAAAAATTTCCATTAACAAGCCTGTACGACCATCGCCGGTCATCATAGATGTGTGCAGGGACAATGCTACTGGGTAGACTTGAGGGTTTTTCTAACTTGCGCTCGTTCTGACTGGCTGGGATGTTTCTCATGAAAGTGCTCATAACACAAGTCACACAAATTAAACTAAAACAATACTTAATCTGGTCTTGTTTTGCTTTGATCGTGAGAAAAATGGGTCAAAACAAAGCAACAAAGTTTCCCTCCACTCACAAAACAGCAGAAAACAGCCATATTTGAAATCGCTCTATAATGCATTGCG
>Ga0126339_10002889_pt1 | contig 12401 bp, 7 predicted proteins | sample OrbTmetagenome_2_FD_92532 | JGI IMG/M metagenome (GOLD analysis project Ga0126339, IMG submission 92532) | Coral microbial communities from Petempiche,Puerto Morelos, Mexico - Orbicella T R C metagenome | ecosystem: Host-associated > Invertebrates > Cnidaria > Coral | place: Petempiche,Puerto... | reverse complement strand
TTAAGTAAAAGCGTAATTTTTCAGCTCCTTCAGCGCAACGTCTAAATTTGACTGGAAACAGAATGGTTTTTACGGTTTTGGACCGTACTCGGAAATCGTCGCCAGAAATATTGAAAAATAGCAGTTAAAGCCAAATTATTGCTATTTTTATTTATCACATTGACTAACTGTCCCACACAGAAAATTTGAAGAAATTCTGTTGTCGGCCGAAAATCGAGTGGTCGGTTCTTACACGGACAGCCTCTTAAAAGCTCTTTTTCAAATGAAACTTTTACTTTTGTGGGAAATCGTAATTGTTATGATTAATTGGTAACAGGACACCGTGTCGTCCAATTCAGTCTGTAATCATACTCGTGATTAACAAATCGGATTCCCGCTTCGCGGTCGTCCGATTTTGTTAATCACTCCTATGATTACAGACCGAATTGGACTCCACTCAGTTCTATAACCATTATTAATAATTACTTTGGGATGTTGCGAAATATCGGCGTAAGTTCTAGACGTTTGCCTTAGAATGAAGTATTATTCTTATTATCATAAATTGAAGTCTCAAGCTGTAAGTAGTCCTGAATATTTTTTCCTCCGTCCAGCGTGGTCGCATAGCCACAGAGTCTTTTTGGTCACCTGTTGAGCGAGGTCGCACAGCTATTAGATTTCTCCGTTTCGATGGCATTTCCGATTGCGAAGTTCGGAAAATGTAGATAAAGTTGACCGATTTTGGCGCGGATGATACGCTAAAATCCACGGAAGTAGCCAAGAAAGTAGAAAAAACCCCGGAATATTTGAAGACCAAAATGATGGAGAAAAGGCAGACAAAGAAGTGTTCAGACTAAGTTGTTTTTACTCGCAGCTTCAGCCTGATTTACCTGGCTTTTAATTATTCTAGATATCACCGAAAAATCTCGACCAATGATTATGTTCTTTCAAATTGCCCACTCAAGAACTAGTAGTATTCAAGAGAATTTTGAATCATGTAATGACTCGAGCCCAATCTGCGCTTTTAAGAATCCCCATTGCAACCCGCAGGGTTATGTATAATGAATTTAATTTGGTCATGTTTATCATACAGACTTTGTTGATATAACAAAAATTAATGTGAACTATTTCTAAATGCGCTTAATTGAGTGTAAATTAAGATGAGCCCGTAGCAGATTATAAAATGCCCTTGGCTGATCGTTTCATTCACGCCCAACAGAATTTTCTTTGCTCAATAATAAACTGTGATAAATTAATGACTCCAAACTACGGTAAGCCAGTTATCCGTATCTAGAACAGATATTTTTGTCAATTTTTTCTCGTTCTTACAATCAGGCATGAGTTGAGACAGCCAAGTCGTACAAGTAGAAGCTCGTCTTGTTTCATTGATATCTACTGAGCCCTGGCACTTTCAAATTTTAGGAACGGAATTAATAGTGTGAAAACATGATGCCTTCAAATTGGTTTGGAAAGCCAATTCTTTTAGCTTTAAATCGCCAACGATAATAGAATTCACATAAACGAGACCTTGGCAGCGCACTTGTGAAACAGATTAAAGCAGTTGCAAAGAAAACAAGAGGGAATCTGCTGCAACAGGATGCTTGGAATCTGACTGCCGACGCTGACGCTGCCTGCAAGTTGACATGCTCAATTTGTCCTACTGAATTCATTCAAAGGGCCTTCTTAACATATTTGCTCAGCCTTATAATTCATCTGCTTCATGTTATTAACATAAAATTTCCGTTTTTATTTTAGTCCTCAGTTACGTGAAACTTTGCGTGCCTTTATTCCTTGATTTGTTCAAAGGTCTGTCGGGATCTTGTTTTATTATCGATTCAAGTTGCAGAGTTAATGATAGTGACTACGCTACGGCCTTGTGCATTGTTCTTATATAGTAGAGTTAGTTTGAAATAATCTCTTTATCGAGAAGAAGCGGTTTTTAGGAACGACAGAAAATTAATAATAATAACAATAATAATAATAATGATAACAATATTATTTTAAAAAAATATTTTTACACGTTTAATAAACAAAATAATATACAGAAGATAACTCGTTAAAAAGAATGTAAAAAATTTAAAAATAAAAGTAACAATTTACATCATCGAAGATCTTGTTTTCATATTAAGTTTGTTTTAAAATTATTGTTCATGGTTCCTTAGATCGGCGGAAAACCGGTATAAAAGCGGAATAACAACAACAACAATGATAATAATAATAGGTCTAATGATAATAATAATAATAATAATAGTTAACAGTCTTATTATTATAGCTCGTAACTAACTGAGAGATATATCTCTCAGTTAGTATGCGCGCTGTGATTGGTCAATTTAGCGGGCCCTTTTTCCCCTTCGATTTATGACCCGCGCGCTTCGCGCTTGGGCCATAAATCGAAGGGGAAAAAACTCGGTCCATAACTTATAGTACGAACCGAGAAGACGAGGTTAGGAAGAGGTGTTAATAATAGTAAATTAATAATAATCAGAAGAATAATGAAACGAATTTTTGAACAGGATACACCCATCAGTACAAATTGTACTGTTGTCAAAGGGGTCCCTATAAAAGTTACAAAGCAAAACTAAATCTAATAAATAAATCTAAAAAAAATAAATTCAGATGACGAATGAAATTACTTGCATTGTTACACGTAACGTTATACATAAAGTCAAGTGTATTATGAGTTACTGGTCTTTTAAAAGCTAGAAAACCGCCGTGAAATTTTCGCTGCAATGAATTGAAAATAGCTAGTTGGCTGCCAATGTAATTATCCACTTATTAAAACGAGGCCGCGCCGCGAAGGTGAGTTCCCCATCCTTTATTTTTCAGGTTTTGCTTTTATCACCCGCAAGTGATTTTGATCGTGCGCACTTTATCAATCGTGCTCGACCTTGGTGTTTTGCCATTTTAAGAGATAAACCTTTTAACTTTGTTTTTCTTAAAACATGCAATCAAAAACTCTTTTTCCATGCAATAATTCCCACCAATAGAGCCATTAAATACCTTGGGGGCTCTTGACCCGGCTCTTGACGACCACTGCTGTCTGTATTAGGATCTTTTAATGGAAGCGTTCTTCACTCCCAATCACAAATGCTTAAACGGACATACATTATCAGCTTCAGTGGAAATCAAACCCTTTGATGTTGACGTAAAACTATACTCTTTTCATGCCGTCCCCATGATTTTGCGAATTTACGTGTCCCTCAGTTATCACAATATCTTCCAAAACTGTAATTGGACCCAAAAGGGTTACGCGGTGCAAAAGATAATTTACTTCAGCTAATGGAGAGAGGCTTTTCTTTTGGGCATATGCTAAGAGCACGCTTTTGAAACATTTTAGTTGCCCGGACAACCACAACTGCGCATTGCATTCGATTGGTTTATTCTAACTATTCACAGCTCTTATGAGATACAACCAGATTGCAACACATTATCTTTTGTGCTAGTTGAAGGAGAAGAGGAACCTTTCCTATTATTGCGCATCATTAATGACACTCGGTTTGGATTCGGACATCGCTTGAAAAATATCTGAGGCAGACCAGAAAACTAACGGCATCATCGCCATCACTTGCCGCATCTGTTTTGGAAATCACCTTTATCCTATCCTTATCAGGTAGATCACAGTTTTAATTATGCTCTAAGACCGTAAGATAGAGTAGGATGTGATGTAAATCTCTAAGCGTTGAACAGTAGCTGGGTGCACATGAAGCGGTAAACGTTGTAACATTGGAATATTGTACAGTACTTTATCTGATCAGTTTACAAGGCTCAGTAAGAGCAGTTTAATTTGTTCAAGTAAAATGCAAGTCGGTCTCACAACTGTAACCACAATAATATGAATTCTTGCTTCGTTAGATGCAGTGGACACGACCGTTACATTTCAATAATCTTTTCTTACTAAAGATTTACTTTTCTTACTAGAAAACTGGAATAACTACAGATGCCGTACTTTTAAACAAGAGATAGGCTATTTCTTTTAACCACGTTTAGTGACTTTTTAGTCCTTCAGGTTTGCGGTTAAAGCTTTTTGTGCTGTTTGACCAAGCTAACGGTGGTTTTGTTTTTAAGGACGTTCGGGCCCAACATGTTCCCAAGGACAGTTTTACAACTTTGCATGCAATAAGGTAAAGACCAATTTTTGTCAAAAACGCAAAAAAAAAAAAGAAAAAAAACAAAAAACAAAAAAACTCGAGGAGTCACCGTTCTCGTTTTGGAGATAAGGAAAATTGACGACCATACGTTTTAGAAGTTTTCGTTATTTCAAGACGATCTTAGTTTACAACTACCGGCAAAAAAAAGACCTTGATCTACATCAGTAAAAGTCAGATCAGGTAAACACACTCAATAGGCGCTTTGCAGCTAAGCCCACACGTGACCTACTTTTCATAAAATTATGGGCTATAACGTAACGAATGCCAGAAATTGAAAAAGCATGTCGAAAAAATCAAAATGGTCAAGTTTGAGGCCCCATCATTAAAGAATGAGATTTTATGACGGTCTGAATTTTTGAAAATAATGAGAAGATTTGTATGGAAAAAGTTGTTGGAGAGCAAGGCCTTGCTCTCCAGCTACATTTTCCATACAAATCTTCTAAATTTTCCGAAAATTCAAAGTGTTGTATGAACTTACTCTTTAATTCCAGGGGCCTCAAACTTGGCAATTTTGGTATTTTCGACGCGGTCTTTCCATTTCTGGCATTCTTTAAGTTATAGCCCATAATATAAAAATTTTTTAGGAAAAATTTGGTGACGTGGCCCCAGCCTCAAAGGGCCTATTCAACACAACTAAGTGTATTAAGTAAACCTTTGCAGCTAATGCCGTTTCCTGAAGCAGAATAGGCCTTGAAAAAGAATTAACGCAACCGGTATCAAGCTCCAAGCCTGCATAAAATTCTTCCTTACCGTCTTTGACGTGTTATAAAAGGTAGGTGAAGTCTGCCCACGAGCCAAATGGCCCATCAGGCCGCAGCTTATCCCGGTTTCAGTAGCATAAAGTAACTAGGAATATTTCTACTCCCTCGTGGATGGGATGCTAATCCAGGTACAAATTCATGCACCTGGCTCCAGTTGTTCGAAAGGTGGACAATGCTATCCACCGGATAAATCGCTATCCAGCGGATAAATGTTAACAAAACAAAGCACGCTATCCTTTGGATAGTGATTTATCCGGTGGATAGCGTTATCCACCTTTCGAACCATTCGGGCCTGGGTGTTATGAGTCTAGATAACTACGGAAAAATAAGACATATTATCATTCGGTAAAATTAGAGAAACTATCTGATCCAACTACAAATATCTCACTTCTGAATACTGAAAGAGCATAGTAGGATTAACCATTCCAAGGAATAGAGTGTGTGCATTGTCACCCAAAATAAAATGAAAAACCATTCAGTGGATAAAGTCAAGAAATTGTGAGATATTATAGACCATAAATAAACAAAACAGTTCTCCAACTTTAAGGTGTGTGCGTTGTCCCAAAGTTGAGATATTCGCCAAAATGTTCCGGGCAAAATTACAGAGCCTAGTATAGAGCCGCCATGTTGGAGGACCTCCTCAGTCCTCCAACATGGCGCCCGGAAAATAGTGTAAACATCTGGAACTTACTTTGGTTATCTCGACAACTGATTATCTGAACCGAACCAAAAAAAATCACACAAGCACCTTTTCTTATACTTTAACTCCTGAAATGGCTAAAAATCACGAGATAAGTGTCTATTTTTCGCCAAACGCGATCTTAGCTTTATGTCACACAGCGTCATAACTCCGAAATTCAAAATGCGCTGGTTTCCAAACGAAGGACGCTATTAAGCTGGAAGGTTGTATACAGATATAAATTTAGTACCTCTTATACCTGATGAGGATAAAACCTTTAGGGGCTCTTTAGTTTTGGATTTGAGAATTTGATGACATCACGTGAACACACTCTGTTTGATCTCGATGAAACACTTTTTGTGCGAAGCGGATTTGATAACTCAAAATTTTAAATAGAATGTATGAGCTCATTAGCAGTTTTGCCACCCAGGTATTTGGCAGATTTTAAAAGCTAATAAATATCTCCTACAATATAACACCGCTAAACATTTCTCTATGTACCCTGTGTCACTAGCTCTTTGACTGCTTGGAATGAACTTGTATCTAGCTGAGTGATACCTTCACTACGCAAAATCGTATGCTAACGAGGCAACGACGATCGCCCTGTGATGTACCGGCAGATGCTTAAATATGAAATATGAAGAGCACTTTAAACGATATTTCAAGGACATTTTGTGTGAATTCTTTGCCTTATTACGTGCTGTACAAGAAATATTCGAGTTTGCTTAAAAGGAGTGGTATTGCTATATACAATTAAAAGGCAGTTATCATGACAAGCTTTTGCGTTTTACAGCAGTGAAATCAAGCTTTCAATGGGTTAGTTTTTACAGTCTTGGTAAAGTCCATCGCTGGGGAACACCGCAAACGATTTAGTTACGTTCACATGTCAAGCATTGAGCTTTCTGTTTTTTTTTTTGTATATAAAAAAAACTCTTCGATTGGTTTTCATGATAAACACTAGGTTTGGTAAAATATTCATGAGAGAATAAAGTCACCTTAAGCTGCAGTTCGCCAATCGTCTTCAAACTCAATGTGTTGAAAGACAAATTAACCTCCCACTACCAGCAGCTACATATGCTAATAATTAGTTGTTTTGGAATATTGAAATCCGTTTATATCGCAAGCAAGATTTTCCCAACTGCGTTTTGCCATTTGAGGCAGAAACTCAATAGAATCATTACACAATGTTAAGGTAAAGACCTTGCATGTTAACGTTCCGGCGATTTTTCTTTTATTAAATTTGGGGCTAAAACACGTGCAAAGCCAGCGTCTTATTAAGAGAGCCGGTAAGTTGTTTCCTTGTCAGATAGTTTTCGCACACCCGTGACTAGTTACTGTGTCAGTCTTGATGTCATATCGCCAGGTTCTGCTAGATGTTAACAACTTCGATGTATTATTAGTGAAATAACCATGATAACATGAAGAGTTTAGAAGAACAGGAGTAACATGTTTTAGCGGCTTAGTGCAGCTGGGAGAAGGTTGAACTGAATCATGTTGGAAGCCAAGGTTATAATGTTCATCCATTATATTCATAAAATCAACCAACCCCCCCCCCCCCAAAAAAAAAAAAAAAACAACCCCCCCCCCCCCCCCCCCAAAAAAAAGACATCTCAGCCATAAAATAAACAAATTTTTTACTTCTCAAACATTGATGTGTAGTTTCGTCATCAATAGAACTTCAAATTATTCAAATTTTTCACCACAGCCAAAGCAATCTTCCTAAAAATGTTTATTTTGCAGGTGAAACAAACAGAGGTGACAACTCAACAAAATGAACGCATCTATAGACAGCAGCGACCAATCAGAGACAGCCGTTCATCCCGATACTGAACACATCTTCGCAGCTCTTTTAGGAGGCCTTCTGGTAATTTGCACGTTAATTGGAAATTCTCTTGTCTGTATCAATTTTTACTTGTTTGAGGAACTCCGAACAGTCTGCCATTACTTTGTTGTCAGTCTCAGTGCGGCCGATATATTGGTTGCCATGGTAGCGATGCCCTTCTGGTGCGCCTTACAGGTGACATCAAATCGCTGGATGTTTAGTCAGCAGCTGCGAACGTTCTGGAACTGTATGGACATTCTGTGTGGGACCGCTTCAATTATGAACCTCACCGCTGTTTCAGTTGACCGACATGCTGCTATCACAGATCCTTTTTCGTACCCTAATGTTATGACTTCTGTGCGAGCTGTTATTATGATTATTTTTGTTTGGTTATACGCCATATTAGTCTCGGGGCTACGATTAGCAAGCTGGCCCACTAAACAAGGCTATATGCATTTCATCGCTTGCGCTAGCTTCTTCCTCCCTCTGACAATAATGATCATCATGTACACAAGGATCTATCTCGTTGCTAAACAACAAGTACATCGCTTGCGGACGGGCCTGAGCTACGCAAAGGACGTTAAAGCGGCCAAGACTATCGCCATTTTGATTGGTCTGTTCGTGTTCTGCTGGGGGCCATTTTTTGCTATCATTCTTTGCTACGCTTATGATCAGTCATGCCCAGTGCCTGGCTCGTTATTAAACGTAATCAAGTGGATGGAGTACACGAGTTCATGCCTTAATCCTATTATTTACAGTTGCCTCAATCGAAGCTATAGAAAGGCGTTTCGTAAACTTTACAAACTTTTCCGAAGCCGACAAAGAGCCGAGTCTTCTAGTAGCACAGCCGGGTCTCGGTCAAAAACTGAAGGTTCGTTCAGTGAAAGCATCGTGCCGACCACCGGCAGTGGCCTGGATCAAAGACGATGGCGAAGTAATTCGATCGTTCGAGACTGCGTAAGGCCCAAGGAATCACGAATTTAGTACGCAATCCCCTCCTTGGATAAATGATTTATATACAGTAAAAGGTCATCGCAGTCATGCAATGCAACTTAGAGAGTTATGAGAATAATGCGTGAAACTCTGGCTTTAACACGGGATTCGCCTCTGCAATACGTGCAGTACTCTACCAACTGGGTTACTAAACTGTTTTATTGACTAACTGACAAACCCTCAGTCCTCCCAAGAATGCCCAGCGATTTGTAAGTTGTAAGCTTTAGGGGCTTATAGTTCAAAAACGGCAAGGTAAAATTTTTTTATATCGTCAAATTTTGATAAACAGGATATATAAGACGCAACTTTTGGCAAAGTTTAAAAATGTTCTGTACATAGCAATAAGGAAGTTAAATTCAGTGAAGCCGACATAAAATCGTTCACTAAGGAACACGAAAATGCTAAAATGACAAAACGAACAAAGAAAATTCATGTGGCTAAAACTATTCAAGGAGTTTCTTTAAAGTAAACCAAAAGAACGATGTTCAAGATATTCCTGCCGGCCACCGTGCTGCGTTTCACATACGGTTTATTCTTCTGATTAGTTTCTTTAGTTTTTGTCTGTATAATAAAAAGAACATTCCACTTGTTCTCCGCGCTCACTCGTGAGATATTGAATTTGCCACGAGAACGTAAAATTCATATCTTCTCGCCATCGTGGAATGTCCTCTATCGATGCTTTAAATTACAAAAAAGTCTTGACAAGAGAACTTAGACGTCAGTGGTTGAAATCATTTTACGGTTTTTACTCTTACGACAGCGGTAATAATTTTCCAATATATTACGCCTAACGGCTAACTTTTTGGCCTAGGCCTATTTTATGGCTAACGGTTAGCCTCATTGAGAGCCACTGTAAGTAATCTATGTTTGAAGCGTACTATCAACAAGTAATCGAATGATATTCTCGTCCAATTTGGAATAAGTGAATACTACAAATGGCACTCCTCGCCCTACGGGCTCGGGGAATTTTTCAGCCTTTAAAATATTTACTCGTGCTTATTTATCCCAAATTGCACTCGAAATCATGTGATTACCTATACTAATTACTGAAGAGTGTGAACGCAGATTGCAATTCACCCTCACTAAAAACGGTCTTACAAACCCAACAAGAAGGACAAATTACGAAATGGGCTGATAGGGTTCATGTGAACTCTGTGGCACACCTCTCGATCACGAGTCTTGGCTGCCCATGGATTTCTCTTTACGCGTGGCTTTCTTGTTTGCTTTTCACTCTGTGCTATCACCAAACGAGTATATAACTCGGCTCTGTAATCTGAAATAGTCATAAAAGATATATTTCACGAAATTAAGGATTTCTTATGGCTTGTGACGTTTTCTTTTTTGTCATACGGGACATTGCTTTATCGGCTCTTTATCGGCGATGCGAGCTTGCTTTCGCTGACGGTCACAACAAGGAAAGAGGCTTTCCCTCATTTTTTGCAGGGATAGTACTTTATAATTACGTTGGTAATTTGTGAGCTTTCTACGCTTCACATGGAAACATGCTGAAACGGCCACATATGAGCCCAAAGGATTCCCAAAAGGGACTATCTTGTCAGTTACTGACCAGCAAGCACAGCTCCGCCAAAGCAACAAGCACGCTTGAATATAAATAGTGATTATTAGAGTTTTGGATCTCTTTGTCCATGTATTAGAGAGCCGGATATTACTACTCATGTTTTTGCACCAACTATTATTGAGGATTGAAAATTGTTAAGCCCCGGCCAAACGATCGCAACATGTCAACGCAACATATCGCAACATTGTTGGGCGCAACATTTTGCGTGCTTTTGGCCACCGTGTTGCGACATGTTGCGACATGCTGGGTGTTGTTGGCTCAAATTTGACCATTTTCAAACTTGAGCCAACAACACCCAACATGTCGCAACATGTCGCAACACGGTGGCCAAACACACGCAACATGTTGCGCCCAACAATGTTGCGATATGTTGCGTTGACATTTTGCGATCGTTTGGCCGGGGCTTTAGGCAGTTATAATGCTCAAGGGAATCAATTGATTAAGATTTGCAGCAGAACCGTTTTGGTGCAAATAACATCTAACTTTTTGTTGAATTACTCCATGACAAAACTTTACCTGAAAACCTTTTTCCAGCTATTGTTCGCGTCTCTTTGAACACGTGACCGCATTGACAAGACAATTCCCATGAATCAGGCATCTGTTGAAACATATAGCCAAGAAAACCAACAACAATTAGATAACCTTCAAACATGGATCAAAGACGGGAGGTCCGTGTAAGAAAGTGTATATATATGGGTTATTGACCAAAGGTTACTGGTCAAGATGGCTGGATATTGGTCAAGTTCTTTTTTGCGAGTTTCTGGACCGGGACGGAGTCGAGGTCCATAAATTTGCAAAAAATGAACGAGGCCAATATCCAGCCATCTTGACCGAACAAGCTTGGTTAATAAAGGATTTACGAGGAAATTTTTTCCTGCGGAACACGGCGGGTAGTTCCGAGCGGGCAAGATAGCTCCATCTTGCCCTCTCGGGTAGCCAATCACAGCGCCGGAGTTGATTCATCTTGCCAGCTCACGGAGCTAGCCATATAATAAAACGGTTTACAGACCTTTGGTACCACTGGTTTATATCAGGGACCTCCTGGCCGGCATGGTTGTGGCCAAAAAATACATCTATTTTCTGTGCACAACGGAGCGATTACTGTAATTTGTATACTTCAGTAAAAAGGTACAACTCAGTGATTACTCTCTACCGGGGTACTCTCTACCTCTCTTTCAGCTCTCGTTTTAAAAAGAGCTTGAGGAAATAAGCTCGGGTAGACGACGGAGAAAGAGAAATTCGTCTCCGACTTCCTTTTGACGAATGATAGCAAAGCTAGAATGAGTTATGGCAGTTAGCTAGAGCAGAAATGTTTCACTCGCTCGGTCAGTTAGTCACTAGGTCGTAAACAATTTTTTTGGTGGCAACTTCGCTGACCAGAGTGTTTCGCCAGAGGGCCGACCATTGTGAACAGAATGGCTGCCAAAGCAGTGAACTGATCTTTCGTGTATGGTGTCGAAGAAGTGCTCCCAAACTAAAGACTATTTGATATACAACGAAGGTGGGTGTATAATTCGATCCATCGACCTCTTTTAACCGAAACTTTTACGCTCGAGAAGTGCTTTTCCTCCGTGAATTATTTTAAATTTCCTTATCGTCTCACTTTCTTTTACAATTACATTACTTTATGGCTTGAACATTTTTATTTTCCAGTACTTTTATAAACTCAAAGCATCCACTAGTAGTTCGAAGGGGAATCAAGGCTCCCTGAGCCAGCTTATGGATGAATAGTTGATTTTTGCCTCTGTGACAAAACGAATCTTTGTGCAAAACTATTCATATGAAAATGCATGTCACCTGTATGTTCATTCCCTTGAAAATCAAGTTATTATAACGTGAAATGTTTTGCACAAGCATTCGTTCTAAAAAAGAGGCAAACAGCAACTCAGAAGTGGAAGTAAAGTCCGCATTTGAGCTAAGTGGCCCATCAGGTCGGCACTTATCCCAGTTTCTCTAGCATGAAGCAACTACGAGGGTTACCCTGCAATATTAAATTTGCAATGCTTACTTATACACCTGAGTAGCAGAGGCACTGTGAGAGTTAAGTGTCTTGCTCAAGAACACAATACAATGTTCCCAGCCAAGGCTCGAGGCCAGACTGCTCGAAATAGGAAAGAAATGCAAAAATCAAATAACAGGTTGTTTACACAGACAGCTTATAAATTTTAAAATAGATAATAATTAATTTTGATTGGAATTAGAATATTGTTATCATATTAACTTGTACATGATGTAGTGTCAAAGAATAACAACAGTCTCTTTCAAAATGAAATCATGAAATGAGAGTTCACCATATTTACCAGTCAGTCCAAAATTGAGAATATAATTATGTATATGAGTCAGCAGTACACTTAGGGTCAAGGTAAATTGGTTATGGTCCTTGTTCAGTTAACATTATGAAACAGCTGTATAACAATGATTACTATTATGCAAAAATTACAAT
>Ga0126339_10002888_pt1 | contig 12402 bp, 5 predicted proteins | sample OrbTmetagenome_2_FD_92532 | JGI IMG/M metagenome (GOLD analysis project Ga0126339, IMG submission 92532) | Coral microbial communities from Petempiche,Puerto Morelos, Mexico - Orbicella T R C metagenome | ecosystem: Host-associated > Invertebrates > Cnidaria > Coral | place: Petempiche,Puerto... | reverse complement strand
GCTTCTCAGCTGGCAGCCGGTTGTTCTGTTATTCGAGGACATTTCGAATCCTTACCCGCCAAGGTACAAGACTATGTTGCTGACAAAGTCGAACTGTGCCAACCAGACAACGTTTATATTTGTGATGGATCTAAAGAAGAGAACGAGTCCCTCATTAATGAGTTGATCGAGGCTGGTGTGCTTACCAAACTTACTAAATATGATAACTGGTATGTTTAGATACTTGCGTCAAAGTCTAGCTAAGTTTTTATTTGACACTTTCTGTCAAAGTTGTTGTACACTTGTTAGGGGCATGTCTTCATTTTCCTGAAGGCCCTGATTTCTGCAGTTTATATGATCTTTGTCTGACAGTGTTACATGAACTACTGTCACTGCTCTACACTTGGGAGATCATCAAAGAGAGAGCTCGATCACCTCAAAGCAAACTTCAATTTATATTTCATAGTTTCTTGGCGCGTACTGATCCACGCGACGTGGCACGTGTGGAGTCTAAAACATACATTTGTACAGAGGAGAAACGAGAATCAATTCCAGCAGCCAAAGATGGAGTTAAAGGCCAGTTGGGTAACTGGATGAGTATAGAAGCTATGAAGAAAGAGTTGGGTAAACGATTTCCTGGATGTATGAAAGGTAAATTGAAACTCGTTCATGTCGAATACTGTACTGGGCAAATTAAGCTTAGAAAAAATTATAATGATTTACAAGAAAAAAAAGGTTCTGATGAGGATACATTTGTGCTTGTAACGTTAGATTATTTTCAGGGGATAGAAAATTTTATATTTCGTTTCTCGTACGTTTGGTCGAAATCGTCTCGTCATACCGGTGTTTTCGGCACGTCCTGTTGGAGCGTGATTTTGATTGGTTGGTTATGGGAGGTGTGTCGAGGGGCATGCCACGTAAATGGAACATTGTTCATTTACAGAAGTTTCAAAGGTCATTTTGCCTTGTGCCAATATCTGAATATATCTATATTGGAAGAGTGTTTGTGTTGTTTTGACTTAAGAGTCTTATTCTTAATACCTGCTATGTTGCTTAATATTTTTATTTTTGTTTTGTCTGTCTATCTCATCATAAAACAGACCATCCTTACTTGAATTGCCTACATTTTGAACTTTTCTTTGAATTTAAAATATGCTCACAGAAAAAAAAATGGAATTGTGTCATAACATTATAATTTTCAGTGGAAAGAATAGCTTTCATTTTCCTTACGTTTGTTGGAAATAATTGTCTTGTCATCGTGGTATTTTCACTCGCTGATATTGATTGGTCGGTTCAGGAGGTGAGTTCAGGAATAGGAAAAATCGATGCAATATTGTTAATTTAAAGAGTCAGAAGTATCAAAGGTCATTTCATTTTGTGCCATTAGTTCTGTATTGTTGAAGAATGTTTGTTTTGTTTTAACAAAGAGTCCTTGTTGTCAGTGCTTATTGTTATCTGTGATTATTGTTTAGCATTAATTCTTGATTGTCCCTATATCATCCCCCAAGACTTTACCCTCACTTGCACTGCTTATATTTTGAGCTATATTTTATTTTATGTGCGGTGGTTGATACCTGTGTTTGAATTTATCAAAATACATATGTGTGCTATTAAATTAAAAAAGTTTTAGACAGAAGAACAAGTTTATGGTTGGTTAGAGGAATATAGAATATGGAGTAAGGAAAAACTGATATAATCTTGGCTACCCAACAACATTCACATAACTACAATGTACTTAAAATACATGTTGTACCTCTTAACCCTTTCACTAGCAATCATGCATGCCTTATTTTTATAAGGGACCCTCTTGTGATAATAAACCTCTGAAGTGTTGTTATAGTGACCCTTGATAATTTTTTACTCAGATAAGATGAAACGTGTAGGGGTTGTTTTGGTTTAGGAGTTGATTTCTGATAATTATTGTTTAACCAAATCAAAATCCAGGACCGCTGCCAACAGTTTCAATTTAAATTAACAACAGGTCCCAACTTGCTTTAAGTCATGGCTTCAAAATGTAGCTTCAAGATGCATTTTGATATTATTTGAAGCAATTTCATCAAAATAGTGTTCAACTGTTGGTTTATTTACAGCTATAATGCAAAAGTGTAATATTTTGAAATGTTTTTGCAATTTACTCAAGATTAAACTTACAGAGTATTTTTATTGTACTTGCCATACACCATAGTTTAAGGCACTGGTATAAGCTTTTAATATCACTTCTGATTCACGCAAAATTCATGTTCTACTGATTTTCAATATCCACGGAAATATTGATTGGCTTCAAAAATACATTATGCCAAACTTCAATTCATGTCCAATTACTGATGTAAGTTTTATACCTAATAAGAGTATCCTATTACAGGAAGACTGTTTAAAAGATGATTGAAATGGTTGGTATGGTCTTGAAAAACTGTATGGAGACACCTCAAATGCTTTGGGTTAATCCTAGAATTAAATGTCAATGGAAAACATCCTGAATGGGACAGCATAATCCAACTCTAAAATCAAATTAAATCAAAAACTTTATTTACATGTTGAAATTTATCCAGCCAGGAGGAAACACCCCTCTACCAATTGGGGACACTTAATATCCAAGGCTAGTTTTTATTGATGCTTGTCACCGAGCATAAAATCACATTTACATTTAAACTCTAAATTTACTGTTCCACTGCGAAAAGTTAAAGAAAAAGTTCAATGTTCCAAAAACTATCATTGGCTTCAACCACGTTTTGTTTCCTGAGTAGCCCAACCTGAAGCTTACTGCCAGGTCTCCCGCTAGTTTCCAGATCCTATAGTTCCAACTCATGAAACTCTGTGACAAAGCTCTTACTGTTGTCAGTCTGTTCAGGTCAAAAATAAGTTTTTTTGTATATTCACTTGCAAATGATCAATCGACTCAGTTCTGGTAATGTGTTTGACTCCATACTGAATCTGATGTCTCTCTTTTAGGTCGCACCATGTATGTGATGGCATTCAGTATGGGTCCTGTGGGATCACCTGTATCCAAGATTGGTATTCAGGTTACTGACTCTCCTTATGTTGTGTGCTCCATGCGCATAATGACTCGGATGGGTGCAGAGGTTTTGAAAGTTCTTGGCGACAGCGACTTTGTGAAGTGTCTTCACTCGGTTGGTGTGCCTAAACCTGAACCACCATCTCAGTACAAATGGCCATGTAATCCAGATAAGACCATCATCTCTCATTTTCCTCATGATCGTGAGATTAAGTCATTTGGAAGTGGTTATGGAGGAAATTCTCTACTGGGAAAGAAGTGTTTTGCTCTAAGGATTGCTAGCACTCTTGGTCGTGATGAAGGATGGCTGGCAGAGCATATGTTGGTATGATAAAATTTCTCAGTCTTCAATCTGAAATTAAGTGATTTAGTGACAATTTATAATTCTTAAGGTTACCCAAGAATAAAGATCATAAGGTGGGCCACAATTTTTGTTATTATTTTTCTGTTTTGGCAATCTATAACAAGTGGAAGGGAAACTGTTTGAGCCAGGAAAACCTTAGAAACAATAACAGAAACATGAAAATTACTTACAAATGAGGCTTTCGACACTTTTAGAGACATGTGTAGAAAGCCTGACTTGAAAGTTATTTACATCTTTCAGTTATTGTTTCTAAGGCTTTCATGGATCAAATAGTTTCTCTTCTACTTGTTAGGTAAGACCGACTGTCAGGGGCTGGAGCCATGAAACACACAAACGTCTCAAAGGAAAGATGTCCCATTGGATTGGCCACGTCCTATCTACTCACATCAACAAGTTAATACCACATATCTAGCATGGTTGCCGTGATGGTGTACACACCCAACTAGTTTGCAGGGAGACACGGGTTTGAATCCTGCTAGGGACACAAAGTTTTTCTTTCATTTCAGAGACGTGTGTCGAAAGCCTGACTTGTACATTATTTACATATTTATGTTATGGCAATCTATGAGTAGTTGAATTTCTACAGTATCAAACTGTTTATCTGTTTTGGCCATCTAGGTTGTGGCTCTCACAAACCCTAAAGGTGAGAAGAAGTACATTGCTGCTGCCTTCCCAAGTGCGTGTGGAAAAACAAATCTGGCCATGATGACACCAACACTACCAGGGTGGAAAGTTGAGTGTGTTGGAGATGACATTGCTTGGATGTGGTTTGATGAAGAAGGTCAACTTCGGGCCATCAACCCAGAGAGTGGCTTCTTTGGAGTTGCACCAGGGACATCAAACAAGACCAACCCAGTTGCTATGGATACTTGCCAAAAAGGAACACTTTTTACAAATGTTGCCCAAACAAGTGATGGTGACTTTTGGTGGGAAGGTATAATGTAATATTTGGGCAGTGAATATTTTAATTGAATTACAAATGACATGATGTTAGGATATCAACTAAATCTTTATGTCAAAATGAGAGTGGGATTTTTGGGGTTGAACATGTGATAATGATCCAATCAAAATAGTGGATAAAATACGCAAACATGAAAATTAACTTTTAGGTTCAGGTTTAGGGTTAAAAGCAGTAAGGATAACATATTTCTTGCTGTGATTAATTCACTGAATCTTGGTTATCAGTCATTATTAACCAATAATGAGTGTAAATGGATAATGACTTCAGTAAGTGTTGTTGACATGTACATGTAGTTAACATTTTTTTGGCTGTAATGGCAAGTTATGTCGAAAAAAATGGACAGCAAAGACAGCAGATTTCGTAAGCTTTCTACTACAAAAATGTGGGAAATATAAGATGAATACCATCCTGGAAACTAAAAAGCCACATAATTTAAAAGTAATGACCCAATCAACTCAACTACCTAGAACTTGATACAAAAGATCTAATCGTTATATTCTATCATCTCAATGTTCCACAACTGGCACAAACTTGCTAAAATAAGTGATGATGTTTAAAATGGAAGCTTTAAACATTCTTTTTTAATGTGTGTTATAGATATGTTATATTATATATCATATTATATATTTTTCAATTTATCCTTAGTCTATAAAATTAACGACAACATTTACATGTTCATTATATTAGTCTTTGTGTCATCAGTATGTCAACAGATCGTTTATTGCGCAGGTTTACCATTACCAGAGAATGCAAATATCACAAGCTGGCTAGAGGAGAAAAACTGGAAGCCTGGCAACACCAAGGCAGCACATCCTAACTCCAGATTCTGTGCACCAATCAGTAATTGCCCGATCATGGATGCTGACTGGGAGAATCCTAAGGGTGTTCCTATCAGTGCAATATTGTTTGGTGGCCGACGCCCTCAGGGAGTTCCATTAGTGTATGAGGCCTTTAACTGGCAGCATGGGGTGTTCATTGCCTCATCTATGTCGTCAGAGGCCACAGCCGCTGCAGAGCACAAGTCTAAAACAGTCATGAGAGATCCCTTTGCCATGAGACCCTTCTTTGGCTACAATTTTGGCAAGTACATGGAGCATTGGCTTAGTATGGCCAAAAATCCAAATCACAAGTTGCCAAGAGTTTTCCATGTAAATTGGTTCCGCACTGATGAAAATGGCAAGTTTTTATGGCCAGGTGAGCTTTGTGAGGCATACTCTATAGATATGGTCAAAACCAGGCAAGTGCTCCTTCCAATGATGATGTTGATGAATTCACTAGATATATGGAAAAATGTTGATTGGTTGACTGTACTGTTAAGCTTGAAAAAACAGTACAAGAGGTGGCTGACCCAATAATACTGTTATGCATATTAGGGGCTGCATAGACCCTTTGCATAAATGGTGCCTAAATATTAATAACAATACTTTATAATACATCCTTTGCCCCATACTTATGTTTCCAGACAAAGGATTTTTCATATGAATGTGAGGCTTAGGATGTATCAAGTATTGTTATTCAAATATTGGCGCCATTTGTACAGAGTGGTCTGGTATGTATTTAAGTTTAACTTGTGTACCAGCAAGCTCTCTTCAGTTAAAATATTCTTTCTAAAGACAGTGAACCTTAACCAGATACCTCATGGAACAAGCCCATAAAAGGCAAGGACACGCCACCTTTGAAGCACTTTGTTGCCTTTTTCGATACCAGTGTATGGATCTTTATTGCACACAGGATTTAATCTTCCAGTAACTTGGTCAGATTACATCTAATTATTTAGTTCAATCTTTGTTTTAATAATTGTTTAAAGAGGGTCATTTGGGGGGGGGGGGGGGGGGGCCCCCCCCCGGTTTCAAAAAAAAAAAAAGAGGACCCGGGGAAAAAAAATTTTTTTTCCCCGGGTCCTCTTTTTTTTTTTTTGAAACCGGGGGGGGGCCCCCCCCCCCCCCCCCCCAAATGACCCTCTTTAAACAATTATTAAAACAAAGATTGAACTAAATAATTAGATGTAATCTGACCAAGTTACTGGAAGATTAAATCCTGTGTGCAATAAAGATCCATACACTGGTATCGAAAAAGGCAACAAAGTGCTTCAAAGGTGGCGTGTCCTTGCCTTTTATGGGCTTGTTCCATGAGGTATCTGGTTAAGGTTCACTGTCTTTAGAAAGAATATTTTAACTGAAGAGAGCTTGCTGGTACACAAGTTAAACTTAAATACATACCAGACCACTCTGTACAAATGGCGCCAATATTTGAATAACAATACTTGATACATCCTAAGCCTCACATTCATATGAAAAATCCTTTGTCTGGAAACATAAGTATGGGGCAAAGGATGTATTATAAAGTATTGTTATTAATATTTAGGCACCATTTATGCAAAGGGTCTATGCAGCCCCTAATATGCATAACAGTATTATTGGGTCAGCCACCTCTTGTACTGTTTTTTCAAGCTTAACAGTACAGTCAACCAATCAACATTTTTCCATATATCTAGTGAATTCATCAACATCATCATTGGAAGGAGCACTTGCCTGGTTTTGACCATATCTATAGAGTATGCCTCACAAAGCTCACCTGGCCATAAAAACTTGCCATTTTCATCAGTGCGGAACCAATTTACATGGAAAACTCTTGGCAACTTGTGATTTGGATTTTTGGCCATACTAAGCCAATGCTCCATGTACTTGCCAAAATTGTAGCCAAAGAAGGGTCTCATGGCAAAGGGATCTCTCATGACTGTTTTAGACTTGTGCTCTGCAGCGGCTGTGGCCTCTGACGACATAGATGAGGCAATGAACACCCCATGCTGCCAGTTAAAGGCCTCATACACTAATGGAACTCCCTGAGGGCGTCGGCCACCAAACAATATTGCACTGATAGGAACACCCTTAGGATTCTCCCAGTCAGCATCCATGATCGGGCAATTACTGATTGGTGCACAGAATCTGGAGTTAGGATGTGCTGCCTTGGTGTTGCCAGGCTTCCAGTTTTTCTCCTCTAGCCAGCTTGTGATATTTGCATTCTCTGGTAATGGTAAACCTGCGCAATAAACGATCTGTTGACATACTGATGACACAAAGACTAATATAATGAACATGTAAATGTTGTCGTTAATTTTATAGACTAAGGATAAATTGAAAAATATATAATATGATATATAATATAACATATCTATAACACACATTAAAAAAGAATGTTTAAAGCTTCCATTTTAAACATCATCACTTATTTTAGCAAGTTTGTGCCAGTTGTGGAACATTGAGATGATAGAATATAACGATTAGATCTTTTGTATCAAGTTCTAGGTAGTTGAGTTGATTGGGTCATTACTTTTAAATTATGTGGCTTTTTAGTTTCCAGGATGGTATTCATCTTATATTTCCCACATTTTTGTAGTAGAAAGCTTACGAAATCTGCTGTCTTTGCTGTCCATTTTTTTCGACATAACTTGCCATTACAGCCAAAAAAATGTTAACTACATGTACATGTCAACAACACTTACTGAAGTCATTATCCATTTACACTCATTATTGGTTAATAATGACTGATAACCAAGATTCAGTGAATTAATCACAGCAAGAAATATGTTATCCTTACTGCTTTTAACCCTAAACCTGAACCTAAAAGTTAATTTTCATGTTTGCGTATTTTATCCACTATTTTGATTGGATCATTATCACATGTTCAACCCCAAAAATCCCACTCTCATTTTGACATAAAGATTTAGTTGATATCCTAACATCATGTCATTTGTAATTCAATTAAAATATTCACTGCCCAAATATTACATTATACCTTCCCACCAAAAGTCACCATCACTTGTTTGGGCAACATTTGTAAAAAGTGTTCCTTTTTGGCAAGTATCCATAGCAACTGGGTTGGTCTTGTTTGATGTCCCTGGTGCAACTCCAAAGAAGCCACTCTCTGGGTTGATGGCCCGAAGTTGACCTTCTTCATCAAACCACATCCAAGCAATGTCATCTCCAACACACTCAACTTTCCACCCTGGTAGTGTTGGTGTCATCATGGCCAGATTTGTTTTTCCACACGCACTTGGGAAGGCAGCAGCAATGTACTTCTTCTCACCTTTAGGGTTTGTGAGAGCCACAACCTAGATGGCCAAAACAGATAAACAGTTTGATACTGTAGAAATTCAACTACTCATAGATTGCCATAACATAAATATGTAAATAATGTACAAGTCAGGCTTTCGACACACGTCTCTGAAATGAAAGAAAAACTTTGTGTCCCTAGCAGGATTCAAACCCGTGTCTCCCTGCAAACTAGTTGGGTGTGTACACCATCACGGCAACCATGCTAGATATGTGGTATTAACTTGTTGATGTGAGTAGATAGGACGTGGCCAATCCAATGGGACATCTTTCCTTTGAGACGTTTGTGTGTTTCATGGCTCCAGCCCCTGACAGTCGGTCTTACCTAACAAGTAGAAGAGAAACTATTTGATCCATGAAAGCCTTAGAAACAATAACTGAAAGATGTAAATAACTTTCAAGTCAGGCTTTCTACACATGTCTCTAAAAGTGTCGAAAGCCTCATTTGTAAGTAATTTTCATGTTTCTGTTATTGTTTCTAAGGTTTTCCTGGCTCAAACAGTTTCCCTTCCACTTGTTATAGATTGCCAAAACAGAAAAATAATAACAAAAATTGTGGCCCACCTTATGATCTTTATTCTTGGGTAACCTTAAGAATTATAAATTGTCACTAAATCACTTAATTTCAGATTGAAGACTGAGAAATTTTATCATACCAACATATGCTCTGCCAGCCATCCTTCATCACGACCAAGAGTGCTAGCAATCCTTAGAGCAAAACACTTCTTTCCCAGTAGAGAATTTCCTCCATAACCACTTCCAAATGACTTAATCTCACGATCATGAGGAAAATGAGAGATGATGGTCTTATCTGGATTACATGGCCATTTGTACTGAGATGGTGGTTCAGGTTTAGGCACACCAACCGAGTGAAGACACTTCACAAAGTCGCTGTCGCCAAGAACTTTCAAAACCTCTGCACCCATCCGAGTCATTATGCGCATGGAGCACACAACATAAGGAGAGTCAGTAACCTGAATACCAATCTTGGATACAGGTGATCCCACAGGACCCATACTGAATGCCATCACATACATGGTGCGACCTAAAAGAGAGACATCAGATTCAGTATGGAGTCAAACACATTACCAGAACTGAGTCGATTGATCATTTGCAAGTGAATATACAAAAAAACTTATTTTTGACCTGAACAGACTGACAACAGTAAGAGCTTTGTCACAGAGTTTCATGAGTTGGAACTATAGGATCTGGAAACTAGCGGGAGACCTGGCAGTAAGCTTCAGGTTGGGCTACTCAGGAAACAAAACGTGGTTGAAGCCAATGATAGTTTTTGGAACATTGAACTTTTTCTTTAACTTTTCGCAGTGGAACAGTAAATTTAGAGTTTAAATGTAAATGTGATTTTATGCTCGGTGACAAGCATCAATAAAAACTAGCCTTGGATATTAAGTGTCCCCAATTGGTAGAGGGGTGTTTCCTCCTGGCTGGATAAATTTCAACATGTAAATAAAGTTTTTGATTTAATTTGATTTTAGAGTTGGATTATGCTGTCCCATTCAGGATGTTTTCCATTGACATTTAATTCTAGGATTAACCCAAAGCATTTGAGGTGTCTCCATACAGTTTTTCAAGACCATACCAACCATTTCAATCATCTTTTAAACAGTCTTCCTGTAATAGGATACTCTTATTAGGTATAAAACTTACATCAGTAATTGGACATGAATTGAAGTTTGGCATAATGTATTTTTGAAGCCAATCAATATTTCCGTGGATATTGAAAATCAGTAGAACATGAATTTTGCGTGAATCAGAAGTGATATTAAAAGCTTATACCAGTGCCTTAAACTATGGTGTATGGCAAGTACAATAAAAATACTCTGTAAGTTTAATCTTGAGTAAATTGCAAAAACATTTCAAAATATTACACTTTTGCATTATAGCTGTAAATAAACCAACAGTTGAACACTATTTTGATGAAATTGCTTCAAATAATATCAAAATGCATCTTGAAGCTACATTTTGAAGCCATGACTTAAAGCAAGTTGGGACCTGTTGTTAATTTAAATTGAAACTGTTGGCAGCGGTCCTGGATTTTGATTTGGTTAAACAATAATTATCAGAAATCAACTCCTAAACCAAAACAACCCCTACACGTTTCATCTTATCTGAGTAAAAAATTATCAAGGGTCACTATAACAACACTTCAGAGGTTTATTATCACAAGAGGGTCCCTTATAAAAATAAGGCATGCATGATTGCTAGTGAAAGGGTTAAGAGGTACAACATGTATTTTAAGTACATTGTAGTTATGTGAATGTTGTTGGGTAGCCAAGATTATATCAGTTTTTCCTTACTCCATATTCTATATTCCTCTAACCAACCATAAACTTGTTCTTCTGTCTAAAACTTTTTTAATTTAATAGCACACATATGTATTTTGATAAATTCAAACACAGGTATCAACCACCGCACATAAAATAAAATATAGCTCAAAATATAAGCAGTGCAAGTGAGGGTAAAGTCTTGGGGGATGATATAGGGACAATCAAGAATTAATGCTAAACAATAATCACAGATAACAATAAGCACTGACAACAAGGACTCTTTGTTAAAACAAAACAAACATTCTTCAACAATACAGAACTAATGGCACAAAATGAAATGACCTTTGATACTTCTGACTCTTTAAATTAACAATATTGCATCGATTTTTCCTATTCCTGAACTCACCTCCTGAACCGACCAATCAATATCAGCGAGTGAAAATACCACGATGACAAGACAATTATTTCCAACAAACGTAAGGAAAATGAAAGCTATTCTTTCCACTGAAAATTATAATGTTATGACACAATTCCATTTTTTTTTCTGTGAGCATATTTTAAATTCAAAGAAAAGTTCAAAATGTAGGCAATTCAAGTAAGGATGGTCTGTTTTATGATGAGATAGACAGACAAAACAAAAATAAAAATATTAAGCAACATAGCAGGTATTAAGAATAAGACTCTTAAGTCAAAACAACACAAACACTCTTCCAATATAGATATATTCAGATATTGGCACAAGGCAAAATGACCTTTGAAACTTCTGTAAATGAACAATGTTCCATTTACGTGGCATGCCCCTCGACACACCTCCCATAACCAACCAATCAAAATCACGCTCCAACAGGACGTGCCGAAAACACCGGTATGACGAGACGATTTCGACCAAACGTACGAGAAACGAAATATAAAATTTTCTATCCCCTGAAAATAATCTAACGTTACAAGCACAAATGTATCCTCATCAGAACCTTTTTTTTCTTGTAAATCATTATAATTTTTTCTAAGCTTAATTTGCCCAGTACAGTATTCGACATGAACGAGTTTCAATTTACCTTTCATACATCCAGGAAATCGTTTACCCAACTCTTTCTTCATAGCTTCTATACTCATCCAGTTACCCAACTGGCCTTTAACTCCATCTTTGGCTGCTGGAATTGATTCTCGTTTCTCCTCTGTACAAATGTATGTTTTAGACTCCACACGTGCCACGTCGCGTGGATCAGTACGCGCCAAGAAACTATGAAATATAAATTGAAGTTTGCTTTGAGGTGATCGAGCTCTCTCTTTGATGATCTCCCAAGTGTAGAGCAGTGACAGTAGTTCATGTAACACTGTCAGACAAAGATCATATAAACTGCAGAAATCAGGGCCTTCAGGAAAATGAAGACATGCCCCTAACAAGTGTACAACAACTTTGACAGAAAGTGTCAAATAAAAACTTAGCTAGACTTTGACGCAAGTATCTAAACATACCAGTTATCATATTTAGTAAGTTTGGTAAGCACACCAGCCTCGATCAACTCATTAATGAGGGACTCGTTCTCTTCTTTAGATCCATCACAAATATAAACGTTGTCTGGTTGGCACAGTTCGACTTTGTCAGCAACATAGTCTTGTACCTTGGCGGGTAAGGATTCGAAATGTCCTCGAATAACAGAACAACCGGCTGCCAGCTGAGAAGC
>Ga0126339_10002887_pt1 | contig 12402 bp, 8 predicted proteins | sample OrbTmetagenome_2_FD_92532 | JGI IMG/M metagenome (GOLD analysis project Ga0126339, IMG submission 92532) | Coral microbial communities from Petempiche,Puerto Morelos, Mexico - Orbicella T R C metagenome | ecosystem: Host-associated > Invertebrates > Cnidaria > Coral | place: Petempiche,Puerto... | reverse complement strand
TAAATATCGGCGGGCTCTAATTAGCTGGAAGGAACTAAAAGTCTGAAAACTCAGGTACGCATAACAATATGACCTAAGGGTTCTGCAATCACAAGTTGAGAAACAAGTTTCAAATATTTAAATGAGCGGAAAGTACAAAGTCAAAAGCCCCCAACAGCGGGGTAAGAGACTTCATAATCCGGAGGAATTTACAGTTCTTTCGTAGACAAATCTGCAAACTCGATACAAGCATAGGCAGGCGTATTGTTGGAGAAGTGTGCAAGATTTGGGGGTTTTGGGGTTGGGGGTGGTTACTGTTGTCGGGGGAAGGGAAGAAAATTGCAGTCAAACCTGCGCTATATCACCGGACAGCTCTGTGGGTTCCACACAGGGCACATGAAAGACGTATAAGTGATTTACAGAGTGCACATCATTTCTTGTAAAAACTTTTAATTCTAAGTTCTCTCATGATAAAACAGATAAAAGAGACGTCCTAACAGTTTAAAAAAATTCCGCTTTTCGTTAATTACACTCTTAGAATGAACTGAATGCATCTGTACTAACAATAGTGGTGAACGCTGACACGATTTTCAGTCTGCAAGAAAAGTATGAAACTACAGACCTCTTATTGATATTGGTGAAAAAATGTCACAAACGACGGGGTATCTTTCTAAAAAGTTATCAATAAGATATATTACACGGGCGTCTAAATTTATAAGCACTCGTATATACATTACTTGGCCAGTTGGGCTAAAAAACTACAACACTGTAGCGTCGATGGATTGCGTACACCAGAATCTATTCCAACTTTCTTGCAGATTAACTGAAGTTAACTCATAGTTACTTGAGTAAGAAAAATAGTAAAAGGAAAAGGAATTCTGGTCACCCAAATTGTAAACTTAATACCGCAATCAAGAGAACGCGTGCTGTTGTAAGTATTCTCTCGTTAAACTCAAAGAGTTTCTGAGAGAAGTTAGGCAAAACATTGTCGTTTTCAATAAACAATTGCTGAAAACCCGAGTACAAGACGCCTGTTATCCATTCGCTTGATGCCAGACAGTAGCCTCATTCTTCAAGACTAGCTTTACGAAAATGTAAAATGTACGCGTCCCCCGGGGCGTTCCCTTGGCTGGCAAGATTTCTCAACATGTTGTCTGACAACCTCACTGAACAATAAATTCTATTTGCGGGTTCATTCGAGTCACCCCGAATTAAGAATTCATCACAATTTTACCCGTTCCCTCGAATGCAGGAATAAATAGCCGAAGCATTATCTCATCGAACAGTACAAACCAGCAATCTAACTACAGTTGAGCACATAAGAAACGGGAAGACATCTGGGCAGTCTCATCCTCACATTCTCTTGCAGAGGGACCACTATTGGGGACAACATGGCTTCTCATCTATTGTCCCCAGTAAAGGCTGCACAAACGATTGCGAGATGAAACTCGCTACAGATTTCTTCTCGTTTCTAAAGAGGCGAATTCCTTCTTCTGTAAAGTATGTACAGTCATTAATAACGTGACAGTTATTGCCTCTTATTTATTTTGCTTAAACACGCGCTCTTTTATCGAGTCCCGTAATATCATCTCCTTTTCTTTTTCTCGACTGACAAAGACCCGGTCTGTCCGGTTCAGCCCGCGTGACCAGTTCAGCAAGTAAGTATTTTTGTGGGGGAGGTGGTGGGTCTTGCATAAGGTACTCGGCGATGTAGTCTGGCTTTAAACACCAAACATTATTCATCTGTAGCGAATCCAGGTCAGACGCTTCCACTTTCGTTTTGGATAAATCTGAAAAGAAAATTAGAATTAATCACTAAACCACTGCAAACAGTTTTCAGAATGGTTATGTCACGGTGTGCTGAGTATTTTTTTTGTGTGTGTGTGCGTGTGATGTAATAGTGTAATAGCGTAAAATTTTTCAAGATGCGCCACAGTGTAACATTTTAACTTCTCATTTAATTTCTTCATATCATGTCAATATAAAGGTACGTCGCAGGTGTAGAGTTACCAAGAAAGAAGACCTTTTCTTTTACCACAGGGCTAGAATCCGTACCTAGAAATGCGTGAGAAAAGTCTTGAGTGTTCTTGAAAGGCGGTCTGAATCCTGACACTTTAGCTCCCCCAGATTCTAGCAGACGTTTAAATCCTGGTTGCCTTGATTTGTCAACACACAGAAGAACCACCCAGCCACTGAACGCACCACAGCAATACCCACTTGGACCGGTTTCTGAAGCAGCCTGAAAGTTGCAGTAACGTTTCCAAGTTAGCGAGAAACTCCACTTGCACTAAACAAAAGGAGGGAGTGCTCGTAGTCTATCACTGGGGAAGAAGACTTTACTAATCCCTGGGGCCCTTTACAGGGATGTACCCCAGGGGAGTTTCCTCATTTGACTTACCGCTCTTTCTTGACGAAGTTTGAGCCGCCATCTCCGAGCTGCAGCTGCGAGTTTATTGTGGGGTTCCCCGGGATTTTCTTGTCCCCACTCATGGGGCGTCTCATCCACAAAGAAACCTGCCTCACGACTGGCTTCCAGGAACGACTTGTGAAGCACCCACTTACCAGCAGCCACTGCAGCCAGATACTTCTCATTCCTAGTTGGTCAAAGGAGAAAATGATTATCTACCAACGCAAAGCGACAAGGCAGCACAGCGAGTTCGTTTCCACAGACGTTTTAACGCTCTCCCTTAGCGTAACCAAAGACGTGCACTTTCCTTACAGGGTGCGACACAAAAGGGGGTCCACTTGCCCCAGACATGTGTTTTGGCCAATGGCCAAGTGGGTTAGCAAACTTACTTGTCCTTTGGAAAAGTAAATTTTCAGAAAATAACTTTAAATAGCAAGGTGTTCTTAATATGCTTTAGCAGAAAATAAACATAAAGTATACAGTCGGGTTTTTGCAAGTGTAAAACAGATCGCCTTTCATAACAGCTACTTTGGGAACCTGAGGTTGGGAGTCAGAGTCAGATCTAGCCTTTTTCCTCGCCTTTTGTTCTTAGGCAAGATATGTTACTCTCACAGTGCTTCTTCCCACCATAGAGGCATGCTCAGAAAGAAGTGTGGCTGGAGCGGAAGGAATGTAACAAGAAACTATCCGATTTGCAACTCTTACCCGTATTTTTACTCAGACAACTTAATCCACCTAAGCTGTGACATTAATTCTAGCTGCTTCGACCGACGAAAGTATTTAATGACACATCCTTTAAACGCAAACCGTGTAATAATTAGGTCGAACTCACCTGTTTGGTTTACCAACCACCACGTGCGTGCACTCGGGATTAAAGTAAACAGTGTCGAACACTTGGCCCCCAAGCTGCTCAATCAACGCCGAGTAATCAATCTTCTCTTGAGGCGTCATGACAGAGAGCTGAAACTTGGGCGTGATCCAAGCACGTGTTTGAGTTTGATCAAGTTCCGTGCCTTCAAGAAGGTTCACTGGTGGTGGTTTTAGAGTGTCTTTGATTTGAAGGCCAAGCTTTGGGGCTGCGGGGGTAGAGCTGGAAACAGGCGAGGGAGGGTCGGATTTCATTGTCACGTTTAGCTCTCTTACGTGACGTTCAACAGTGTTGTTGTTGTCAGCAACCGCGACTCCAGTGATTGTAGAATCTTTCGAGACTGTTGTCTGCATGTTCTACGAGGAACATGTCCAAAGAACGCATATAGTTAGCTCGCATAAAACAAGAATTGAACCTAGATTCAAGTGCTCATAGATGTGAGAAACCAGTTAAAATTCATTGTACAGTTGATCCCCGCTATGTCGGACTCTCAGGGGAAACGAGTTCGAAATACGAGATAGTAAATGACTGAAGGGCAAATCTAAGGAAAATGGTTTAAGTTCGAAATAACGGGGAATTCAAAATAACCGAGCTCGAATTAGCCAGGTCCAACTATACTTATTAATATGAACAAAATAATTTAAGAACGTGCCTTTAGCTTGATGAACAATCTCCAATTAACTCCGATCATGTTAAATGCAATTTAAATTGTCACCAAATTTTGTCTCTGGAAAATACGCTTTGGTCGTTTCAGTGGAACTTCAACTAATCAAAGTCTAAAACAGCTCTCTGTTGATTTAACCTTTCGTAGTTGTCTCAAGTCTAGCATGTTTGACGCATATCACACCCACCGTGTGTGTTTTGTTGTCCCGTCTGTCCTCCTCCTCGTCTTCTGTATGGAAGTCTGGACTGGGACTGTTGCCTCTTTTGAGTTGTGCCATGATCTTCTCACGCTCCATCCGTCCCGCGGGATCGTCGTAAGTGATAGTATCACTTTGTGAGTGTTCACTGTCATCATTCATTGGCATTCGGGATTTGACCCGTGAGGAAGAGTTACTGTCGACACCTTCAACAGCCTTCAATAGAAGCAAACGAACACATTTTTTTAAAGCTTATTGGCTTGGATTTTACCGTTTGTATTCAACTTTAATGTCCGAAATTCAAAACGTATTACAAGCTGTTAGAAGAATTAGCTGTAAGACCACCTGACAGTCAATGATAAATGTTGAAGATAACAGATTGTGTTCGGTTTTTGTCTCCTCCGTTCGAAATCAAGCTCCCATTTTTTAGTTACTTTATTGCCGTTCGAGCTCTATTCTGTGTGCTTCTCGAACATTTCAGACGTCACGAGCGATCGCTATTTTCTCTCCTTTGTTTAACAGAAAGAAGAGTTTCCTCGTAGATAAACGAGGAGAATTGAGCCGAGACAAAAGTAGGCACCGAAAGTGGGAGGGAGACTTGTACCTACCTTAGAACTGACACGTGATCGCAGCCTTGATGAGGTCCGTCTCGTGGCCAATGACATCTCAGCATTTGCATTCGCTGGTGAATTGTGGGAAATGCTGCTTGAGTTTGTAGATGACGTATGTCGTCTGCTTCTTCGCCTTCCTTTCGCCTGTCCAAAGGCACATAATTTTTTAGTTACCGTTTGTAAATTCCAGACGAATTTTGAGCTCTGCAAACAGACAGCAGCAGAGTGCGAAAAAAGAAATGCTGTCTACTAGGTGTTGATTAAAATCAAAGGGTTAACTTTAATATAGCTCTCGTGGTAGCGGAGTTCGCTTGTTCCAAGGGCTCGGACTGCGCTCATTTTTTCATTCGTCCGCCCACGTATTTACCTCGGCCCTCCCTAGCGACTGAAAACATGGACCAAGCTATAGCGGACTGAATTTGAGCCTGCTTAGTCAAACCACAATGTTAACGCCATTCAGTACGCGAAATTTTAAAATGGATTTAACAGCTTATTTTCTCCTTACACAAAGGTGATGTTTCTTAACTTTATCACAAAACCATATAAAACAAACTTCTAACGCACTTTGTTTCGTGATAAATAATTTGTAAGCCGTCGTACATTGCGTCGGGAAAAGAGGAAACGGAGCGAAATGTCAGCGAGCCTCAAGAGAGTTCAGAAAACGGTCTGCAGATGGCGCGCGCTTTGACTGGTTGAAAGTAAAACCGTACGCGTTTCTGTCTAATTAGACTACAAACCCGAGCTTACTAAAATCGATAGAAACCAGGAACAAATAGTGAAATAGTTTGGACATAACCAAGAAGCAAACAGAACATCCATAAATGAATCTATTGAAGGTATGTGATTTACGTTTTCAACAATGATAAACGAAAAAACTGTGCGCGCGCTCACGTGATTGACTTTCGATCGATAGATTGGGGCTGCAACTGCGCAGCCAATCAAATTTTCAGTTTTCTCCACAATCGGCCAATAGCCTGTCAAAACACAGAAATCAAAAACAAAAAAATATCAGTTTTTTAGCGATATAAAGCCTTGTAAAACTGAAGTTTAGATAACGCGCTTCATTGCTTACGTTTGTTTCGGATTTACTTTGACAATTTATATCAAACGGAGCATATTAAACGGAGTTCGGCGAATCGTTTGACAATTAGTAATAAACTAAAACACATTTTTACGGCTGTTGGGTGAAGTTCCATTTTAATTATTTGGTTCGAATGTTCTTAAACGTTGCGCGTGCTTTTCGTCATAAAAAGGAGTTTAATAACGTCATGAACGTAACCAAGACAACTGAAACAGTTCGCTTTTCTCAAGAGACTTTGATAAGAGCTTAGTGCTTCGGACGTACAGGAGAAAGACAAAGAATTTTCAGTTTTACAACATGTGTGGGTCTTTGCTATCAAAATTCGCTGGACGCGGGAATCAAGTCGCGCCAGCGGATGAGTCAGCTTTCAGAAAACCCAAACGAGTTCAGGGAAAAACAAAACTTGCGGAGGAGACAACATCAATCCGCGAGTCCAGTCCGGTGGATAAATTATCAATCTGCGAGTCCAGTCCTGTGGATAAATTATCACGCAGCGACTTGGGAGTTAAGGAAAAACCAAATGCGGCATCGGTAAGAAACTCAAAAGAAGCATTTGAGGCGGAAAGCTCCGCAAACAGTGAAGCGAAGGGAATTCAAGAATCGTCACCCGGTAATGAAAAAGATGCCGAGGCAAGAGCCATGGACAGTGCGGCAGCCATTCTGTCAGCACAGAGAGCCATAGGTTCAAGTGACATGAAGATACGCGCAATGCAGAGCGCTAAAGAAATTTTGGAAGCTCAGATTGACAGCGGGCCTTCAAGTTCCACCACCATCGCTTCCCAGCCTGTGAGTTCCACGCGATCAGTACTCATGGGTGCAACCTCAAACGCCATTGCTTTTGAAGTCCTTGTTGGGCAGAGGCCAACAGCCCGCCCTTTAAGCAGGGTTCCACGGCGCCTAAGCAAGTTGGAGAGCCAGCCAAGAGCGTCAACAAAACAAGTGAATGCTAAACTTCTGGCTGCAGAAGAACGCAAACTCAGAGAGCTGGAAAACATCCGAGCCCGCGCATCCAGCAGGGCAGGAGGTAACAGACCACACCCAGCAGAGGCTGCTTCCAAAGCTACTGCCCAGAAAATTGCTTCCAAGCAAGCTGTCGCCGAGAGAAACAGGAATGACATGATCGCTTCAAAGAAGCAATCCGGAAATAAATCTTCAAGAAAACGGAACAAGATTGCTGCTTCCCAGGCTTCCGCCAAGGAAGAGCTGCAGTCCGCCATTGAACAGAAAATGGAGAAGGCTGCGCAAAGGAAGGCGGCGAAAAAACAACAACGACAAAATCAGAAAAACCTGAGAGCAGAGCGCACGAGGAGAGTCAGAGAAAACGTAAGTCGCTATTTTCTAGACGTTTGACAAGCCATTCTTTAAGCTAACTTTCGCGCCTTTTCTTGAATTTGCCAGATTGAACGCATGTTAAGAGAGGAGGAGAAGGAAGTACTTGAAGATCTTCGGGAACTGGAAGCAGATCAAGCTTACTGTGCCTCTGACAGCGACGAGTCGTGGGGAGATAAAGATGACACCGTCGTCTACGAGTGGGAGGACTTCTTCCAAGACTAATTAGTCCATTAGGACTAATGCCCTGTCAATAACTGACAGTGGCTCTGAACGTGAAAGCGAGCATAACGTCACGGAGAATTTACGATACAAAAACTGAAAAAAGAGGATTCCAAATCACGTACTTGTCTCAAAATTCTAAATGCTAATTCTGAACTTGGTAATTCATCAACTGTGAACTGATTAACAGAGAGAAAACACGACGAGGAGTCGTGATTCCAGAGAACGGATGTTACCACCTTCCAGTCCAGCTGTCTCTCATCAATGCTTAAATCACTTTACACTGAAGTTAATCTGTGCTCTTTAATAACACTTGATTGAACTACTGTAGCAACATTTTCATCCCCCCTCCCCCTCTCTGTAATGCGTCCCCTCCCTTTCCCCTCCACGTACATTTGTGACGTGTGTTAGTGTTACAGTAGTACAATTAGTTTCCTCTCGCTATCCTGGCCTAATAATGTTTGCTTGTTGAGACATAACGTGAAGCGTTGTTAAATAAACAAACAATGTGTGAGCCTCAATTTGTGTGGTTTTATTGTGCTTAACCAATCGTGCGGTTTCTTTGTCTGTGATTTTCAAATTGACCATTTCCCAACTTGAATTATGATGTAAGGAATGACTCTTATTTTAGGGGAAAATGGAAATGATTTTCGGGCTAGTAAATCCTAGGTAGAGCTTACTCAAAGGGCAATGTCGAAAATTTGTTTTCTTTGCACCCTGTGAACTATTTTTGTTGTTGGATATCCATTACCACTAAGACCCTTGTCATTTCACCAAGATGAGTTTTCCTCCTCTTTCACACACTTTTTCTTCAATCTCTGACGACAGGTAGTTAATTATGACGCTGTTTAAATTAAGATCTCTATTCAGCAGAAAGAAATCGTGTTTACAAAAGTAATTAAAGCTCACTCACAAGAAAAACAATTGATACAAGCTCTTGGAATAGCACTTAGAAAGAAAAAGAAAAAAATCTGCGTTCACAGCTGTAGGTACCTTGGTAGCATCCATGATTGCCTCCAGCTGTCGTTTGAAATCCTCCCGTGCTTCTAAAGACTCTAATGTTGCTGGTCCCATTTGGGGATCCTGCTGTACTTGCTCCTCTTCAGTGATCCCCTCTGCCACACCCTGTTCAACGCTAGGTAACTCACTTGATCCATTGTTTGTCCTACTTGGCTTTTCGGAGCCATTTTCTTCACTCACACCACTTGCCTTTGCTGTAGGCGACTTTCCTTTCTTTTGTGGTGACATATCTTGTTCAAGTGTTGACTGAAGATTTTTACAATGAAATGAGGTCATTAATAGTCCACTGCACATTGTTGTAGTTACTTTTAAGAACAGAATAATAGACACATAGAAGATCTGTACAGAACACACACAAATAACATGATGATGTATGGGTATGCAGGCTAGAGTCCCACAAAGCCTGTCATACATGCAGCTTCAGTAGTATAAGACAACTACACGTATGGCTTTTGCTACACCCTCTGGAAGGAATGCTAGTCCATCATAGGTCCATTCTCGCCCTCAAAAAAATTGTTACACGCAGACTGCCCTAACTATTCTCCTAACTAGACTCCTGGATGGAGAGGCACAGAGTGAAGTATGGTGTCTTAACAAAGAACACAACAACACTGAGTTCACTCTAGATCATTGTACCTCATTGTACCTTGAGTGGATGTATAAACAGGCAAATACAGTAAACTGCACAACTTAAATCACAATACTCACTGCTTTGGATGATCTTGTCACTCTTCTACCTGTCGTTACTACAGGGAGATTTAATTTGGGATTGAATGTGTGCGGATACATGGCCTCATCAACTCTTTCATTTTTCTCCTGGCAGACGTACAGCCAATGAGGAGACACAATGTGAATGCCGCGATCTTTTGCTAGGGTGTATTCCTTTGTTTTGTCATTGGCTGAGCCCTGATAAGGATCACAATAATCATATTTATAAGTGCCTCAGCAGTGCAAATAGAAAATAGAAACATTGAAAAAGAAGTACATGTATATACCAAAGACGTATTACTACTATCAAGTACACTTTTTTCTAGACTACCAAAGAGTGAAAGCGTAAGCACGACAAATACAAATAACCAAATGAGTTAATGAGGACTCTACTTCAAAACATGCAAACCACATGTACAAGTACATGCACTGTCAAATACAGGATAAGTGTGCTTAAACTGAGGTATGAGTGACTTGAACCAAGTTATCTGATAGATAACCTTTGAGGATTGTACAGTAAACTGTATTTCTTGAACAAATAGTATTCCATATAATTATGTGTTATTTCTAAGCAGATGGTGCAATATCACGGTTACTAATGAGTCGTGATCTCCACCTGGCAGGTGCACCCATGTGAATAGCAAATGAGATGAGTCTGGGCAAGCAATTTAAACTGGATAAATTGGATTAATTCTAAATACATGAATCGTCAACCATTATTGCAATTAGTATTTTTAGTGTTTGTAAGTTTGCAAAATATAAACAGAAGGTACTAGAAGAAACAGCCAAATTAATCATTGTTTCTCCGCAAAACTATCTTGGAACAGAAAAGAAACAGAAAAACATTACTATTCTCTCACTTGGTGAATGAGATGAGTGCAGGATTCATCATAAAGCCAGTGATAATCAGCACCAAGAGATGAAGCCAAGGTGAACAGCTCTGTCTGTTGCTGAGTCAACTTTTTACTGATGGATAAAATAATTCCAGCAAGAATTCCTTTCTGAGGAGATTCTCTCTGTTCCTATAAAATAACAGCTTGTTAACATGTGAAGCTTCTGTCGCCTGTTAAAGCAACATTTCTTACCTGTTCACAAAGACTACATAATGGGTTACAGTCAAACCTGTATACAATGGTCACCCTTGCGAAATAGCCAGGTGATCGTTATATACAGGGTGACCGCTGTACACAGATTTCCTTTAAACTCCCCTGGAAGTCAATAAATAGCATTTTTATGTGCAAATGATCATTCAATTTACGTTTTAACGACAATAATGAGTAACAGTAACGCAATAAACACGACAAAAAAGGCACATAAAATGTCCGTGGTGTACTTTAAGGGAGGGGCAGTATACTTTGATATAAGTCTCCTGTGAGTGGCTGCATCGGACTGAAGCTGATAGAAGAGAAATTTGATGCCGAGCGCTGTCTTGGTTTATAAAACAGTAGCCTAATACAGTGTAAAGCCGCCGCTGTCAACTTGATAAGTACCGCAGTACAGTTTTATAATCTGGGAACTATGACGAAAGTGAAAACAGTGTGGTACGGTTGTGTTGTTACAGTTACACTAGCTAACTATTGTTTGAAAGTGACGATACTTTAAAGTTATCTGCCGCAAGCATGTGTTGGACATAGGCGATGACATGTATTAGTAGTTGTGTTTAGTACTAATATTTGTATTTTTGTGAGAGCCCTTGGTGGCTACTATTTAACGAGCGAATGAATAAAGCTTGTCATTATTCATTAATTGTACCCAATTTCGTGACCGTTATATACAGGTAAAAGATAATGAAATGGTGGATTCAGGAAGTCTAAAGGGTGACCGCATCTGTTATATACAGGTGACCACTATATGCAGGTCAACTTAACAGTAAATATAAGGGATGATTTTTGGGAAGTTGTTCAGTGACCATTATACACAGGGTGACCGCTATATACAGGGCCGTTATATACAGGTTTGACTGTATTGACTAATTGTGACCTCGTGACTATGATGTTGGCCAAAAGCAAGTTTGTTTGGCATGTTTATGGACCAGGAAGGTTCTTCCCACAAAGAAAAATTTCAAATAATTTCATGTGAATCCCTGTGCAGAAACCCACAGCGTAAGTACATGTACCTGTACAGTACAGTGTGTACCTGTATATATATTTCTTCCCCTACTGTACATTGTGTTATCTCATCTCTGATACTGACCTTCGCGGGAAAAAATTAAAAACCCAGTGCTCATCAAAAATTATATTTTTTTACCAGAAATTTAGCTCGGAACATATACATATTTATTTTCATTTGAATCGTTAATGAAATGACCTTTTCTCGATATTTTTTCCTTCAGGGTCAACAGAAACCTCCAATTACAAAATCACGTCGAACCCAAATGTTGCAAAAAAATCTCTTCAAAACCCTGACTTTGAAGCAATATATCACTTTAGCGTTAATAGCTACCACAAATCAGCAGAAGGTAAATCTATTCCTTAACAATCCAGCTTTATCGTGTTAAAATTTCAGCGAAATCGAACAAAACCAGAATTAATTAGAATTTTTTTGTGACCTCACTACCCAGACATGACCTAACAAAGGAAGCTACGGTCGCCCATAGCAACCGAAAAAGACGAACATAACAAAGCTGACATTTTGGCCAAAAAACTCCAGAATTATCGCCTGAGAGCTTAAACTTGAATAGGAACATCTTTTTCGAACTTTTTTCAACTGATTTAGATGAAAGAATGGCCTCGGTGGGCTACAAAAAAGACCAAGAGAAAAAACAGAACAGGAAAGCATAAGAAGCCAATAATATTTCACCACGTGGCTTTCAGCATGAAAACGAAAATACAGCTTACTTCTGGATAAATTCAGCCTTAGAAGCCAGCAACTGGTCCCAAATTACTTTCTGTATCCATACAAATGTCCTGACTTCCATCTCCGAAAGAGTTTGCCCCAATTTTGAGCAAATAAACATTTTTCCGACAGCGACCGCCATTACGGTGGCTTGCATACTAAATTAGCTAACTTGACAAAACTCTCGTGAGGGGAAGGGGGATATGACGAAAAGAGCTGAAAAATGGCCTGTAATTGGCTAATGATGAGATCATCCCACTGTCCAAATTTGGTGAGAATCGAAAGTAATACCAATTTTCTGTCACGTTTTCAATCTGTGGCCACTGGACTGACCAAAATTGATACATCAGTTGGGATAGAGTTAAATAAAGGCATTTTTTTTTTTTTTTTTTTTTTTTTTTTGGTTGGAATTTTTATTTTTAAGTAGGGCTAGAAACAAACAAAGGTTTTGGTTTTTCAGTTTAAGGTTTTTTTTTTTTTAT
>Ga0126339_10002886_pt1 | contig 12403 bp, 7 predicted proteins | sample OrbTmetagenome_2_FD_92532 | JGI IMG/M metagenome (GOLD analysis project Ga0126339, IMG submission 92532) | Coral microbial communities from Petempiche,Puerto Morelos, Mexico - Orbicella T R C metagenome | ecosystem: Host-associated > Invertebrates > Cnidaria > Coral | place: Petempiche,Puerto... | reverse complement strand
GGGGGGGGGGGGGTGTAAAGGGCACAACCCAAAAAAAAAAATGGTGGGGGGGGGGGGAGAAAAAAAAAAAAAAACCTCGGGGGGGGGGGGGGGGGTATGGATATTTTCTGGAACCACACAATATGGAGAAGAGCTTGCAAAATGGCTGTCAAGTTTCTTTCAAAAACGTAACTGAAAACTAACCCTCCACAATTTTACAAAGTTAGTCTCTTGAATTGGCTACTATAGTGCTGTAATCAATATTGTGATTGGTGGATTTAGTGGAGAGGACTTAAAATGATTAGCTCATATAACTGTCTGATGAAAGGTGTTCAATTACAGCCAACTGTCCGATTACACTGTCAAATTACAACTTTGCAGATTAATTAGAGCAAAACACAGCAGTTTATGCACCAAAAACAATTGAGGAAATTGTAATTGCTATGATTAAGGAAGAAATGATATTAATCTGATTTCCCTGGGACAAAGTCAACAGTCCATAATATACATTCAGGTGTCTGTATTATGGTGGTGTCTGTATGGCGAGGTTTGACTTTCTGTTGATCATGACAAACTCACTACTCACTGCCTTGTTTGTTAGTCATCACCTCATATCCAATGTAGAGGGGGATATTGGGGAGGGGGGGGTCTGAACACCGCAATACCACAAACAAAATTGGGCAAATGCCCCAATATTGCAAATAAAATCGCAAAATACCGCAACACTTCAATCGGCTGAGTCGAAATTCAATGTCATACTGAAACCACTACTCTGTATGTCAAGTTTAGAGCAAATAACATGGAAATAGCAATTAGGAATTTGCAAATTTTGATTTAGACAAAATGGACAAAATAAATAACTCAATTGCATACTGGCTGATAATTAACAAAAAATTACTTACACTTTTCCAATGGGAAACTGGAAAAGGCTCAGTTAAACGTTGAAGTACTTGGAGGATAATTTTAAATATCGTCCAAAATGTTAAAAAACCGTATCCCGCAGGTTTGGAGAATACCGCAATACCACAATTCGAAATTATAATTACCGAAATACCTTAAGAAAAATTGTCCAATACTGCAATACTGCAATACCGCAAAACCCCAACGTCCCCCTCAATGTAGGCTCAGTGAAATAAAGAAGTTACCAAAACCTCAGCAATATTGCTGTAAGCCCCAAACTAAAGATCCTTTGCATAAATGGTGCCTAAATTTGAATGACAACAGTTTGTACATCCTTAGCCTCGTACTCATGTTTTAAGACAAAGGATTTTTTTTTACATGAATATGAGGCTAAGGATGTATAAGTATTGTTATTTCAATGTAGGTGCCATTTATGCCAAGGGTCTATACCTGTCACTTTAAATTAAACTGGAACCAGGTTAACTTATGGTGAAAATTATATCTCATGGAAAAGTCAAACACAGCACTCCTGAGCCCTTATTTTATATTTTTTCTAGGATGTGGGAATGCTTTAGGGCCCACTACAAGCCTGCACCTCTCGCCCCTTATTGGCCCTTAATTGAAAATGATACAACAGTCTTCATGCACAATACACCAACCCTGCAGCTTCCTCCTTCAGCAGCTGGTCATTATTCAACAAAATGCGAACGTCTGCGACAAAGAGGAAATTCAACAGTAAGGGAAAAAAATTGAATTTTAAAGAAACATATCGATATTCATCAACCCTACCGTTGAACACTTCGTTGAATTCTCCAGGTGGGGCGTGTTTGATAAAATTAGAAGCTATCTTCGCCTGAGTTATGGAAACATAGTGATTCAATTAGCACTGAAACTTTTAAGTACAACTTGATATTTGTAAATTAATGTTTATACTCCTAACCTTCTCTTTATCTGATATGGGTTCTTCGTAATCGCCCATTTCCCACAGAAGTATTTTATATAGTAAAGAACAACTCGAAGTTCAAGATGGCTGCAAAAGCAATCCAATGTCGCTTGGCCTTACGGGATCCCTCACGGAAATGGCCAAATTTGGTCAGAAACTGACGTTTGAGCCAGCAATATGCTGTACTCATTGTTAGCGGTTAGGCCTTGAATGACGTCATTTCACAAGCCCGTCAAAGACGTAAGACGTACAAAAGTCAATCCGATATCTCTTTCCGTAGAAACTGAAAGTAAATGTCCTCTATATCCACAAACATTCTTCAAGATCGCGAAGCCATTCGCGTCAAAGCACTGGTAAGTTGAAACAGATTAACAAGGTCGTACACATAGCCCAAAAAGAGTCGGATGGTCTTTTGCTTTTCAACCCTAGGTAATCATTAATTCATGGTCATTGTTTCCCTTTGCTTGAAGCTTATAAATTTCTTTCAGTTATGCGATGGCACATGTGTAGATGAAGGCATGAAAAGGTGTTTTTCCGTTGATCCACATATCACGTCATTTAGCAATTTACATCATTTATTGAAGCGAGCCTTCCAGTTACAAGGGTAAGCCACAGCCGGCCTTCTATAGAACTAGTATTGTAAACATGGTACGGCATAGTAATTGATTTTAAGCTATATATACTACTTTATCTTTAATTTATAAACTTAAAATGCATTTTGACGAAGGGGAGCACTTGCTAATCTGGTAGGATCCTATGATCTTGTGGGTGTCCTGTGTATGCTTAGGTGAAATGTTTCACAAAATTTTCACTTGTTAGTCATCATATTTGTTGTGTAATGATATTACATAGTTGTGAAGTAATCATGTGTATGGTGACCTGGAACACACAGAAAAATGCCAGATCGTGTGCACTAAAGGAACCTGTGGTCAAGTGGGGATTGATAATCTTGATCAATACCACTGATCAATTTATCAATCAATACTCTATTGATAAACCGACTCATATGCATTGATTGAAAATTCGTCAACTCCCAAATGAGTGTCGACCAAGATATCGATCGAGTGTTGATCGAGTGTCAACCAAGGTGTTGATGGAGTGTTGTTTGAGTATCAATCAAGTGTCGATCAAGTGTTGATCGAGTATCAGTCAAGGGTATCGATCGACACTCAACTGTGGATGCCCTTAGTACACATGATCCAAAATGCCTGGGGTAGGAGAGTCAGAATGTTTTAGTGCCTTAGGGACATTCATGTTTAAGTCTTCTAAAACATAGACTTTTTTGCTTCACGAAATACTTGACGTATTTGTCGATGTTGAAATTGAAAAAAAAAATAATAAAACATGGAGAAATATTGAGCCATCAATCAAAAAATAGGGATTACTCAATGTGCAACATTGTTAAATTCTCACATGGTCAAGGGGGTGGTCAGTTTTCTAATTATTGCTCATTTTGTGTGTTTGATTCATGACATGGTTACATGATTATAAAATGAATTGGAATCTATGCGGTCCTATTACCACTTTAACCACTATCAAGTTGTCTTTACATGTATCTATCTATTGGGATGACCTACGAAATTGGGGTCAAAATATTATCTGAAGGAAACCAATCTATGGAAAATAACTTTTGGCTTGAGTTATTGGCAGGTTTAAGAAATTGATGGTTCAAGAAATCAGGATTCCACTGAACTTCACCCATGTTGCTTCAGAAAAACAACCCACGAGAGCTAAACAGAGAGAACTAATGATAGTTCTATAATAATCAATGTTACAGTCTAGAGTAGTTGTGCTCTCTTTCATCCCAGTCTATCTCCAAGGAGAACATACATAGTACAAATTAACAGGCATAAAGTCAAAACATTATGTTAAAAAATATATATTATGTTAAATATCTAACTGAAGTAGATATTTAATTAAATCATATAAAAAAGTCTTATTATTCTTGGATACCCTTTGTACTTTTATAGAACATTTAGAATTTTACATTTACAGAATGTCTATATTGATGGCCACAAGCCCAACTATGACTGCTTGTGGCACTAATGATATTTTTTGGTTACTGTGTTTCTAACCTGTTTCATTTTTTTGTATTTATTTAGTGACTTTGAAATATCATATCAACTCCCACAGTCGACAGAAAATGGAAAGAGACCCAATGTGTTCATTTCTCTCACATCAGACTTTGATCTTGATGCTGCCTTCATGAGTTCCTCTTTACCATATCTGAGCCTTAAAATAGAACCTGTTATTTGCTCAGGTAATTATTATTGAAGTGGCTGAACACTTTTTTTTCTGAATAATTTACTTGCCACATTTCATGAAATTCTAAGAAGACCTCTAGCCTGGGCATCCATGGGTGTCTAAGCATCTTGGGTATACCCACTTTTTAAATAAAATTGTTTTATTTTTCACATAATTATTTGTTTATGAATTGTTTATATGAGCAGACCCTATAGCACATTTTGGATGCCCACTTTTCAATCCTGGCAAAAAGCCTGATTCTAAGCAATGGTTCCTTAGAAATAGGTATGTTCCCAAAAAATGCAGGGTTTAGTTCTCTGCATCTTGACCTTTTCTGGTATAACTTTCTAACAACAGACCAAAACTTATAACACACTGTTCCATGTATGAATAATACAAGTACAGATAGTGATGGCATAGAGCAAATAAAGTGAACACTGTATCAGGGTCACATTTGTGTTTTGCAATTCTTGTGCGCACTCTACCTTGTGTTATGGAAAAGGATGGAAAAGCCAAGTCAGTAGTTTCAAAGACAGAAAAAATGTTTCTCAGTTTGAAGTTCTCCATGATAAGCCTGTAAATTCATTTAATTTGTAGCACTCCTAAATAATTTTTGGCAGAGAGATTTTAATATTTTTTCTAAATCAGAATGACAGTAACAAAATATCCACTTATTCACTGCTAACAGGTTACTTTTTTAAAGATGTGTATGTTTTATTTTCCAAAAGATAATCATAATGACTGGACTTTTCTGGAGGCTACAGAAGCACCTCTGACCAACAATGTTCAATCCACTGGTGTGTCCTCCACTGTTCCATTTCATATATCATTAAAACATCAAATGGAACGAACATTCAACAAGATCACCAGAGCTTTCAGTGAATCAACCAGACGGGGGCCTTTAAAGGAGGTGGAATGGCACTGTCATTTGGACTGTGAAGGTCGCATACTTGCCATTGATGAGCTGTGGGCTAGAGTCTTTCAAGGAGGTGGTCTTGAACCTAGCTTACGTAAAGAAGTGTGGCCTCATCTCCTCAATGTATTTCCCCCTGATTTGACTAAGGATGAGAGAGAAAGACACTTGAAAATGAAATCACAGGTTTACTGTCATCTCAAGTCAAAATGGAAGGCTAAACATCCTCAAGAAATAGAATCCATCACACATTTAATAATGAAGGATGTTTTGAGAACAGATCGAACACATCCCTACTTTGCTGTCCCTGATGATCATCAGCACATGGATGCTTTATTTAACATCTTGACAACCTATGCCTTAGAAAATCCTGATGTATCTTATGCACAGGGGATGAGTGATCTGGCTGCACCTGTTCTAGTCATTTTAGATGAAGAAGCAGTTGCTTATACATGTTTCTGTGCTTTGATGGACAGGATAAAAGGACACTTCCTTTTAGATGGTAAAGCCATGACACTGAAATTTGATCATCTTTCCCAGCTGGTTCATCACATGGAACCAGAGTTTTTCAAGTATCTCATGAATATCGGAGCAGATGACATGTTCTTCTGCTATCGCTGGCTTCTTCTCGACTTGAAGAGGGAGTTTCCATTTAATGATGCTGTCCAATTAATGGACGTAATTTGGAGTTCTCTCACATCATCACCAGAATCAGGCACTCAGACATCAAAGCTCTATGTCACTGGTGGAATACCAACGGGTAACTCTGCTGACACCACTCTTATGCAGAATGGTTACATTGGTTTTGATTACAATTTGGATGTGGTTGATGATGACTCAGATAGTGATTTGGAGAACAGTGGATTCTGTCCATTAACAATGAAAGCGGTTGATCAAGAAACCAGACTGCTCCAGCTCCCAGGACCTTATCAGTTAGGTGGTGGTAATCCATTTGTTCTTTTCATGTGTTTGGCCATACTGTCACTTCACAAGGACTACTGCATGCAGAAAGAAATGGATTACAATACACTTGCTATGTACTTTGACAAATTGGTTCGAAAGCATGACCTAGCTAAAACATTGACTAAAGCAAGGGCCTTATATGCTGACTACCTAAGTTCATGTGGAGTTGCAAAGGATGAGGAGACACCCATCAGTGAAGAATCTAAAGCACCATGGTGCAGCCAGGAACATCATATTGATATCCCACTCCAAACAAACCATTTTGTTGAATGTTGATTAGCTATACTATCAAGATTAGCTATAGTTCGTATAGCATGATGGTTAGTGAGGGTAGTTCTAAAAAGAACTGTTGTTCATGACTGATTTTTCGACAACCTGAGCGGAAGTCATCTTAAGAGTCAAGTGAATAGTGTTTGTCAGTCAATGGTGTTGTAAGTCTGGTCCATTGAAAGTGATTGGTCAGTTTAGCCATAATGGTTTTGGCTGTAAGACTCGTGTAAAGTTTGTCAGCAGTCAGTAGTCGGTTTCAATCCATCTGTTGTCAGTCAAATCGGTCTGTTGAGGTCTATCTATTGTTAGTCAAATTAAGTCGTTCTGTTAGAAGTCCATTTGTTGGTTTCATTTACATGTACATCGTAAATAAGTCGTTTGTAGGGTGCTGGTAGTTGTTGACATCTGTTAAGAGGTGTTTGTTCTAAATTAGTGTACCAACCTTCCAGAGTCAGTCATTCTAGTGAAAATAGTTTGTACTATAGGTTAAGCATTGAGCAGAGTCCCAGTCCATGTTGTGGTTTGTCAGTTGATGATGTACAGCAATGTGATTGTTAGCATCAACATTTCTCGTTTCTCATTTGTGTCCAGTCAGTCTCATGTTAAGGTTTCTGCCAGTCTCACCAATGTACGAAGCCTGGCAGTAGGAGCATTTGTTTGATCTTGTAAACTGCTCCCTGTCTGTTTTTGGGTTCATCCCTGTCTTTAACATTGGTCAGTAAGTGTTGCAATGTAGTTGTAGGTTGTAGTTGTAGTTGGATGTTGTAGGGCTTAAGTTCCGTGAGATGGTCTCAGAAGTGCCCAGATTAATGTAAGATATAGTCAATGTGGTAACAGGTGTTGGGTTTCTGTTTATTGCATCAGCTTCAGTAGGTCGGTGAATGTTTCATCAAATAAAGTCGGTGCTGTAATTGTTCTTGTGAAAAACATGTTCAAGGTATCTGTTTTTGTCATGTAAGCTGTCCGGTGTGTCACAAACTTGTTGCACTCATCTCGTCAAAGGTTTGATGGTCAGGGCTTCATGTGAAGTCAGGTTGTAGGATGACTCGTCAAGTAATCTGTACACTGTCATTTGTAGTTAATTGTTGTCGTGGCGTACCAGCCAGTCTAGAAAAGGAAGTTAACATTTTCTTTTATTCACTTGACTCTGAAGATGACTTCCACTCAGGTTGTCAAAACATCAGTCACCAACAACAATTCTTTTCAGAACTACCCTCACCCGGACGATCACACGACACAAACTACTGATACTCCTGGGTTCCAACCATTTGCCAAGATTAGCTATGATCAACATACTTAGTTGAATTTGTTATCTAATGCAGCATGAACTACCGAGGAAAACATTTAACTTTAAGTTTCAAATATAACCAACTGAAAATATTAATTCTCCAATTTTAGAAGACAAAATTACTGCCGATGATATTATGTTCATAAAAACAGATCCTAGAACTGATTTAGAGAAATATTGGAAAGTTTTGGTTGAGTTGCCTTCAAAAAACCTAGTAAAAGTTTCACCCAGGCTTTAACTCGGAAAAAGCAGGTACTTATTACCTCCTGTGAGGGATGACAGAATAATTGATTATCACCCTAAGTGTCTGTTTTTTTCCAAAAAGTTGAATTGGATTCAAGATTAACTGGCTTAACTTTTGGATGGTTGCTACTTTCTGGATGACTATCAACTTATAAATTTTATTTTACACCAAATTTAGTGGGTAGGAGAAACATTCCATTCAAAACAAATTATAAGGTGGTATGTTTCCGTTAAGACACAGGCAGAATATCATCAATTGGGGCGCTTTCCATTCCATGAAAGTTCCAGTTTGAATTTCTGGAAATTTCGAGTGACCAATGGAACACCATTTTCCGGAATTTCCAGAAAAGAGGACAACCTTGCAAGGTATACCGAGATTTTCGAAAGTTCTTACTGGAATTACTGTTCCATTTGTCTTCACCCCTCCACCCCTCCCCACCCCCCTTCCCCCGAAACTTCCAGAATTTTCAGTTTAACGGTTCGCTTTTTGGATATTCAACAATTTTTTCGGATTTTCTGGAAAGTTTTCCAGGAAATTTTGGTACCATTTGGGTTCCCTGTTTTGAAGTTTTCAGAATTTTTGGTTGCACCCTATGTTTCTGTATAACATTATTAATTTATTCAAATGGTTAGTGGTTTAAAGTGGTAAGTAATTCAAGTGGCTTAAAATAATTATTTCAATTTTTTGGAGAACTATTCGACATAGCCAAAACTGTTAAAAGAAAATAATTTATATCTATAAATTATGTAAAAAGATGTGACAGTGAACGAGATAGTAAATAGCACACGAACTGTGTGGCTCACGTCTTCTTTCAGAAGCTACTGTGTTGCTTACGGTTTGAGCATGGGACACAACATCATCATCATTATCATCATCATCATCATCATTATTATTATTATTATTCAACATACGAGACTAGATTCTTTCAAGAGTTTTAACTAAAGTGGAAGTGTAGAAAATTTAGTCAGTAAAATTTGTACGTCAAGGAACCCTTTAGTAAAGGGCTAGTTAAATTCCAGATTTATAAATATATTGTTCATAGGATATTTTTCAATAATTATTGGCTATCGTGTTTCATTGGGTGGCTATTTATGTAGTTAGCAAGGAAAACAAGCTATTTTGATGTAAATAGTACTGAGCATACTTTTCATGAGGTTGAAACTGAAAGAAAATAAAATCTTCAAATGTCAGATTAGCTGATGTCATTGCGTTATTGATAATTATCACAATTGTTTTTGTTCATAGTCTGCACAAACGTTTTGTTTTGGCATTGAACGCCTCGCAAAATTTTTTTTTCGAGTTCGTCGGCTCGCCAATTGTTTTTTTCCGTCCCCACCGGGAGCCTGTTCGCAGGCTAAAATTTTTCACTCGGCCCGCATCGGCCACTCACTCTCGCGCGCTAGCCTGAGTGATAGTAGCCGGCAAACACGCTCCCGGAGGGGGGCGGAAAAAAAATTGGCGAGCCGACGAGCGGGAAAAAAAAAATTGCGAGCAGTTCACTTCGCTCGCCGAATTATTTTTTTCGCGCTCGTCGTCTCGCTTCGCTCACGGTATCCCAGGGATCAGCAGATAAATATGTAGCCTCCTTCAAAGCCATTTTTATTGGTATCGGTTTGCAGCATTTCGCCTTACGTGGATAGAGTTATGTGGTCTTGTGATACTATTACCGGGTCGCAAAGGAGTTTTTTTACTTTCTGTTTCTAACACAAATCTAGGGTATCAAATAATGGAAGGGAAGAGCTGCTCTACCTTCTGTACCACTACGAACACCTTGAAAACTGCGTAGGGAATAGACGTATTTCTTGACTGGTATCCAAGGTTACCAGGCGTACTAAACAGGAATGCCAACTCCATAACATTTGACGTGTCATGTCAGTTTAGTCCACTGACTGCTAAAACGATTCGCCAATTAATTAGCCAAGAGACTTGCATCTTAGTTATGGAGTACCGCGGCGGAAACAGCTCACTTTATCGCTGTATGTCGAAAAACAAAAGTTTGCAGGGTTCTACGAAGTTTGGCAGCCCTTTTTGAATGCGAGAATAAACCTTAAAAACAAACATAAGAGCACGTGACTAAAGCTAACTGTTGTGGCAATCTGTCAGAAACAAGACACAATTTACATAGGAATCGCTTACAGCTTACAGCGTCCAAAACCCATCGTTTTTGCATATGAAAAGCTACCTTTGTCTCCACCGAGACAATAGCTTTGCTCAGTGCTCTCAGTTGATAAGTTTCAAAGCGTTTTCTGGCCTTTTCTGCTCTTCCATCGATTCAAAAAGAATTCTTTGTTCTGTGTTGAGCGATTGCTGAGTGTCAAATTCAAAATGAAAAGCTTTTGGAAATATCGTAGAACAAGCATTGAATAATAATTTGTTAATAAAAACCCCGCAAATGAAAACGCTGTCGAAAAATTGACGTCGTCAAGACAACAGGTTTGCCAGCTGCTTGAGTCTTTTCATTCTTTTTTTCTGTTATTTCGAGCTGTCAAAGTGTTTAGTATAGTAATGAGCTTGCTCTCGCCATGTCTTGTGGTTTATACAGGCGCTATTCGCGAGGTCGCAGGTTTTTATATGAAGAAGAAGTTCAGCGACTTGTTGAAGGAGAAGAGCGGGTGAAAAGAAAGATCATTTCAACCATTCCAGTGGATGACAGCTATCGAGGCTCTCTCGCTAAGGCCTCTAACCTAAAGGAAACGCTCTCAACAGTTAAGCAGTTTGGTTCGGGTGTATGTCGAATCGAAGTTGTTCAAGAGAATGGCCTTAGTTATGATGGAACCGGTTTTTATTTCGGTGATGGATGGATTCTCACTGCAGCTCATGTTCTTCGAAATCGTGATAAAGTTAACATGGCAAGATTCGTTTTCTTTCCGCCAGAAATGGAAATTTCTTTTGAAGCAAGACCTCGGAGAGCGATAGTTCATCGCCTACTTCCCGCAGGTAGAAGGCCAGATTATCATAACCGGGACATTGCCTTGGTCAAACTTGGCATTCAATTCACTTACGGGAGAAAAAGAGATGATTTAGAGGAATGGGAAATAGACGAACAGCAACTTCTCGAGCAATTCAATTTCTTTGACTTCAGCTCGCTGGTGAAGAACACATTTACTCCCTCTGGTGATGTGCAGTTTAGCTTGAGACGCACGGATCCACTAACCCTTATTCATTTTGGAGGCGCGCAGAATAACTATAAGAAATTTGAGTTCGATATCGCAATGTACGAGGTCTACAAGTATACACAATACAAAGTAATCAACTTCGCTTTTTCTGTTGAGAGCGGCGCATCAGGTTGCCCTGTGATCCAGCTTGTAGGCGGCGAGCAGTGGATTCTGGTGGGTGTGTTATTTGCCGGTGCAACACATGAAAATGAGGCCAGTTCAATCATTGCAGGTCAAGCATTGGTGTGGAACCAAGAGGTTCTTCAACACATTGAAGCTGGTCGGGAAGCTGTCGGAAAAATGTCCAGTTTCAAGCCATATAATGTTCTTATCCCATTCTCTGAGAGAGCTCAACTTGCGTCAGAAAGCAGCGTTAAGAAAGCCGCTGATCTCGCCATAACACATCGAATCTTGATTTTGTAATCCTCCTTTGACATCAACCAAAGTTGTATTAGCTTGACGCGATTATGCGAGGTTTCAAATGTTAGAAACAGTCGGTATTGTGTCCAAGTTACCCGTGCGGTCTGATATACATTTAGAATGACCATGATCTAGATAATTTTCTTTTGTTTCAGGATAATGTTAACGCGTTCTCGAAACGATCAAATAAAAAGCTTGTGCCAGTGAACGCATTTACTCAGGAAGTTTACAGTGATGAATTGACAAGATAAAATCCACTATACAACAAAGTTTGAAGATACTACAGTTGGGACATTTTACGAACAATTTGCCGACAGGACTAACAATACCAAAATAACTAACGCGGGAACCTGCTGTACCTACAATAGTGGTGGGATTACTGTATCGACTCAATTTAGCACCCTAAACTCATTCACCTCCATGCTTCTTTGGTGAGGAGCGAGTTGAGCGGACATCTCTTGGAAAGGAGAGTGATGGCTTCCACCCATTTTAAATCCAAGACTTTTAGTAATCGGTTTCACATGTTCATATGCAAAAGGACGGCAAATGTACTTAAAACAACAAATACCTGACTGTCAAATAACCAAATATATGAAAGCAGGTGCATTTTGTAACTTGCAAGCTGAAATCTTTGAATTCTGCATAAAGTCTAGAAATTCGAAGCTTTTAGTACGTGTTATCTTGAAGCGAAGCGACAGAGTGGAAACCCTATTCCTTGAATCCTCGAATTTCCCCCGTACCTCGTAGGTAACTGAACGCGAACCAGAAGTCTCTTTAGAACCCTCGAGAACTCGAAATTCCCCTCCTCGAACTCAAACCAATTTTCGTCTCTCGTGGGAAGAATTTAGCTTCGTTAACTGTAACTTTTAAAATTTAAGAAACCGCTTTTAGTTAGGCTCGCGCCTGAAGTAAAAAGGTGATAGTTGAGGAGGCCGAAGTTCCAATGGACAAAATTTCACCCAGAAAGCTACAGTAAAACAATCACACTATAAATTTTCCATGGCGCTCTTCCGCAAAATCCGGGAACTTTTATTTCCAATTCCAAATGTCAATAATAATAATAATCATAATCGTAATCGTAATC
>Ga0126339_10002885_pt1 | contig 12404 bp, 5 predicted proteins | sample OrbTmetagenome_2_FD_92532 | JGI IMG/M metagenome (GOLD analysis project Ga0126339, IMG submission 92532) | Coral microbial communities from Petempiche,Puerto Morelos, Mexico - Orbicella T R C metagenome | ecosystem: Host-associated > Invertebrates > Cnidaria > Coral | place: Petempiche,Puerto... | reverse complement strand
TGAATGAATGAATGAATGAATGAATGAATGAATGAATGGATAGATGGATAGACGGATGGATGAATCATAGAATTATATAATTGAATGATCAATTATAGATAAACAAATAAATCAAAACAAATTTGACACATTGTTTTAAGCAGACTCTAAATATAACTTTGGGGAGAAACTAGTACCTGAGCATATCGTATTGTATTCCATATCGAGCCTTACTGACGGATGAACAAATTCAAACTGAAAACTTCACAGCTATATGTTTTTCTTTTGGCAACTCTTTACAGCTTCAAAGATACCTTACATTTGAATAGAATCGAAGCGGTAGCCGTTAAATTAATTTAAGAAAGGAAGCTCTCTTGATGCATGCATAGGATTATAATCTGAAATTTGGTGTTATAGCACGAGAAGGATATGTAAAAGGCGAGAGGCTAGAGTAATCCTATCGTTTAACAATGATTTTTTCGAATTTCCTTGTGGATGTCAAACTAGATTTGATACAATTTTCCTTCCTTCATGCTGGAGGAAGATTTAGTAAGTGAAAGAGAAGATATTGAAAGCAATCATTTCCTCTTGGTGTTTGCAATCCCCATTGAAAAGAAGGCGAAGAAAGCGGTCAAGTTTCTCTCACCAGTGGAATAAAACGGTGATCTGTTCTGCAGTTGGTAACTATTCACATCATGACCAATGTCTTTGTTTGAACTTGACTCTTGACACGTGGTTTCCTCTTCGTCCACATCGTGTGAATTCTCGTCACTGCTACTTTCATCTAGAATACGAAAAATGGAATGTAAAACGTTACTGTTCAGAAGAGTAACCGATGTCAATTGTAACCCTAATAGGACGTCTGGAGGTTCCGAAGTAATTCTTCACCAGAAAAAAAAAATATTTGAGTGGTAACTGAAACTAAAACACCGAAAAATCGGTCGGCTTGGCATTATAATAACCAAAACGATGAAATTCAAAAAAATCCGACCTCGGTTTGCGTTGTGAACGTTGTAAGCTTTCTTCAAGACTCTTTACTGAACTGTTCCGACTTCTGTTTGAAATGTAGGAATTTTGGCTTGTTGCCCTGCTTGGAGTTTTATGCCAAACTTACAGCCTTTGAAATAATGAAAGCAACGGCTGACCAAGTTATTATCGATCACTCAGATTATAAAATTTTCAGTATACACTTTGTGTTGTCATAACCTGCATGCTTGCTTTGTATCGACATTTTCGGGAGAAGTCAGGTGTTGGTGTCTCATGTTTAAGGATAAAATGGTGCTTCGAGCTTAGAAATTGATGAACTCGCCATTTTGATTCTGATTTAGCCTGTACTTGAACCCTCTTTGTAACTCGGGTGTTGATCCTGATTCTCTGGCCTAACACAGAGGCACAAATGAGCAATGTAGAACCATACGCAACTGAGCATTCTGACAAGGTAATAAGACTCTAACGAATTGTCAAACATCATATCTAGGAAGAAAGATTTACTAAAAAATTGTTTCCGGGGACATCAGGCTGACAGTTAACGCTGTCTTTGTTAGCATGACGCGAAAAACAAGGAATACTGTTACTTTCCCTTTTGATGAGGTGCTAGCAGACTCCTTGGCTTACTCTTTAAAAGTTTGTTCACATGTCTCCACTTGTCTTCTGTCCGAGAATATACATGCACGTGGGCATATAGAGGCACGGCGAAGTTAAAGTGCTTTGGCCAAGAAAATATCGCAACCCTTAAGCCCAACCAGCTTTCCAACCCGGTGATCAGAAGTCTAGCAGAATATTACGTCCGAGCGCATCCGACTCAAGAAGAGAGCAACAACTGAAAGCTGTTGTGGTTTAGTATCGAAGGAACCATAAAAGAATTTAGAGAAAACGTAAGCACTTTCGAAATTCCTTCATAACGAAGGACCTTTCAGGAAAGAAACATTTCATATTTCATCTGCATTTCTCAGCAAAACTAGTTGAAACTCTTCGAAAAGCAGCTAAACTACTTCCTAAGAAAGGTTTCCCAAACAATTTTAGTCAGCTATGGCTACAAATCATTTTTTGGCAAGAGTTTCATTAAATTATCATCAAGGACAAACGAAAACGTTGGCGAAATATGAGAGCGTTTATGCACCAGTTCCTACAACACTCGAGTTGCGCCCCTGTAGCAGGTGCCATTTAACCTCAGGTAAAGAGCTGTCAATAAACTGACCACTGCTAAACTTACCAAATATCTAAACTTTACAGAACGGAGCAATTTCGTTCATTAAATGTCGATGGATTTTGGAATTTTGTTCTTGTGTGGCTATGTAAAAACTGGGTATGGCGAAAATGGTTGATTTAGTCGGTCAAGAGAGACTTGGAGAAAGGTATGTAAAGTGCTACTGAGTTGTCAACTCCGGAGCCACGTTATACGACTGTTTATCATAACGATATTTTAAAATGTTTTGTAGGCCACCAAGTTGGGCATATGTTGGAATAAAAAACTGTCAGTTGAGTTTGGTAATTTCAAATGAAATTTCTGTTTCAAATCAGCAGAAAAAGTTTCCCACTCACAAGTCGAAGACTGAAAATTCTATTTAGAATACAACCAAGCAGCGAAACGAAAGAAGGAAATGGCACTGTCCATCTAGAAATAAAACTTTTAAGCTTATATCTTATAGTTTCAGAACTCAAATTCGTTCTTTAAAAATGTCGTTTAAAACTTGAAGAAATGTAAAGAACGCAGCACGCAAAGAAGATTGAGTGAGATATCCTCTGGATGTGTACGTTTAAAAGATTTATGAAATCGGCGAAATTTCCGTCAGAGACAGGGTGCAATGCCGGTAAAATAATGATTTGGTCTCATTTGATTAAGTTACTCTTCGCAGTTTCATTCTTTTCTCAAACAAAACGGAGCTGAGGTAAATACTCCAGAACGGCTTTTGTCGTGATTTATATTCTATTTCTAAAAGGGCCCGATGGAAAGAGCCCGATCGTTAACGTGCTTTTAATTGTATCGCTAGAGTCAAAAGCAAACTTTGAGTTTAGATTCACTAGTAAAATGTTGGAGTTGAAAATTTACTCTCAAATGCCCTGGTAAGTCGTCTTGGTCCTTTTCAAATTCGCTATTGTTTAAAAGTTATTAAACTCCTTACCGGTTTGGGGTTGAACAGTATTGTTTTTTTCCTGATATTTCCAGAGAAAGTTCAGTCCTATTCTTGCGACAAAATGTTTGCTTCTATTATGATTTTTTCCCGCAGGAATAAAATCTTATCAAGTTTTCCAGTTTAAACAGCGCTAAACACCCAGATTGTAAACGTGTTTACGTGAAATCTACTTGCTAGGTATGAAATATTATAAATTAGTCCAACAACTCATAAACTGCATAGATAATCGGTTGTATCCAACTTGCGACAGTCTCCAACTTACGACGTTTAGTACTTATCGAGTCCAATATATTCGCTCTGATTTTCCGTGATTTGAAGACGGTATTCATTGCCATATGTGGGTTGAGTTTGTTGGTGGCTCTCGCCTTGCTCCGAGGGTTTTTCTCAGGGTTCTCCGGTTTTTCGTCCCTCCAAAAAAACTAAACATCTCCTAATTCCAATTCGAACAGGATAGAGGACCCGAATGAAAACCAGGTAAGGCTGATGTGGCTTCCTCTCTCAATATTGTAATTTGTAAAGCGAGAGGAGAAAAGACTTCCACTAGATTTTAGTTTAAACCTGGAAGCCACCCAATGTTCTCCCTACAGATTACGCACCTTTTCAAAGTGTACAAAAAATGAAAAATCACATACCAGCTCGGCCAGCTTTATCTTTGTGCTCAAATCCGGCATCTTCGGTCTCCAATGTCGAAGAAAGATTCGGTTTTATAAGAAAAGATTTCGGCATTGCTTAACGAAGCTGCTCCTGAGGGTCGAAACTGAAGGGAAGTGGTCAAGGGAATGCTTGCTAGGGAGTGGTTCAGCGACACTATCAGTGTTTTCAATCACACGACGTCACATAATTAGGCAGAACTAGAGCTTACGACAACATAAACAGCTTATGACTCCATAAGAAAAGCTATAGGGGAACATTCAGATAAAACCTTGACCTTGAACTAGAAAATAATAAAAAGAAGTAACTATACGACAGTGTACCTGATTCGGAGATCGTTTTTGGTAGAATGAAATAGCGCGAGAACATTGATGCCTTCAAGACAAGCCAATCTAGTTCAAGCTGCCGAGGGGAAGAGGTCCGCATTAGAACTTGTTGTCTGCATGCTGTTATATAGATCAAGTCGATGAGAAAGTGAAATATCATAGTTTATTAAACTTGTGAGGGCTATTAAGCGTTGAGTTTATTAACATGTTCAATGTCTCAATCTGTTTCTATAAATCTATTTGAATGTGAGTGGTTTTCACGCATTTTGAAATCTTTCAGACGCCTTTCTAACGTACATGTCAAAATTAGGAAACGGCTGATTAAAAACGAGAACCTGAAATTCTTATTCAAAAAGTCTGAGAGTAGCAATTTTATTGATTAAAATGTCACACCTTAAAATTATATTCATTGCATAAGTTGTTGTCTTCAGGAACAGAGTAAATGACTGAAGTCATATAAGGATGAAGTTATGAAGCGTTTAGTTTTGGGCGTCCCCCACTTTTGTACGCTAAGCACTTTCCCAGAGGGAGAAAAATGTTCCAAAATACCTGTCGAAGACACGAAGACAGAATTTTTAAATTCGAAATCAGGAAAACGAAACACTAAGAAGTTGGCTTTAGAAATTTAAATCAGGGAGACAAATACTGGAACTATTGTAGGCGAAATATTGCTAAACTGTTTATCGCACGGTTAAATAAACCTTTTCTTTTCAATTTTCTTTTGGGAAGGAGAAGAACGAAAAAAATACCCGGTGGAGGTTATCTGAGTCTAAATATTTTATTTATTAACGTATTACTCGAGAGAAAACGCATGTTATTCCTGCAGAGATCCACTATGCATATCAAAAGACCCAACTGAGCTGCTCAAGGCAGAATTTTGCCATTTATTCAATAGCTTGAAGTGCTCTTTTTTTCATCAACTGTTAAATTCTGATAAAACGTAGAAGAAAATTTTTTTGTGAGTGATGTCGTTAAATTTACACAAAGAAAATGCTTGCCTCGTTAATTATTCTCTCCTCTCGACCAAAATTTTATTAGCAAGGCCAGGTCAGTTAAGCTTAAGTTTCTAGAGCAGCGTGCTCCTTTTGTAAAATGACAAACCCTATAAAACTATAGAAATATGTCTCCATTATCACACATTTACACAAAAAAATCAGCTCCAAAGACTGGACTCGTTTAGATTTTTCATGATTTACTGGAAAGGTTTCAAATTGTGCCATCGCCCACGTCTGAACAGGTGCTGGACGGAATTGAATTTCCTCGCTCTTGTTTGTTTACGGATTTAACACACGCAGTGCATAATAAAAATTTGAAAAAAAAACAAATCACTGATCTTGGCAAAGGTCTTAAAAAACGTTCCTTTTTTCGCGAGAGAGCTTGTAAGGAGCAATTGTCTGTTTATTTACAAAACTCGATAGAAAGCTTCAATTTTAGGCCTTTCTTAGAAACATGTCTCAGAAGACGTATGATTAAGTCTAATATATTTTGAGAAAAACGTCATGACTGAACTCGAGGTTTCTGTACTTAAAGCGTGTGATTTTATTCACTCGAAAAGCAATCGCTAGTTGAGCGCAAGAATAAAAATCCTGCCCCTAATTTTTCTTACGTTTACTGCTATATTTTGCACACCTAGCAAATTAAAAGTCATCATTAATTTTGTATCAGATTCCAGTGCTTTCTTTCCTCCAACCTGCACGAAATTTGGAGAAAACGACGCGATTAAATGAACATTACAATCCTGGTGCAGTGGTCCTGAAAACAGTCTTACAAGAAAATATGTTTAGTAAAATGTATATGTTGAAGTTTTGAAATCCAAAATGAAAATCTAAATGAAACCTGATTGAGAGCAGCGTCATGTTGTATAATGGCAGCCAGCCAATATACCACTTTTAGTCAGTAAAAGCTTTTAATACTAGCCTACTGCAGGTGTAATCAATAGATTCTTAATAGATAGAACCACACAAAAGCGTTGTTAACAAAGGGCAAACTCCGAATAGGGAGTGACAATTTTTCTCAGTCGTCAATATTAGATAGTTTTTCTATTAGTCACAGTGAGAATTTTGGGGGACATAAAAAGACGTCCAATGCAATTTACCACGTAAAAATACTCTAAATAGAAACTGATCAAGGTAACAAAGATGCACATGTAGATTATGTACCGAGCGTTTTGATAAAAATGCAAGGAGAAAATAGTTTCAGCCCAAGCTAGCCCATGCATAATACAGAGCACACCCCATAGACAGTCAATTGTCATGCAAGGCTAGTGCGCACTGCAAACATGGGTGTAATGAAGTTAATATCATTTGACAGACTAATAAATGGCAAAGAAGGCGATTGAATTATTGCAATTTTAGGTTTTCAGTCAGTTTAGAGATGAGTTAGAACGTAAATACACGTTTACCACTTCATTTGCACGCCTTAGAAGTAATCATAATAGGAATAGTTTCTAGCTAGTACCCCGCTGGTATTGAGTAATCATGAGTGAAGATCACAATAAAAGCGAGGCCTGCTAGCCGACTTCATTGAACTGAATTCAGCTGAAAAGCAATAATGTCTAATAACTCAGAAGAGAGCATTCACCACAACCACACTAACCCCAAGGAGCTTATTCATCGCTTTTTCTTCACTTTTGACAGTTGTTGACGTAACAAGTTTTAAGAGAAAGTTTTTCCTTCCTTTTAGTAGTTTCCTAACAGATCGCTCAAGACAGCTTGAATCAAGCATGCAAAATTTATTTCACACCTCGTTGAAATGTTCTTTTACTTTGTATATCCAAATAACGGGAAATATAATTTTGTCTAATGTAGACCTTGACCAAATATCTGGCATCGTTTGCTTAAACGTGCAGTTACAAACATACTGATTGAATTCAATGATTTTAATAACATTTTCCCACCTTTTTTTGCCTGAAATTTAACTAGTTGTTTGACAAAAAAAGTCAATTAGAAACATATAAGTTCAAATTCTGTGTAAATTTCTAAGCGTTTTGTAAGGTCCTGTTTATGAACTAAGATCACTAATGCACTCTTCTTTATATAACAATATACTTTATAAGAATATCGATGCTGAAATTTGCGAAATTTTAAGAATATTTTAAGAATAAACCTGAGGCTGAGATTTTGAAAAGAACATAATTTTGTGTGTTGAAATTTACAAATGCAATACAATTAAGACTTATATCAGTGTTTTTCACTAAACCCAAGAAAATTTCTTCCTCTCCCTAAACGGTCAAACTAGCTAAAAAACAACAAAAACAGCACTGGTTTTATGATCGATGCTAATAACATTCCTACAAGAAGTTGTGTGAGCCATATCAGGTTTTATTGCCTACAGTCTGGCTCCAAAATTACTTCAACGCCATCAAAATCATGATAGGACAGATAATCTAACGATATTTCGGCATAGCCCACTTTCTATTACTTTAATCTAAGAATATTCCCAAGAATATTTTCAGCCCGAAATCGGCAGAAATATAAGAATGTTCAGCTTGGGCCGGGAAAACAATAGTCTTATTAAAAAAGAGTGTAACTACACACTACATGTCAACTTTATAAAAGCTATTAGTTGTCATCTCATGACACGAGGAATTCTTTGCTTTCTCTTTTAATTTAGCTGTGGATAAACAAGCCCGAGATATCCCGGTTTGTAAGTTAAATTGCAATCAAAGTTGAACTAAGGATGAATATTCTAAAATGGCTAAAAAAAAGTAATTAGCAAAATCTGTACAAACAGTGAAGGCTAAATGTTTTTCATTAGTCCGGTGTGACGACAAATATTCGATTTAATGCCGGTGTGTTGGACCTGAATCTCATACGTGCAATGCTCTGCCAATTTCAAGTTTAAAGGTTGACGTGTTTTTGTCATGTTCGGTTATAAAATATCGACTATAAATCGTTTGGTTTGATGCTTGAAATTCCAAATAGTGGCATCTGGATGATATATTACGGCGTCTAATTGTATTTCTACAAATCACTAGCCCTTGATAGTAGCGCTTAACAGCTTAAAAGCTAACCGAACTCAAATTGCCTAAAAGGCTTGTTATCGACTCGTATTGATATTCCTGTTTTTGATGCACGACCATGGCATTGCGCCCAAACTTAAGTAGCGTTGCTTCAAGACACGTTCATTTAAATTCATGCATAGACATATTTCTGTTCGGAAATTTTTTCTGCTGGAAAATAAAGACACGATTCAATAATTCACCGTTACAACTCGGAGCAGAACCGTACACCTTCAATTTGCTAGGATCATATCCAGTTTGAAGAGTCTTAGCAAAGATTCGCACCCCGGGTGTTTTTCAAAAGGGTTCACTCAACTTTCTGCCAAGGATACGAATCTAATACTGATTAGCTTTTCAGGGATTTACAATTCCCCTTGCATTTAATTCAGAAATGTAAAATTTGAAACAGATGCCTAACAAGCAAATATACTGAAAATCATCCAGTCAGAAAACAGGGCAATAATTTATTAGGTGTGGCCGTGTCAGCAAAAGAAAAAAAAACCCTCTTAAGGTTGCGCAATTGTTTTAAAAGGTCCATTTTTAACCAGAGAGCAGGTTCCCTATTCAGCCGACTAAATGGGGTTTTCTTCTGAGCCACCCAATAACTGCACATTACGCCAGCGTTGTATTCTAGATGGGGCAGAACTAGTCTTTAGAAATTACCATGACACAACATAAAGCTTGTTAAGAAACTCCAAACATCTGAGCTCCCGATACACATCCCGTCTGCTTGAATTCGAATTTAAAGACTCCGAAATACAACTAATTCAGGTTTCCTCTGTTTAATTAACTTTGAAAGCACGCCGGGTAAACTATGCTGGAATTCAATTTAGATATGACGCTTCGAACATTTTATTGAACGCGCGAATCAGATTTTAATTCAATAACAAAAATGCTTGAAAATTGGTGATTTTGCACGGATTTGCAGCGTCCAAAAGAACTTCTTTAAAACTTGAAGATTTGCACTTCTTTGGAAATTCGTAGCACTTAAGAGGGGTTTAAAAGCGATTGGAACGTAAAGAGAACGTAGGCGGAGAAAAATCTCAAACACGATAATCAACATTTTGCCACCGGCCGACAGTAAACACTAAGTTTTGGCCGTAAAATCAAAAGAAATGTTTAGCTTCTTGCTGATTTCGACAATGTATATTCTTGCACACATAGAAAGTATTTTTTGATGTAAATAGCGGAAATCATTTTAACGAAAAATGTTTGCTTGATGAAAAGAAAGCTAGCAAGCCAAATTGAAACGACATATTCTGTTCCAGAGTTGGAAAATGCAACATTCAGTCACGCGCTCTATCTAGAACAAGTTGAAGTGTTTAGGTCTCGGGAATTGAAAGATTAGCTAAAAGAATAAGCAAATCCAGGGAAATACTAATAACTATCATTAAATACCTTCGGAGTCCATGTTTGTATCGGACTCTGCAGAATCACAGTCATCTTTGGAAGTTTCTTGTAGCGCAATCTCGTCTTCATCATTTTTTGTCGCGGGTAATCCGCTAGGTTCACCTTTTAGCGAGGAGGAATTTTGTTTTCCTACAATACCAGACAAAACAAAAATAGGCACATTATTTGAAAACCAGTTCAGTCCCAGATAATGTATTTCCGTAGACTAAGAGGTAAATCAACTGAGGATCAGAGTCGAAGAGAATTTTTTGAAAATTCATCTCTGAATTACAACACGAATCACTCATGTGTGATACAGGCAATCGCAAAATATGCTCTGAAATAAGGACAAAAATGGGATCTTTGACGCGTAGCAATGGCGGGTACCGGGAAAAGTTAAATGGAATTGTGCAAACCATAACAAAGAAAGCCCGGGTGAAAATCACAACCAGGTATTTACCTTGTTCATTTCTTGTCTCAACACCCTGGTGCGAAACATCGCTGGAAACTGCAGTGGGCTTCGTGCGCACAAGAAAAGCTCTTGGCATTTTGATTTTTCTTCGTTTCTTGCTCTAATAAGGGTGGCCGTGTAGGTCCTCGGGTATTAACGGTACGTGCTGAAGAGAACAGGTCGTGCAATACGTGGGTTGTTTATCCACTCGTGAAATCTTTGCCGTAAATATTTGATACAAAGGAAGATTGAACTTCACAGCCTAGGCTAGCACCCTTAAGGCAGGTGTTTTGAGCTTGCAAATGGTCCAAGATGTAGTGCGGTTTCGTCCAATCCCACCTGCTTGATAACTACGCGCTTGGAAAGCTTGTAAATTGAGCTACCATTTACTTAAACACCGCGCGCGCACTACGGAGACACGTTCTGAAGGGTTCCTGGCTAGAGAACAGAAGTCTACGCCCATATGACTAGTGATGACCAGGGATATGTCCCATTGTAGCCGTATTTCGATTTTTCAATATCAAACAGTGCTTGTTTGTTTTGCTTGACTATAAATATGCTCTTGCGCGAGCTCCATTGTTGTGCAAATCCCGGGCGCGCAAAATGGCGCGCGCTCTTCATTATTTATTAAGCAGCACTTTTAGAATGGGAAAGCTAAACCGCGAATCTCGCAACCCGAGAACACGGATAATAACTTGCACTTTCATTGTTTACTTTTGAGACAGGCTTTATTCCATAAAGATTTAATAGCTAAAGATTATTAGAGTCTGTTTCTAGTGAGTGACGCCAGTGAAACCGAAGAAACTATTTTCATGTTTGATCATGTTATTATATTGCTCCTTCGGTCATCTGTTTAGGATTTAACGAAACAACATTGACAATTTTCCGTTAAATGATAGAATGTTTATTTTTATTCTTTAATACGCGGATGCGATACCCAGTAATTGATAACTAACTTTTACGCGTGTTTATCTCAATCAAAATGAATTTCACGAGCCAATCTCTGTGCCCACCTGATGCGGATGTTGTCACGTAGTTTGTTAAATAAATTTGAACTAGAACTGTTGAATTATATTACATAATCGGATTCAAGTCACATCCCTTGATTTAACCATCCGCTGAACAGGTGGAGAAATCTGAATGATGGGCGCGTGCGAGTGCGCCAGGGCGGACATTTAAGGCAGCAGGTCGACTGAACAGAGATTGTAAACCTTAGTCGTTTGAGTTAGCACTGTAGTTGGGTCAACACGGTTTTATCGACTGGCTTCTGTTTATGAAGTTCTTAGCCTGGCCAGGATGTGTACACATACCGAACAAACTGTACAATAAGCTTGTTATTAACTCTGTTTGTGGTATATTTGCCCCGCTGAAAGCTCATTACGAAAAGCTGGGTACGTGGACTCAAACCCCGCCAGTCCTAAATTCCTAGTTACGTATACATAGTAAAAAAATCAGTTCAGCCAGGTTGCTTCAGTTGTTAAAATAAACGTTCAGAATTATATTCGAAATTATGTCACAATGTTTCTGAAAAAAAATCTTTTTGCATTGTCATCAACGCACGTATTATAGGACTGGGTGACAATAAATCACGTGACGGTCGGATATTGTCAGTGGGCTCTAATGATTAATGTTGCGAAAGTTTAGACAATGTCAGCACATCTTCCGCTCTTATGCCACGATATCGAGGGAATATTGAGTGACTCGTTCTCTCATGTCGCTATTGCTTTTTATTTACTTTCAATCACAAAATCCTCCCTCAGCAGAGTGTGTTTTCTTACCATAAGAGGCACTCAAAGAGAATATTGTTCTGGTGAGGCATATTTCATAAGGATGGGGTACAACCGGACACAGTTGGCCACTAATTTCCGAAGTAAAATAAACAAGTTTTAGATTTATGCTTTTATTAGTTATACAAGTTATCTGGAACATAATTGGTACACGCTTTCAAATAGTTAAGCGCTTCTCAGATAAGCAAATATTTATTGGTAACTACTCTAGTTGTTGTCAGAAACTGTGCACTCTGCAGAGATTAAATTTCTCTCTGTCTTTGTCGAAATTTTTGTTCAAAGTTTTCAAAATAAGCGGAATTTGCTACAATTGTTTATGTACTTTTTGCCCATGCGACTATTTCATAATATAACGTGTTACATTCTTATCAGAATGCGACTAGGTCTTAGCTTAGTTACATTGTTGAGAAATTTAATTCTTCGTATCTCTTGAACCCTTCTTCCAACTTGCAAAGTTGCTAGGGCTGATTGTCTCACGCGACAGGCTTACGACAAGTCTACAATACAGATTGTTTCGTGTAAATCAAAACTTCAATTCGCTTGCGCCTGCCGTACACGACACAAAAATGTCGTTGGATTTTGAACCATGTTTTAAAACCTTGGCTTACGAAAATGGTGGCAACTCAAACTATGTTTGAGATAGCCTGTTTAGCAGACGTTTCCTTTCCATTTTCCAGCGAGCGAGCG
>Ga0126339_10002884_pt1 | contig 12404 bp, 9 predicted proteins | sample OrbTmetagenome_2_FD_92532 | JGI IMG/M metagenome (GOLD analysis project Ga0126339, IMG submission 92532) | Coral microbial communities from Petempiche,Puerto Morelos, Mexico - Orbicella T R C metagenome | ecosystem: Host-associated > Invertebrates > Cnidaria > Coral | place: Petempiche,Puerto... | reverse complement strand
TGTCAGCGAGTCTCGAAATATATCAAAATCGCTATCATGTGTATTTTAGTGGGTTTCCTAAGAATTAAACAGTGCACAAAAAGCAGTAGGGGTATTCGAAAAATGTTCTGAGATCAACAAAACAAAAGAATTGAGCCAAATTAATTTCCAGTTTGGCTATAAGAAGAAAACAGAAACCTATTTTAATATCTATGGCATACTGATATCTGTAATTCTCCACGGCAAAATGAACAGGCAGTTGGCCAGGTTGGAAAAGTTGAGTTACGTGAAAAATTACAAGCGTGAAACGTGCAGCGTGTCGCAAATCGTGATAAATGACAATCGTGTCTGGAATGATGCTGCAAGTAAATAAAAAATAAATAACCGCACTACAGCTTACATTGCTTTTTTAAAACACTATCTGAAAAGTTCTGCCTTAACGGCTGTTCAATTTCTACTATTGTGGGCGATTTCCAGGTTAAAAGTAATTTGTGTGTTTGTTTGTTTGTTTGTTTGCTTGTTTCTGTATAAGGGAAACTGGGTCCTTCTCCATCAAGCACCTTTTCCATACAACAAACTCAGCTGAAACGAAACAAGCCAGCCAGGGACCAGCTGTAGCAGGTTACTTAAGAGGCGAAAAGAAAAGAGGAATTTAACTTCCAGGCATTCTGCCGCCGTTTAGAAAGCCATAAATAAAATAGGCCAACAAAAGTGAGCGAAGACATTCAATCTCCTCAATTATGGAGTTACATATACCCCCTTTGGAAGCTGGGGGGAACCCGTTCTAATATGTCTCGGATGAATTATTGCGCAACCTTCGGCTTTGAGCGTCGTGCGCTAGCTGGAAAGGAAACTTGAATTTTGATATCAGTGCTATACCGAGGTGTAATCCCAGAAATAGGTTAGAATAAAGAAGAAACTAAGAAATGCGAAGTTTCACATTTAAATACTTCAACTGACTATGAAATCTATCTATATTTTTTAAAAAAAAGAAAGGGAAATTTACCATTTCCTACGTAGACCTACGTAGACCTACGTGGTCTGTTCCCGATAATTATTTTGGGTTTAAGACAACACTGGTATCATCTTCTTACAATTTGTAACACGTAACAATTTTCTTAGGCCGAGTATAACCGCTTTACGGAGTGAAAAATCGACGCGATAAGCGGTCTGGCTAAATTTCTGTGAGAGCAAAATGCAACTTCTTGCGTTGAAAAAAGTTTATTTTATCTCATGACACCGCAGCCGTAATTATCTTATGCGTGGCATATATTGTTCATCGCGAATAATCGTGCGCTAGCTGTCATTACATTCGGCGTCATATTCACTTTTTTATCAGTTTAAATTGGCTCTTACTTAATCAGTTTAAGGCTTTACAATTCTTTCGAAATCTGCTGAAGCGTCTGAAGAAATGTCTTCAACTAGCACACAGTACCGGATAATAATAACTATGACACAGGTTATATCTGGTGATTAAATGTCCATTCATATCGAGCGGTGATAAATATTTCGTCTTTAATTGCCACACGTCACCCTCGGTCTATTAGCTCATAGCCGTAAATGACAGAGACAACATAAAATTCTAAATTTTAAATTCAAATTAGAGGTATATACGCTTTGAAAAAACTGGTTTATTCCTTGTAGGCGATGAATAAAATCTATAAATAAAATTAACAAGTGGGATGGGAAAACACAAAATGTCCCTGTAGTTATTTTTGTTGACTTTCGCGATAAAATGAAAGCGCTCCGTACACGCTAAAATAGAATTCGGAGGGCGAACATTAAATGATTTGCATCTTAAATTCACCGCAACTGGTAATAACAATTTGTCAGATCAATTTAAAATTGATGTGCTACCTACCACCATTAAATGAGGAGGAGAAAAATTGCATCGTTTACCAGAGATCGCCATGACGACCCGTAAATGTTATTGTAGCGAAAGTGGTGAACACTGAAGAAACGGAACGTCCTCTCGCACGACTTTTGTAATTGTTTTTCATGGTCAAACCCAGCATAATAACAAGTTACCGTGCTGTCCTTATTAACAAAAATAAAAAAACCAACACTGCATGCTTTTAATTTGAATACACAATGCATGGCAATGAAATGAAACACACCCTTTCGCCTGCGCTAGGAACTATTGGCAAATGAGCCAAAACAGAATACTTGAAAAATAGAAGAGGACTATAAATTATGTAAAGTGTTCTTTTCTACCCTTTCCGAGGCGTTTTATCTCAGCTCGTGATCCATTTAACAAGTCTAAAATATTCGACCAGGTTTTAATTTGACGCACGAGCCTCCGTCAGTTACCTTACAAATGTAAACACGCGAAACACTTAGTATGCCATGCCTGCTATCATATTTTCACTCCAAAACTCCTTGAGTGTTAATTAGTAAAAAAGAGAGAAACTTGTAGTGAATGTTTCCCCGAGCAAGCAACTCACTAATTCTGCCTTGATTGCTGAGCGTAAAAACTCATTTAAACCCCCGATGCTTTTCCACAATCTAATCTTAGAGAATCAAGTGACCGGGCGAAGTTTTTGAGCCCAAAATATTATCAATACGTCCCTATTTCAAAAGTGATTATTTTTTTTATATATATATTTTACATTAAAACAAAACTGTCAACACGGATATCTTGCTATCTGTTCTCCCGTTTAAAAGAAAAAAAAAACAACAACAACAAAACAAAACAAAAAAAACAAACAGAGGTGATGGCATGATTGAGAAACTGTTTTTATGCACGGTCTGTTAAAAAACACATTGACTTTAGCGAGAACGAATGCGGAACACGCCACACAGTATGGCCGACAGAATATTCAGCATCATGACAATGACGTCACAACAGCTTTTTAGTTTATGGTAACATGATCGAAATTTTATCTCTCGTTACATGCTACAAACGCGTGCGGGTTTCTTTTTCGGCGAAATTACCGTTCACGAATATTCAGGAAAAAAAATGAAAGTCGATAAAGAAAAAAAATAAATAAAAATACACATTAATATTGCAGCTCGCGGGAGGGCTTTCGATTCAACGGTTTTCCATCCTGCCTGCTGTAATTAGCGAACCAACTTTAATGAAGGCCTGCCACTGTCGGGGACTGTTTGTGCGCATGCTCTGAGGAACAGGTGTTGAAGCTAGTAACGTCCTCAGTGCAGGCCATATTGTCAAGCCTACCAACCAAACAACGGGTAATCTAGCGGCGCTTCAACCCATTATCATCATGGTTTTTTTCCTCTCGACGCTCGGCTTCACCAGTGGCGTACACGACAGCATCAGATAATGTGAAGTCGTTCAAGTTTTGTATGATTGCCACAACTTTCTTTCCCTATGTTACTCAGGCTTAATTATGGCATTAAGTCAAAACACAAAGAAGCTGATTATAAGGATTGTGTTATTTCTCGTCTACCTTCTCCTTGGAGCTGCCATTTTTCAAGCGATCGAGCTTCACTATGAGAAGAAACAACGGAATGAATTTAAATTCGAAGAGTTCCTGAGCAATAATTTTACGGAAAAGTACAACATTTCGGACGTCGATATGACGGATTTTCTTCAGAAACTCAAGAAAGCGATAGAACTGGGCTTCGATTTGCAGACAGGAAAATATCCTCAAAGGTACCAGTGGCATTTCATGAACGCGTTTTTCTTCGCTGGAAATGTAGTTACTACAATTGGTAAGTTAAATCCATACCCTGCTAATCAGTTGCTGTTGTGATAAACTGGATTTTCCGAAGCGCGCATTTTCTCGCTTACTTGAAACCCGCGCTATAACGTATAAGGGTCTAATCTTGCCCTAGCAACAGACTCAAAGAGAGCTCCACGCGAGTCGACGACTGTATATCAGTTGCAAGCCAAAATCGACATCTACCTTCGCGCCGTAACGTCGGTTAATTCCTCGCTCGATGATGTTTTTTACTTAAAGCGGCGGTGACTGAGTAGATCGACAGTTTTTAGGGAATCGCGTTGATCCTTTTGGATATCACAGATTCGGTCAATTTTGGCTTCGTCTCAAGCAGGCAGCTGTGTACAATGATTGTTTAATATTTAAATTTTTAGGCTTTAAATGCGCTGAAGAAAAAGCAGCATCTAAGATGCGAGCAAATTGTATGACAGTAAAAATATTCCACCACTTTATAAGATTGGAAATCCAATCTTACGCTGTGAGCGAACATATTTTATTTCATCCCTTAAAATGTGATTTCAATATGCTCAAATTGGTCGGCAATGCATAAACCTCTTAAAATTTTCACAATGGGCGCAGGAGAATAAGTACGCTAGCTTACACTCGTCAATTTTCACTCTAAAACGCATAGAAAAGCGAAGAGGCACACTTCAAAACGTTGCTACGGAGCAGAACACTCTTTTATAACCCAAGCTATTTTAATTTAGCTTACAGTAATGCCTAGTCATTTCTCTTCGGTTAATCATAGATGTAGGTAATATCATAAAACATTACGCAAGCCAATTTTATCGGAAGTACAATAAGACCGCGTTCAAAGATACGAGAAAGGTAAAAAAAAAATTACTGTACCATTCAAAACTCAAACATTTGCACTTGCCAGACAACAGGCAAAGCCGATTGCAATTTTGCCGTGCAGAATTACCAACCTTTTTGTCGTTAAGAGAAAATCGGGTATAAATTTCGGTACTAACAAGGTTTTTATTTTCGATATGCTTGTTTTCATTCGACCCGCCTCGCAGATTCTAGCCGCAAAACGCAATGCGGTCGTTTCCCACAACAAAGCACTCAAATGCTTTAGATAAACAACATATCATCGAACGGTTAAGTATTCCTTGCCTCGAATGCTAATGTACAATAGTCAACTGGGGCAAAGTTTAGGCGTGTAGTTTAAAAATCGCTTTTCAGGAGTTTGATATATTCAGAGCGGTTCTTCCAGCATTTCTCTCCGTGTGGTTTCCATTAGCATTATACCAGCCAAGCTGCCGGTAATTATGATCACAACTCAGCCACGCAAATTAATAACAACTTCGTCGGGCTTAAAAGGGATCTGTATTTAACTCATATGTCGCTTTCAAACAAATATTTGTAGGAGCTTAACGTTCTACGGATGGCATGTTGTCGAGGGGTCTAACAAGGCAAAGGGACTCAAATCTTTTCAGTAACAAATAAATAGCTCGATATTTTGAGCCCATGAAAAGGAAACAAAATGCTCCGAACTGAGCCAAATTTCTGTTTTTGCCTTTTCACAAGAATTTAATTAATAGCTGTTAGAAGACAATTTGCTTTTTCTTGTCGCATAACGCGATAGCGTGTTCTATTTTCTCGTGTGTGTTCGTTTTGCTCTGAAAGTTTGTTTGCATTTCTCTTTATCGGACAGGTTACGGCCATTTAGTGCCCACTTCCTTCTGGGGACGTTTTTTCTGTATCTTTTACGCCCTGGTGGGCATTCCCCTAACAGGCTTAACCCTTCGTTCCGTGGGAAACCGCATCTCGGAGGGAATTTCAACTATTATCAAAGGATTCGAGAGAAAAGTGTACAACAGAGAAACGGAGAAACTGGAAATCAAGACTGCTGTCATAGCGTTCATTTTGCTTTCAGCCATTATTATCTTTCCAGCCTTTGGATTTGAAGCTTTGGAAGGATGGACGTACTTCGATTCTGTATATTTTTGCTTTGTAACTCTAACAACTATCGGTTTTGGCGATTTCGTACCGGTATATGTGAAAAAGAAATATCCCCAGGACGATGCCACTCCTGTTGTTTTGGAGTTCCTTAACCTTATCTACATGGTGGTTGGACTTGCTGTCATGTCTGGCGTTATCGTCTCCATTAGTGGAGTCATTGAGGAAAAAACGAAGCTTATTGCTATGCCAGATCCATTTGAGACTTTGAAAATTGGAAATCTGAACTCTAAAGCGCTGCGGAAACTAGGAATGGGCCCCAATGGGCCAGATGGTACGCGACCTCAACGAATGCCTCCGAAGCTCAACTCTTCCGTTGTACGAGGTCTTGACACAGGATCGAATCTGGATCGTAGTCAGTCTGCAGATAATATGGATTTTCAAGGCCCGACGCCTATACTTCATTTGAACAAAAGTACACTGCCGTGTGAAGGAACTACAGAAAACGAGGGATCGCCTCAAAATTCCAAAAAGCCTAAATTAGTGTTTCAAAATAAAGTTGTTCCCGTGAACTCCGACGGAGTTTTACACGAACCGACGGATAGAAAGTTTTCTACTTTATCATCTTTTGAGAACAGGAGCGACAGTCATGACGAAATAGAAAGGGAACTTGCTCCAGACAATGGTGGGAATTCACGCAGAAATACCTTAACGGAGAAGACGGGGAGCAAAAACGAACTCGTAAGTAAACTATGCTCTTTATCCTGCTGTAACATTAGCTCATTTATTTTCCACTTGGCAAAACTAAGGCTATTGATCCTGATGTCTCATTATCCACGCCTAACAGACGAGAAATTGTTTGTTCGCTTTTTTCCTTTCCCGTGAAGATGATGGTAGAAGAAGGGAAAATATTTTTTGACCAATTTTCGAGAACGAGTTTTAAATGACTCCTTTTAGTTTTGTTTATGAGAAAGCTCGAGAAAGATTATACGTTTAGCTTCGGGTTAAACTGTCGTCAAGGATGCTTATGTGGCTGGAATAGCCGTCGGTCACGTTTTAAACGATTTTCTAGTCAAATGCTGTTCGACAAAAAGGGACAGTGTGTTATCGCGACCTTTAAAGCGAATTTTTATTCCTGTTTTGACGTACGAGTGATGAGCTAAGTATTTCATGTCAATGAGTGTCTTTACGAAACAAAGACGCCTTAGAATTATACATAAGGATGTCACATTTTCAATAGAAGCACCTGTAATTTCGCTTGTTTTTATGTTCGACTTGCTCAGAAATTAAAATGTGATGAACCCACATTAATATTCAATGCGCCGGCCTTAAGTTTCACACGTTCATGAAAAAAAACACCTTTCTTCTAATTACTCCGAAGAATATTTCTTATCGTTAACGGCTTTAAGTTTGCTTACGATAAGAGATGTTTATAGTGTTTAACAACATTGTCTTTTTCTTCAGTGACTTTTATATTCTAGGTAGCCCTTGAGTTGTATGTAAAAAGCGTAAGTTTGTCTTGTGAAAAACGCAACTTGTTCGCGACGCCGACTCTTGTTTGACAACCATAAATTGAACGGTAATTATTCGGTATGAAAGAAACTCACTAGTTATTTGATAATCATTATTCCAGCTTTGTTTATCCGTTGAACAAACTTTTGCGACGTCTGGGTGACTGACTGACAGGCAGGCATATATAACTTGATGGTTTGGCAACAAAAACATGTCGCTTAGCTCCGCAACATAGCCGAAAGCATTTTGGAGAAAGACAGTTGCAAATTGTTTATTTTTTTCCTGCGTGACGTGTTCTTTTGAGCCTTTTTGACAGCTGTTCTGTCTTGTTTAATAATGAGCCGTATTTTCGAGTGTTAATGTTTTTCATCGTCTACACCTCACTCTACACTACGATTTTAATCTCTGTTAGACTTTGCCCAATCATTAACCGTATAAATTTTATATAAATTGTATTTCACTAGATTATTTTCACCAGATGTTGCAACATTCATAACTTTATCACGAGGCAGTATATCAAGCTATCCCTACCAAAGGTTAAACTATAAATTCTGGGAAAAGCACATTTCTTTTTTGTTGCGCCAAAATTTTCAACAAACCCCTGCTCATAGAGTTAATCCCGAAAGCATTCAGACTTTCTGCCGTCGAGCAAAACGTTTCTTTTATCTCAACTTTTAATTGCAGCTTTTATTGTAATTTTTGTATTGTAATTTGCATAGCATAGTTTTCTTTTTACCTTCTTAAATTTTAATGTAATGTATTTTTTAGATGCAGGGTCTCCATAGATACCAGGCTTTGTGCTGAGTAAACAAATAAAATTTTATTATATAAAACGCTTTACTTTACTTTAGATTCCTCTCGCAGTACTTCTGTCGTTATCTATGGACAAAATTAAAGCGCTTTAAATACTAAACTATTCAAAGTGCGGCCGGGGTGCAATTTCTGGCCAGGAATTGGTCGAAATTTTAGCTGTCATGACGCTTTCTTTTTAATTAGTGTAACTGAGACGGAATTGGTCAAAATTTTAAATGTCAGCTGAGAGATTTTATTACATGCATAATCATAGCTGAGATCTTCGAACTGCAAAATTTACTGATAGATTAAAAAGGGGCTGAAATGAGTTTAACTCAGTGATCTGAGAAAACGCCAAAATCTAACTGATAACTGAGGCTACAGGGTGGAACCGTGGAGTAAATTATGTAAAAGAACCCAAACCGTAAATTAATCATAAAGTCACCGCTTAAATTCCTCCATAAAGAATTTTTCTCGCATTGATTAGTGCACATACGGTATGGATTTGTGATAGGATCAAATAATTTTCGTGTTATAATACTTGGAAACCCAACTATGTCGATAAAAGGCGTATATTACAGCCTGTAATTGAACAAACGGGACTTTTATTCGGATTGGCGCTAAGACCTGATGTTGTCACTATGCGACTGTGAAATATGCAGAAACATAGAGCAAAGTCTTTTCACTTATTTAGAGTGAGGTCTCGTTTCAATTTCGGCTCGTCTTGTTATCATAGTCGACATCGCGTCGTCATCGTCGCTGTCATCATCATCATCATCATCCTGCTCATTATCATCATCATTATCAACACGGGTGCTTTGCATTGTGGAACGCATATTGTAGGGCATCTCGTCTTGTTGTACGCGGTAAAATGCCCAGTTACCAGAAAAAGACAATTCGAATGAATTCCACGAATATCAGTTGTTCAGGTTGGCATCTGTTCCAAGACCTGTACTTGAATATTCTGATAGGTGATTCGCAGCCAGTCCCGGGAGACATCATAAAAAGGCGTGACACCTGTGTTGTGGTGGTCTGGCAAATAAAACAAGCTTAGAAGTGACGAGAAGTCACCACTAAGTTAACAAGTCACCGCGTTAGGCAGGTTTTCATATCAAATCACTACGATGGCTGCCATCCTTGCCACCGCTACAAAAGGTTGAGCGGTCCTTATGACTACGGTGTCCATAGTAACAGCGATCTCATTATGGAGCTTAAATCTATCTCGGCGATCATTGTTACAACGATTGATAAACTTTCTTTGGCAGCGATAACAACATGTTGGCAATTACGTCAAATACAAACCAAGAATGCTATAGTCTTGATTGAGAATATAACACAAACAGCGGTAGTAAACATTATATTCCATCACATTTAATACAGAACTTAACGTTTTGTATGCTGGTCCACATACATTTTCAGAAGTGGCTGTTACAATTTTTTTGAAAACTATATATATATCGTAAATATTAGAGGTCTGGAACCTAGACTTACAAAAATGATCTACAGCAGTACGTTTTTAAATGTACATAACTTTGCGGTAATTTTTAAATTCTGAATTTTTTTTATCATGTAGTCTTAATTTTACGCAGGTCCCCTTTTGTTACCAGCCTATGGCTGACGGGGCTACCCTGCCTAAATAAAGACGGCTTGACTTGACTTGACTTGACTCAACGTTAACCTGGTAACCGCTGTTTGTGCTATATCTTAATCAAGCTATGATGTCCTAAGAACGAGAGTTTATACGATACTACAGCTACAGTCTTCATTGGCTTGATGATGAAATAATAAAGCGGTAGATGGAAAATATAGGTTCGGCTTCATATAGCTGCTTATAAACTGTTCTACCAAGTGAGACGGACTCTGTCAGACTCCCTTCTGTTTCATCCCTCTCCGAGCAGAAAGAAAAGAGACTGGCAGGCTAGAATTGTTCAATTCTTTCTTCAAAAAATCTCCCATTACGAACCTACATACCCGAGTTGAAGACAATTTTGTAAACGCATACCATCTTGTGAAAATATTTATAGAAATAGCAGTATTCAAGTTACTTTCTCCTAGAGTGGCGGCAAATGCACTCTAGCGGTAAATCATTCAAACCCTTGCTACGTATGTATGCACTTTAAGGTTTTTGTAGTTCGAAATACTTATGGCCATTTATTCTATTTATTGAAGCTCGTAACTCGAAATGACATGACGTATAAAGGTTACTGAAACGCGGTCGTGTCCAAGTCTAATAACTCTTACTGTTGTTTATCACGTTTTCTTAGGTTGTTCAGGTCCAGATTACTCCGGTCCCAACCCCTCGCTCTTCGCCAATACCTTCTCCAGTACTGACAGAACAAGACGAACGTTCAAATCCGAGAGAAGAGCCCACACTAGAAGTTGAAGAACATAAAATCATTTTTACAAACAAACATAAGCCGATAAACGGAGAACGCATGCCAAGCATGAACCATGCTCTGTCCGTAGAAAAGTTTGGCAAAGGTTCAGTCATTTTGAATGGCTGCGTTGGTCAGCCTAAGGAACAGAAAGACAATCATGCTAAAGTGCAAACGCCAGCACTGAAAGAAACTTCTCATCAGCCTATAAACAGGTGACGAAGGCAGGCAACTAACGAACTAAGGACTAGGCAAGGAGTGATTCACACACAGATAAGAATGGCTGGCAGAGTTGATGAATACCCCGGGTAGTGTGCCAAAACCTAAAGCAGGTTTTAGCCAATCAAAGCAAGGAAAGCAAATCACGTTACTAACCACCTGATAAGAAGTCGCTCCAGGCTTCTCGACGAACTCGAGGAATGTTAAGGAGTACCTCCAAAGATTACTTGAAATTAAATGGATAGCGACCTAGGCTTCAAGTCTCGGGGATATCCAAGTACCGCAGTAAAATTGGCGTCCGCGCATTGAAGATCATTGCTTGCGCATGCTAACTCGTGCTTGAAAATATATTGCAACTCGCCATTTACGAGGCGACTGCACCAAACGATGAATTGGAACTCTACAACCACAGGGCATAGGTTCAAAATGTCCTTGTTTCTTAGAACAAGGGGTGTAAAAAAAGCGAAAGAAATAGTTACGCCTACATTGTAACGTTGTCAAGGCCACGCCAGAACTGACATTTTTTAACAAGTTCCCTTTCACTAGAAAGCTTGAAAAAGGAGAAATGAAAAATATTACAATTATAATGCTAATACCAAATATCAACTTATAAAAAAAGGTCCAGTTAAGCTTTAAATACAGGAACAACATTGGGGTTTACAGTCAATGGCCTGCTCATTTCCAGGCTCCCTTTTGTATTTTCCGCCATCATGCGGCAATCGTTTTGTAAGCTCCAGGATAGGAAAATCAAAAATTTCATTTCCGGATTTTTTCTGAACAAGGTCGAGATGATGCTACGTTGAAAGGTTAAGTTTTAGTTTCTATTTGTTTTTTTACAAAGAAATTCATACATAATTCACTAACGTGAAGAAATAATAGTTTTGTATTAAACTCAATCAACAGTCAATTCTGAATAGCACTATAGAAATGCCAGAGGTCTCTCCATTCCTCGACACAGGTCCCGTCTAGATTCGCCCGAGAGGGTTTAGGTCGAGCTGTAAGAAGACCGCTGGCATTTCATGTTAAGACGAAAGTCGTATTAAAAAGTACATTCGGTTGCTGCTATTTAATTAAGCAGCTATTTAATATTAGGGCTCAGTAATGTCTTTTCAATTTGAGACTAAAGCAATGTTTTATATCACTGTAGTAACAAAAGGCACGCAGACTAGTGTAATGCTGTACAGATGCGAGAACAGATGTAATGTAAAGCTATAGTTGCCATCATAAAATATAACTCAATATGAAATGAAAAATAATAGTAAATAAAGATGAAAACAATAAAATAATAGGAAATAATTGTAATAACTGGTAACAAATTGATAATTAGGCTGTAAATAAACAAGAACAAGATACTTTCCTTAATAAAAAGGCAAAACAATTTATCTTTGTCTCCTTTTCATCGTAAAGAAACCGAAGACGTTTCTTACCTTGTTGTTGATAAACTGGCTAAGAAATGAAAATTTCTATGAAGTATCTTTGCGACGCGCTTTCTCGATTAATATTAGGAACGTTCAATAACTGACACGAACTCTAAATTAATAATTGAAACGAAACCGAGGGCAAACCAAATTTTGCCTTACCAGAAATGTAACAGGGCATTTAAAACACAAAAGAAAGTGTACAACCACTGGTGGATCAAAAGGTCGGTAGGAAAGATGTCGAGCTCCGAAGCGCGCACATTGATATTAATTAGACATTGTAAAGAAATTGCGTGGACGTTGCTCGCGTAGTTTGTGAAATATCTATTTTCCATACAACAACAACAACAACAACAACAACTTTATTTGTACTCATCCAGCTAGAAATTAGATGAACAAAGATAATTTTAAAATAAACAGAGTACATGGCTACCCATATCATATAGCCCCCTGGCTATTTTAAGAATTGGTGCCCTGTAAAATGCACTAGAAGTGTATAATACCATTTTTCGAGGAGTTCAGAC
>Ga0126339_10002883_pt1 | contig 12407 bp, 8 predicted proteins | sample OrbTmetagenome_2_FD_92532 | JGI IMG/M metagenome (GOLD analysis project Ga0126339, IMG submission 92532) | Coral microbial communities from Petempiche,Puerto Morelos, Mexico - Orbicella T R C metagenome | ecosystem: Host-associated > Invertebrates > Cnidaria > Coral | place: Petempiche,Puerto... | reverse complement strand
GTCACGGTATTTTGAGTTATTTTGGCCACATACAAAATTACCTTTAAATGGTAGGAAACCTGAAAATAACAGTTTAATAAGATAGAAAAACACCAAAGAGATAATGATAAACCATAAAGGAACGAGGATGGCTAAGGATGGAGAAGATTGACACGGATTACAAACGACAAATTTGAAAAATTGAGGCTAAACTTTTCAATATGCGCAAACCGTGACGTAGCGCCTTTAGGGTCATGCCTATCTTTTTTCTGTCTCTTTTTTTCCAGCAACTAGCTGTCCCAAGAGCTGATGAATGGTCCAGATTCCAAAACACCATTCAAGAAATTCAAGCGAATGCCTCCTCTAACATTGGCGAAATCGGTTCTCCAAAAATGTCGCCGTCCAAGTTGCCATTTAGTTAACTACACATCAGTTATAATATTGTGAAAATATTACTGTAATATAACAAAGCGGAGCCTGTAGAGCTCTGTTTCAGGGGAAACATGTATTCGTTACAACCAGGGTATTTAAGTGACGGTCTCGGGATGTAGTCGTTTTGATTGTCAACTGAAGGACTCCTTGAGAATGTGTAGCTTCGTTTGCCGCCTTGCTTCTTCAAAACGGTACATAATTATCTTGTTGTTGCTTTTTGTTCGCGGCTTCGCCAGTCACTGAAAACCCAGATCAATTATTGTAAGTTAATGTAGACAAGAGGCGGACAGTTCAAAAGTCAAGGAATTACCTGGTTTATGCGTCTGTAATTGGCTAAGCAGATTGGAAATCCATCGAAGAGATGTCAAAACGTTTTACGCGTGGTTGTTAGTTCCTTTATTATACGACTGATAAAATTACTTCATTGTGTGGCCGTGAGTAAGCTAATTTATCGTTGACTTTCATTTGCACTGCAGTTCAAATTAATGCGCCCGCGTTCGTAATGTTATAAAAACTTGAGCAATTGTAAAAGGATTTACACTACTCGAGATATTTGAGAACTCTGATATTTACACTGGCCTGTAATTTTTTTGGAGAGAATTTGCTAATATCAAGTGCTCCTAACATAAATCGTTACTTCATACTTGCACTCGCATTCGCAGGATTTGCCGCGCACTAGCGGATTTTTTGTCGTAGAACTGCAGATTTCTAGTTGGGGTCAAATCGGGTTAAAATTTGTCGGGCCATGAGCTTGCCGCACACTGGCCGATTTTATGTCGCGACTAACCGCGTTGAGGCTTGGGGCTGAGTCATCCAAAATAAAGATGGCGCCTATTCCACTGACGTGACTCTCATGACATTTCCTAATTGGTCGAGGCGCGCGCGAGCCCCGACAAATGGTCCTGGTCTACCGCAAACTAGCCGGCAAGGCCCAACAAGACATTTTGAGATCTAGCACTGTCAGATATCGCCCGACATGCCACGATCTTGTCGCAGACTTGTCTGAATTCACCGCACACTAACCGACAAGTGTGTTAAATTTTTTGTCGAATAGTGGCATAAGTTAGTCGGCGCGTGGCGCTTGAAGGGAAAAAAGCCTTAAATAATAATACAGTGAAATCTCTATTAAGTGGACCTCCAATTAAGCGGACTCCCGAAATTAACGTGTTATATTTCCCTTTATAGCGAACCCCTGTTCAGCGGACACCTTTATTAAGCGGACGCGGGCACTAAAATAAATTGTATTTGACTAATTTCTATTGTTAAAAACCGGACTGAATTGACCATGTGGCATTGATTGATTAAATGTATTACAAACAAATTAAAGTTGGTAATGAAAGCTGATGAATTTGAACTCTGGATAGCTTCGTTAACAACCTGGAACTTTATTACAGTACAGAGGAACGTTGAACGTTAATTGTTAACAAACATAGCGCAACTGTTGTAAACCTTTATTAAGCGGACACCATGTATTAAGCGGACACTTGAGAAGGTCCCAAGGGTGTCCGCTTAATAGGGAGTTCATTGTGACTGGCCTGTTTACCCGCGCTTTTTTTTTTTTTGTTGGTACGTGAACTACTTTTAGAACAAATAAATCAATCGGAAAGCAGGAGAGGTTTCGAACTACAGATGAAGGAAAGATGTTGGATGGGTGGTTTAGACTAGGCTCGATTTCCGACATTCTTTCGAGTCTTGTCTTCGTTCCACCCTGGGAGAGGAGCTCAAGATCCTCTCACCAACAGCAGCTGGTAATGGAACCTATGTCTAGCTCAAACAATTCCCTTTTTTACATCAGGACTGATATAGCAACTTGAAGTTCGCTTCTCAGGAATGTTTATTGCTCTTGCCTGTTTCAGTCCGGCTCGACCGCAGGCATCCTTAAACGTTGCTTTGTGTATAAATAGTGACATATTGATAAATAAAGTGTAGCTGGTGTCGCATTCCGGGTTTTCTCTCATCTAGGCACAGAGGTGAGGTGGCAATTTGTCGTGGTACCATCGTTAGTCTAAACTAGCTTAAATTGAGCTGACTCCTCGTTTCAATATAGCTTGGATGGCCTGTGCTCATGACAGGAAATGCAATTTTTAAAATTCCCGAAGTAGAATGAGTAGTGGAGCCTGCACTGACCTACCGTACGTTACTCTGGAACCCGGATCTTCAACAGCGTCAAACAGTGTGAGGTATGGGTACGAGAGTACGTTTGAGTGTACTGCGAAGAAATAATGACCTATCGAAACGTTATTGTTGACGCGGCGCAATAATTTAACAGCCCAGATTTTTGATTTCATGTTATACTCTAAGGACCATTTTTTTCCCTCACAATGTTCATTTCGACTTCATATCGGACATACAGTCGAACCTCCCGCAAGCGCTTACGGGAAGTGGTTACGAGAGCGAAGACCATATTTGGTTAAAATTTTGCGTCATTAACATATGGTGACTGTGGAGACTTACCCCATGTTTTAACTGTTTTGTTCATGCCAAAAGTTAATCTCGAGAAAAAAATCCTGTACTTCCCATTTAGAAATTCCCGTCTCCTGTACTACCCAGGACTGCGATATGGCCACAACACCTTATTATCCAATTTACCTTCTCTTATCTGTCGCGTGGTCGCTTGTAGGAGGGCAAAGACAAAACAAAATTTCAAACTTTAAGCCCTACAAGTGGTCGCGGTCACTGACGAGAGGTGGTCGCTTACAAGAGGTTCCAAATATATTGATTTCACTTGAAAACTTTTGGTATTTTGGAAAACTGGTCGCTTTGGAAGTTGTCGCTTACGAGAGGTGGGTTCGACTGTATATACCAAAAATGCGTTTTAAGCTTCTGAGAATACAGTGGAACCTCCGGTTGCAACCACCTCTCGTAAGCGACTGCGAAAACTTTCAGAGTTAAAAGTTTGACATTATGTTTTGTTTTTAACCTCCCGTAAGCGACCACTTGACAGATAATAACTAGGAAATTTGGAGGTCTTCAAGCAACTCGTACCCAGGCTCTCAATGTTATCGGCCAAAAGTTTGCATATTAGTGAGTGACTCATTTGCATATTCTGCCCCATCACAATAGTCGTTCCTACGCTTCGTGTATCCACTACTAAAAAAGGGTCCACTTGCAAAAATGGGTCACTTGTAAAAATGGGTCACACTTGCAAAAATGGGTCACTTCGGTAAAAATGGGTCACACTTAAAAAAAATGGGTCACAATTAGAAAATGGGGCACACTTGGGAAAAGGGGTCACACTTAGAACAACGGGTCACACTTGGAAAAAGGGGTCACACTTAGAACAACGGGTAACACTTGGAAAAATGGGTCACACTTGGAAAAATGCGTCAAACTTAGAAAAATGGGTTACATTTCGAAAAATTTGTCACACTTGGAAAAACGAGTCACTTGGAAAAAGGGTTACATTTGGAAAAGAAGAGTTGAACTTCAAAAAATGGGTCACACTTGGAAAAATGGGTCACACGTGGAAAAATGGGTCGCACTTGGAAAATGGGTAATTCTTGAAGAAATGGGTCACACTTGGAAAAAGGGGTCACACTTGGAATAACAGGTAACACTTAGAAAAATGGGTCACACTTGGAAAAATGCGTCACACGTTGAAAAATGGGTCACATTTCGAAACATTGGTCAGACTTGGAAAAAAGGGTCACACTTGAAAAAATGGGTCACACTAAGAAAAATGGGTCAAACTTGGGAGAAAAAGCTAAACTTGGAAAAATGGGTTACACTTGGAAAAATGGATCACCCTTGGAAAATTGAGTCACTCTTGGAAGAAAGGGTCGCCGTTTTAAAAATAGGTCAATCTTATTAAAATGGGACGCTTTTGAGAAAAAGGGCCAAACTTGGAAAAATGAGACACACTTGGAAAAAAACGGTCAAACTTGGAAAAATGGGTCAACTTGGAAAAATGGCTTTCACATGGGAAAAAGGGTTACACTTGGAAAAATGGGTCACATTTAAAAAAATGAGTCACACTTCGATAAAAATCACACACTTGAAAAGGTAGGTTATATTTCGAAAAGTGGGTCAAAACTTGTCAAACGGGTCACACTTGGAAAAAAAAGTGACACAATTGAAGAAAAAGGTTACATTTGGAAAAATGGGCTACGCTTGGAAAAATGGGTCACACGTGAAAAAAGTGGTCAAATTTGAAAAAATGGGTCAATCACATAAAATGGGTCACACTTGGAAAACTGGGTCACACTTGTAAAACGGCGTCGCAGTGTGAAAATTAGTCAACCTTAATTGCGAAAAAGGGTCTCATATGGAAAAATGCGTTACACTTGGAAAAAAGGGTGACACTGAAAAATGGGTCAAACTTGGAAAAATGGGTCACATTTCCATAAAAGGGGCACAAACTTGGAAAAGTTGGTCACACTTGGAAAAATGGGTCACATTTCAAAAACTAGGTCAAGCTTAGAAAAGTGAATCAAGCTTGTAAAAACTTGTAACACTTGAAAAAAAGGTGAGAACCAGTTGAAAAACTAGGTCACACTTGAGAAAATCGGTCACTTTTGGAAAAATGGGTCATACTTGGAAAAAATGGATCACACTTGGAAAAATGGGTCACACTTAGAAAATCGGGTCAAACTTGGAATAAAGAGTCATAGTTGGAAAGGGCCACACTCTGAACAATGGGTCACACTTGAAAAGATGGGTCACAGTTGGAAAAATCGGTCAAACTTGGAAGAAAGAGTCGCACTTGTAAAAATGGGTCGATACTTTTGAAAATGGGACATACTTGGAATCGGAAAAAGGTCACACTTGGATAAATGGGTCACAAAAAAGGAAAAAAAAGGGTCGAAAAAGGGTTAAAGTTGGAAAAATGGGTTACACTTGTAAAAATGGGTCATATTTCGAAGTACCGGGTCAAACTTAGCAAAGTTGGTCAAACTTGTAAAAACAAGTTACTGTGATAATATGGTTTTTGGCCTGGGAAAGCACTTCTGTAAAAACTGAGGAACGTCTCTGGCTGCTGGGATCAGTACCGGATATGTTACAGGGAATTATCCTCAGAGACGTCAACAGCACTCAGAACTTATACTGGGGAATAACCTTAAATTCGATAGAAATTCGAAGTCTGAATCGGCTGCCGCATTTCTGCCTCGCGTTCGACTGGTCTTGTCGCATTGTGCGACACTGATTTAAACGTCGAATTTCTGCCGTGTCGAATCTGATTCATACATTATGTTAATGTATTGAGCATGCGTAAATTTTGTCCCGCCAAAGAGAAAGAAGAAACTTGGCCATTCTCGTCCCAATGCAACCTGAAAATATTGCAAAACGATTTGCTGCATTGTCAACCTTCTCCTTCTCGTTCCATTGGCGGACAATTTTTCCCAAACTTAAGTCCTTCGTCCCTCAGTGTCTCCGTCCGCCATATTGAATACTCTACGTTTAAAACATTTTCTGCTGACCGACATACCCGACAGTATTAATTCTGAATGAAATTCGACACAAGTGCGACGTATGAATCGACAGGCGCATTTATGCCGCACTTAATTGAATTGAATTCGACACGGCAAAAGTGCGACGTATGAACCGGGCCTAATTTAAATTTAGTTGTTACTTCTATTCCAAAATGGTTTACACTTGGAAAAATGGGTCACACTTGGAAAAAATGGTCAGACTTGAAAAATTGGTCACACATTCGGAAAAGTGGGTCACACTTAGAAAAAAGTGTCAAACTTGGAAAAATAGGTCACACTTGGAAAAATGGCTGACCCTTTGAAAAATGGGCCACACTTGGAAAGATGGGTCACACGTTTTGAAAAATGGGTCACACTTGGAAAAATGGATCACACTTGGAAGAAACAGGGTGACACTTTGAAAATGGGTCACACTTTGAGAATTGGGTCACTCTTGGAAAAATGCGTCACACTTGGAATAAAGAATCACACTTAGGAAAAGGGGTGTTCCTTGAAGACAAATATTTATGTTAGCCTATGTTAATTGCTTATCTTAAAAACAGCAGTAAAAGCTAATCATGGATATGGAAAATGCCTCTTCCCCGTGGTTATGTATCCATAATTAATGCATGTATATTTTGACTTTGTAGTTTGAGGATCCTGTTCATAATATATTTTGAAACTGGTGTTCACATGGACCTTGGCACAATATTCAAGAAAAATTCATGACATGATTAATTTATATTAGGTTTGAGGAGTCGGGTTTTATTGCACTTACAAGAAAAACTAAGTTTTAGTCATTTCGATAAGAAAAACTATCCACTTTGCCAGTGACTGGTCACTCGGGCGATGTACAGTCGGCTCCCGATATCTCGAACCTTCAAGGAAAATGGGAAAAGGCTCGAGTTATTTTGAGTTCAAGTTATCAGGGGTTGAGAACAAAGGACCGAAAATAAGGAAAAAACGGTCCTTACCATATTTCTACTTTTCATACAGTGGTATTACTACTATTCATACAGTGTTCATTTTAAAGAAATTCAATTATAGACGTAACGTGAAACAGAACGAAGCAAAGCTACAGGAGATCGGAAGTCCATTTACTGCGAACTTTGCAGGTTTCAAAAGGAACAACGTCGGGCTACTGCTAAAGAGTTCATGGACTTCATGCGATTAGTACTTTCAATGTTTTGCCGGGACTACAGTACTGACTGTTTTGAGCTGTCACATGTTGACCAACGTTGTTCGAGTGAATGAAGGTTAAATGATATAGAAAAAAAACCGGAAGGGAACGAAAATTAACTCTGTCAAGTTAGCAGAAAGTTCCAGTTACATAGTTATCGCAGGAGTAAAATTGCAGTAAATGTATGACGGAAACCCCTGGGGAAATCAATTTTGGTTCGAATTAGAACGAGGTTCGAATAAGTGAGGGTTCGAGTTATCACAAAGTTATCAAGAGTCGACTGTACCGTGTTTCGTTTGAGACTAAATGATTATGTTAGCTGTATCGAAATTTACAACGAGCAAGCAGCCGTTGAATACAGAGAGCGCTCTCCGATCCGTGTTTGTTAGATACCAGAGGTATTTTCAAAGATGCCACGCATAATTTTGAAAGAAAGTTAACTACTTCGATTTTCGGTTTTAACCAAATTTCAATGGGATACGAAAATCTGGTGATTTGAAGTGGGACTGAACCGTAGCAGTGTTTTCCCCGCTTTGTTAGGCGTTAATTTATAAACGGAAACATTTCGGGCAAAAAAACAACACGGTTCAGTTGAAAGCGAAAAACCCGACTGTTTTCCCGTTTTGACAGTGAAAAAACTATCGCGAGTACCATTGCTTTATATATAAGTCTGAGTGTTGGGGATTGGCGCTATAAATGTTTCCAGAAAACTGAGAAGTTTTTAAATTACCTTGATTTTGTTTTCGGAGTGATTCCGTTGATAGCTAGATGCCGCCTTTAAGACGTTTCTTGTCAAGAGGCATCAAATTATTTTTACCCTGCGGTTAAGTTGGCTTGGATTAAAACTAGACCCCCTCCTGACTTTTCGCTATTCACTAGCGCAAAGTCAGTAGGGGCAGCTATTTCAGAACCTCATGAATGTCGTCGTGTAATCCAACGTGGATGCGGGGCAATTTCGGGCAAAAACTACAAAATTGTCCGAAATAGGCCATTCCCGAGTTGCCTTCTGCCTCTCTGTCAAAACGACTGTAAGTGCGAAAGCATTCATATGAAAATGAGTTTCGCCTACAGGTTCATTTTCATGCAGATCAAAGTAAGAATGGTGTCGCACGTAGACTCCTGCTGAAGCAGAGGCACAACGGAACTTGGAAATAGCCTATTAGCGGTCGGAATTTTGCATCGCGAACTGCTAAGATGGATTGCTTAAGAACTAAATTCGGCGAATTGCTTTTTAAATTCATTGCACAAAATAGCTAAACAGCTCTTTTGGTTAAGTTGAACTTCTTTCAACCCCTACGTTTGAAGGACAATTTCAGTCAAATTCCTCACAAAAGGAAGGTGAGAAACGTAAATAAACGCTTACCTTTGGCGCGAGCGTTTACGAAGAATGAAGTTTTTGTAATATGGGTTAGCTTTTCCAGTCATGCTTTTATTTTGGCTTGCTGGCGTTCGTAAAAAGTATATTTTTACGGACGAGCTTTGCTCTTTTCGGGGTGAAATACGTAAGCCCGTTTCGACAAGAAAATATAAAAATCCAAACAACCTGAAAGTTACAGTTTTGAAACAAGTTGGTAAATACCTTCTTCCTGACAAAGTTTGAGAAAAGCAAATTATTCTATCCTGCATAGGTATAGGTGACCGTTAGAGCAAGGTGCTCTTAATAACAACACAACGAAAATATAGTGACTGTGGCCCAGTTAAAATACTTGACGTACTTTCTAATTAATACTAATGCCGCCCTTTGAAAAGGAAGCTAGTATTTGTCATTAATATTCAATCTCTCCGACAATTTAACTTATTTTCAGTTTGTTAAAAGGCCCAGAATTAATTATTGATAACTACCCGAATAAAGATATAACAGATATAGAACGTACTTGGATGTCGCCCAGACAAAATGCTCTTTATTTATTAAAACAAGCTGTTAAAACTGATTTTCCAAGAGAATCATGATCTTTTGCACTTTGACGGACGAACTTCTCGAAGCTGATGCAAATTGGCACGGAAGAGTCAACTCAAAACAGTAGCGGTTTCCTTATTCCTCGATCTTGCTATTTATTTATTTTACTACTGCTTGGCCCACACCGAGGGGGACATGTGAGTTTGCGGTGTTGCGGGGTTGACTGCTTTTCTAATGTGGTGATGCAGTGAATAAAATCCCACCTTGCGTCGTTGCGGTGATCTTAAAACCTACGGTGTGTGATGTGTTTCGAATTTCTTGTTTGCCCTTTCTCAGACCTAAATTTAGCATGTAAACGAGCTGTTTTCGATCATTACAGACATCAGCAGTATTGACCCGTATTCAATGACAAGCGTTGTCATGTTTTTATTGCGTGGAAATTGTTGAGGAATAAAGTGTTATGTCAAGTATAAACGCTAAAATCATGGGCCTAAATAAATTGTTGCGGTGACGGTGTTTCGTCGACTTTTCTTGCCGTGATGTTCGTTATTTATTTATTTATTTTTTTGGCGGTGTTGCAGAGATCATTGTGATCATCCAGTGACTGTCAAAGTACATTTGACAGGTATAATAGCTCACCCCTGCAGGCAAGGCAATAAAGTTTTCCTCGCAAATAAAACAAATTTAGGTCAGAAAGCCTCGGAGTCATATTAGAAGTATGGCCTATTAGATCAGGTTCTTTTGTCACGTGATCACGAGTTAGATCCAATCAGCCTAATCCAACAAACTAAAAGTCTGGTCGCGGGGACAACCCAGGCATCTAAAGGCAATAAATACTGATATTTGCTAGTCTAATAAACCTTGGCAAAAAAACGTAAAATGGATTTTCGTGGCGTTTTATCGTTATTATTCCTAACGGTGCTCGTCATTCACACTGCACAAAGCCACTGCACAAATGGCATGTGTGAGAAAATCTCTTTTAGTCTCGCCTCTGACACGACGAAAAAGAATTTTGCTCTTGTCGGGAATGTTTTGGAGACTTTAAGCTCCATTTGGGACTGGAAGGAATGTTTCAAGAGATGTTTACAGAATTGCCAATGCCTCTCGTTCAACTTCAACGAGGTCAACACAACAGAAAACTGTGAGCTGAACGATGCCAACACTAAAGTGGAACCAGAAGCACTGAAAGAAAAGGAAGGAGTCATCTATTGCGAACCGGTCAGGAGTTATTTTGACCACAAAGTAAGAAAGCGTTTTTACATTCAAAGTGTTTGAGACTAAGCATGTTAGAATGACATAAATAAATACATGCATTAGGATCTTAATTTTTTGGTCCTGTTTTCGAAATAGTACTGAAAATTTGTTAAAGCTGTTGAAAATGTGAGAGCAGAATGCGAATACAAAAGTAATAAAAATGTTTTTTTTTTCCTGCCTTCAAACTGTCATCCCGACCGCTCTTCACGAAACACCGGCTACAAGTTGGACTGAAATAGAAATTTTAAATTAAGACGTTTTGAAAGATTGGCAGCTCATGTACAAAACTCAAGTTTTTTCCCACGAACCACTAAAACATTAAGGTAAGAGATGCCAATATTTGATTGACATTTTGCTTGAGCTCCAGCTGCAAACTCAAGTCGACATTTATTTCTGATGGATTATTAAAATATGCAAGGCTAATACAGAGAGCCCGAGAGTAAAAATGTTCCCGAATCGTTCCTAAAACTAGCTGTTGGCCAAGGTTAATAATTTTGTGTCTTGTTTTGGTCATCGCCTCTTGTAATAAGTAACAATATTGTCGTGCGAGGTAGTTTCTTGAATAATTTTTGTTTTCTCTTAATTTGGTTATTTACTTTATTTGCATTGCTTATGAAAGGAAACACATTTCTCGACATAACTTAAAAACATCACGTCACCTACGATAAAAATTGTTGATCTTACTTGAGCGCAAAGTTGAAGTATTTTTTCTTCAACAAAGGTCAGTAAACTGGATCCCAATTTATTTATGAACTTCCAGAGTGTGACGTCAGTTTGTGTGTTCAGGTTTGTTTGCGCCATTCGATTTTCAGTCGCTAAGGGACTCGCTAACAAAAAAAAATTATCGTTTTATCGTTTTTATAGTTTTCGTTGATGCCACATGACCTATTGACCACGACCTATTGGCCGCGCGACTCGAATTCCATTTTTGAGGGTAAAATAGCTCAGATGTGCGCACTTGTAAAATCGACAGTTTTTATCGTGGGCTTCTCACATTTAGGAACTGAGCATTTGAAACTGTGCACTTTTAAATTCTGTCGGAAAAGTTTGGCTTCATAGGCACTTTAAGTAGTTTCAACCAGGTTTTGTAAGATTAGTCTCATTAATTGCAGTAATTTAGTTTTCAGTTGTAAGCCTGATTTTTTGCTCAATGTCAGTTTTGTTTTTTTTGTTACGCATTAAGAAAATCTCGTTCTTGGAGTTGAATATATTACTCTGGGAAAGAGAGAGAGATGGAGAGAGAGAATGTTGGAGCTTGGGGATAAATGTACATTTCTCGTCCCATCACCATAACTCAGTGTATGTTTTATGTCATCGATCTCGACGATTTTTCCATACAAACCTTCCACTCGAATGGCTTGTACTGCCTGAGGGCGCTCGTGAAATGACCTCCTTAGCCCAGGTCAGAATTGACTCCCGCAAAGTAGCAAATCAGTTTGAGTAAATAACTCAAACTAACGAGTAGTGTGTATGCTGCTAAAATAAGCTGTAATAAAAGTAACTATAGTATGAACGACTAGGAGTATTTCAACTTCCCCTTGATGGGATGCTAGTTCATTGCAGGGTTGCCCCCCAGCATTAAGTTAGCCGGTATCGATTTATACACCTGGGTAGAGAGAGGCACTCAGAGAGTAAAGTGTCTTGCCCAAAAACACTGTGAACACAATGTCCCCGCTCAGGGCTCTAACCAGGAACGCTCGATTCCGAGACGAGGGCACTAAGCGTGAGGCTCCCGTGCTTCCCACGAGCGGCAAAAATAACAAATAATTACTGTCTTCTTTTCTAGGCCGGTGTTGCTCAACAGACCTGCTCTGGTTCAACCTGCCATAACAAGTGCTGTATATCTGCCCCCTGTCAAAACGGTGGCACGTGCAGTGAAATATGCGATGTCAACGAAAGAAGATACCTATGCTCCTGTCCTCCGGGATTCACGGGGCACAAGTGTCAAATCCCACCACGGCGATCATGCAAAGACATCCTGATGATCGACAAAGTCAATGTTAGTGGCGTGTACAACATTTCAGACCAACACAACAAATCATTCCCAGTCTACTGCAGCTTTGGTCCCGAGCCTGGTACCGCATGGACTCTGATCCAGTCTCACTCACTGAACAACAACGATGATTTCCAAGGGAAAGCGTTCTACCTACACGACATGCCGAGAAACCAAAATGTCCCTGAGTGGAACAACTACCGCCTGTCGATGTCCCGTATGGAGTCTATCCAAGATGTTTCAACTCACTGGCGGGCCACTTGC
>Ga0126339_10002880_pt1 | contig 12415 bp, 11 predicted proteins | sample OrbTmetagenome_2_FD_92532 | JGI IMG/M metagenome (GOLD analysis project Ga0126339, IMG submission 92532) | Coral microbial communities from Petempiche,Puerto Morelos, Mexico - Orbicella T R C metagenome | ecosystem: Host-associated > Invertebrates > Cnidaria > Coral | place: Petempiche,Puerto... | reverse complement strand
GTAATAACAGTGATAATACTCGTAATCGCCCAATTTGGGACCTGATTCCTAGACTTGAATCCACAAGGATTATTAGTGTGATAAGGAGGCTGTATGACCGAGTGGTCAGGGGGCCTCATCGCCTAAAATCCATTGCTGGTTCAAGTCATCGATCAGAGCTGTTTAACAATAGATTCCAGTTCAGCTCCTTCGCCACGCTTGAGAACAGCCACCTGGCCAAATGTTCAACTTTCTTATGTTCGATTTAAAGAAGTTGTTTCTTTATTTATCGGAAGTAGACCTTCTGTTGCAAACCCAGAGTTAAATGAATATTTTCCCTCATGCCCTCAGTTGTTTCTTTCTGGCAGATGTGACAATGGGGAGTGCATAAGTAAAAGCTTGCTGTGCGATGGAGATGATGACTGTGGCGATGAATCAGACGAGATATTTTGCAACAGCACTTGCAAAGAATTCCGCTGTAACAATGGCAGCAGATGCATTTCCTTCAAGTACGTATTCCAAAGAATTATGTTTAACGAGTACAGTGAATTTTAAAGTGAGATATTATAGTCGTTAGTTTGATAAGGAAAAAAACTGCCTTGGATGATTCGATGCAAAACGGCTTATGAATGGCAGCATCCAACAGGTTCTGCAAGGTTTATTTTCAAACAGTCAAGACAGACCATCTCCATAACTGGCCTCAAACTTAGCAGTCTTGATAATTTGTGCGTTCGAGTCCACTTTATTATCATGTGTATTGGCCCTCGCCTTTTTTGTACTGACCTCACTGCGCTCGGTCCGTACTGTCAAGACCTTAGGCCAATATTCTCCAAGTACGGCCCTCGACCTTGGATAACAAGATAAATAGTTTCTTATTACTTTATGTTTACGAACCTTATTCAGTGAAAGTCTGTTTTAGAAGTGTGAAACTGATTTGCTCAAATTCTCACTACAGATCGCTTTGTGATGGCCAGCAAGATTGTTTTGATGGCGAAGATGAAGATCATTGTCCAACCTCACCCAACTTAACAGGTCCACATGCTGTCATGACCACCAAAACGTCCATGAACATCACATCCACGTTTGAAACGACAAAGATGACCTCACGCAAAAGCGAGTCGACTACGAACGTTTACACTACCGGATCGACGACTACGCGGATGACAACGAAGATGATGTCACCCAAATCGGAAACACAAACTCTCCCTACTCAGATCACGACAAAGTTGTCTTCACCGACATCAGCACCAACAACCAGAGGCACAACAGTAGCAGCAAATACTTCGAAGGGTAAGCAATTTCATTCATATCGTCAATAACATACAAAGGCCTGCTGGTCGGAGACGTACGACAGTCAGGCTCGAAGGTAGCCAGGGTAATTATGTTGCGTAGACAATACAATTTGCTCTCACATTACCTCTTTTTCACCCAGGAGTATAAACAAGTCCCAGAAATCGGCCAGTAATTGTTTGGACCAGTGCGGCTAGGGTAACTTACTATTTACTAGCATCTTATCTGATGGAAGAAGCAATACTTCAAATTATTCGTTCTCAATTTTTAAAGCCGTTATTTTGTTTCGCATTGTAATTCCTAACGATAACGGACAGTACCCACTTTTTATTGACTTTTTAAAATTTTGCACTAGTACGTAAAGCTAAACATATCGTAAGTGATAAGGACGTTGTTCACCTTTAAATCTACGGCTGCTTCTGCATTCTAGCCTGGGTTCGAACCAGGACCGCTTGATGAGGATTCCAGAGACAAACCATGAGGTCACCGCGCCTCCTACTCTCTACTTCTAAGGAGTTCATTTATTCGCTTAATTGTGTTCCAGTGTGCCGAGATGAATGCACGTGCTTCATGAATTGTGCTGGAAACATCATATGCCCATTCAGTGGACTATGCTCAAACTGCACCTGCAGCAATGGGACACTAATGCGTGCAAATCGATGTGTTGTACCCATGCCTTCGCCGTGCGTGCAGCGGTGTAATCACAAGGGACAAACATTTCAGGTAACAGCTGAAGAAAAATATAAATTATTCCGATTTTACCAGGCTTTCTTAAGCTAAGAATCGTTGGCTTAAATTTGTTTGTTTTCATGTAATTCTCTCTTATATGTTGTTTTCAGAGAAGCCGGAATCGTTATAGTATACAAAACGAAGTTTGTAATCGCCACGAAGCGTCTACAGTTGCCCCTTGGCATTCTGTTTAGGAGCCATAGTTGAAATAAAATTGTGCATATTTAATTCTCGTTCGTTTATTCTGCTGCAGTTTACGTATATGATTCATTTAATATATGCGTGATAATTATTAAAAAACGAAGGTATGCTTAATGTAAAGACAATCCCTGCAGATTGACAACTACTGGTGACTCTTGCTGTAGAAGGTTGGAGTGTAGTGTTAATTAACTACTAACCATTTAGTCCAGTATAATGGAAAGAATGACATAAATTGAGACTTTTGTTGATATTCATGATATTGTGCCTTAGGTCGGTACAACCATCCAAGACAAGCCGTGTGACATTTGTACGTGTCAGCGGAAGCCTAACACCCTCAACCAATCACAAGTGTTTTGTCACCGCACGTGCTCCCAGACTTCAACAACGTCCCCAACAACCCCAAAGATAACACGACAAACAAGAATCTCTTCCACGGAGGAGTCCACAACATCAAAGAAAACAAGCCCAACAATAAGGCTATCAGCTAAGGAATCAACAACAACGTCAAAGATAAAAGGCCCAACAACAACAACAACATCGATATCTACAAAAGAGTCGACAGCATCAAAGATAACAAGTCCGACAACGCTCTTACCAGGCAACAAAGAAACTAAACCAACAAATCCATCTCAAATAAAACTACCATCAACGACGTCCACAAAAGAATCATCTGCAACATCAAAGGCAAAACTTTCAACAACCACGGCTCCAAAACAAGAGTCTACAACAACCAACACTCAGGGAGCACGTCCAACAACACCGACATCCAAACAGGAGTCAACGTCAGCGTCAAAGAAAATGAGTGGCGCATCGACATCATCCACAAAAGAGTCAACAACAGCAAAGATAAAATCTCCGATAACTCTCCCAACAGGCTACAAGGAAACTACATCAACAAACTCAGCTCAGATAAAACAAACATCAACGACATCCACAAAAGAGTCAACAGCAACATCAAAGGCAAATCTCTCAACAGCAACGGCCCCGAAGCAAGAGTCTACAACAACAAGGATAACACACCCAACAACATCAATATCCAAACAGGAGTCAATTTTATTATCAAAGAAAATTAGCGGTCCATCAACAGCATTCACAAAAGAGTCAACAACAGCAAAGATAATAATTCCGATAACATCCACGACATCCCCAAAAGAATCAACAGCATCATCAAAAATACAAAATCCAACGACAACGAAACCCACAAAATCGAAGATAACAAGTCCGACAACGTACCCACCAGGCTATAAAGAAACTACACCGACAAACCCAGCTCAAATAAAACTATCATCAACGACATCCACAAAAGGATCAACAGCAACATCAAAGGCACAACTCTCAACAACAACGGCTCCGAAACAAGAGTCTACAACAACAACCAACACACAGGGAGCACGTCCAACAACACCGACATCCAAACAGGAGTCAACTTCAGCATCAAAAACAACGAGTCGTGCATCAAACACAGCCGCAAAAGAGTCAAAAACAACAACAAAGTCAACAAGCCCGATAACATTCCCACCAGGCAACAAAGAAACAACATTAACAAACTCAGCTCAAATGAAACTGACATCAACGACGTCTACAAAAGAATCAACAGCAAGATCTAAGATAACTAGCCCACCATCAACAAAATCCGCACAAACGTTGACAACAGCATCAAAGAAAACAAGTATAGCATCAACGACAGCCACAGAAGAGACCAGTACGGAACCAAAGATAACAAGCCCTACAACAGCGACAGCCGCAAAAGAGTTAACAGCACCAAAGACGACAAGCTCTACGGCAGTTACATCCACAAAAGGGTCCGCGTCAGTTTCAAAGATAACGCTCACACAAGGATACAGTTCGACGACACCAACAAACCCAGCTCAACTGCAACAAACATCCACGACGTCTGCACAGGGGTCGACAGCAACATCAAATACATCACTCCCGCCATGGACAAAATCCTCACAAAAGTCCACGACAACGTTAAATAAAGCAAGCCTAGCATCACCGACATCCAGAAAAGAATCAACAACAACATCAAAGATAACGAGCCCGACAACAACTACGTTTACCCGGACATCACTCCCGCCATGGACAAAATCCTCACAAAAGTCCACGACAACATTAAAGAAAGCAAGCCTAGTATCATCGACATCCAGGAGAGAATCAACAACAACATCAAAGATAACAAGCCCGACAACAACTACGTTTACCCGAAAGGTCACAACTTCCACAGCAGGTTAGAGAAACCTTTGAGTTACACCGGATATAAGTTAGAGACGTTCTAGGCGGAGAAAAAGCTCCACTTTACGAGGGAAAGTTTCAATCGCCTCCAAACACCGCATTTGTCGCTATTTATAGATAACAAGCCTAAATATTCGGGATAATATTAAAAGCCATCAACCTTTACCCTGAGTTCGCAAACTTATTTTTTGACTTTTTGACACGAGAGGTACTTTTCCTGATGTTTCATATAACTTGCAGATAGGTTACCGCTTTGTTTCTGCATCCATTCTTGAAATCACAAACACTTCAAGAATTGCCGGATATCCAGAGAGGTATTCTTTAAAAGCATTCTGCAATTGATAAGATATCTTAAACCTTCTCCAGGTCCTTCTGGCTGTGTATGGAGCAACTGCTCCTGTACCAAGACATGCGCCGACCTCGCCGAACCTAAAATAGAAAGGTGCACTGAGGAAACCTGTAAGCCCGGCTGGGCATGCCAACCAGGTTTGGTCTTACTCAATAACAAAGCAGTATCACCTGTTCTGGAGTGTCCGTGTTACCACAATGAAACGTTTTACAAGGTGAGATTGGTGGGGCAATAACCCTGGTGGCTTATTATGTAGGTATAATGGAGCAAACATTCAAGTTATCTTTTCAGTTTAATCCTTCTTAAGCATTCCTAGACAAAGACTTCACCTCAACTCTGGGTCTGTAGGACAGTATTACACCATTATTGGTCGTCTTTAGAGCAGCCGACCACAAGCATCCTTTAATTGCTCTGACCTTGAGCAAACCGGAAAAAAACATTGGCTTATCTGTAGTATGCCTTTAATATCTTTCGCAAGGCGCTGAACGTACAGATACAGCGTCTGTGATCGTCCAGGTTTCTTCTTTCCGTGTGGTGGAACTAACAAGTCAATCCATTTTTTTTAGTAGGACTATCATTGAATCTGAAATGCTCCACTTAACACCTTGAGTGACATTAGAAATCAAGAGCCCTGGCCAGCTCTTTCTAAAAGTTTTCAATAACAAGGTGTAATTACCCAAGAGAGTGAGTTCTTGCAGTTCACTTGTTGTGAGAAATCATTCTTCTTATTACGTTGAGCTGTGCGAGCAGGCAAGATATCCCACATCCTGTGCTATAATTGGTTACCTGATTTAGCAAGATATGGCTTTCTTACCAGTTCAGGAACACCCTCTGTTTCCAGCAAGAAAATGGTGTTCTTTATGCCTTATAGTAAACTGATAGTCCTTTATTGGTCAAGCGTGTTCAGTCAAAATAGTTCTTTTTGGCATGTTTATGGACCTCGACTGAAAACGATTTTGGGTAGTATCTTGTTACCTTAACTTCACGCTTGGTCAATAATCCATATATCGTGTACTGTTATTACCTTCCAGATCGGCCAAAAGTTTGAAAATGGAACATGCAGCTCGTGTATGTGCCTCGGCGATTCTGTTATCTGCACGCAGACCTGTAATATCAAGGCATGTCAGGAGGTAAGTGCATCTTGATTGAAAACATAGGGGAAATTTTCCGCATAAAGGAAATTACAATGAATTAATTATTTAATATAAATCAAAATAAATTGTAGAGAAAAGGTGGCGAAGAGACCAAAAAGGAACTAAAAAGCTTAATTGTGATTTTGGCGTTCCATTAAAATAAACTAAGATGAATACAAATTAGTTAAAATAGCTTTCATAAGTAATAAACTAGAAAATTATTATTGGTAATTATTAATTTTCCATAGTTTCTTAACTGCGTTCTTTAATTAGTGTTTTTTTTTTACTGCAATCCTTTTCATATTTCAGGGTGAGGAGCTTCTTGACAAACCTGGAAAATGTTGCTTTTGCCGCAAGAAATCAAGTACGCACCAATTTGAATTTCTTTGGATTTATGTAATATGACTGTTCTGAGTTGTTGCTTTAATTAGTCCAGTATCGAGTTATATCCAACAGCTCTTTATCTAGGACGCAATAATTATGAATTGCATCTTTCTTTTTCTTCCTTTTATATTTAACAGCTGTGATGATTTCTACGACCACTCCTGCCATTTCCAAGGGAGGAGTGGCACCAAAGAACTTGACGACAGTTTACGCAAAGACAAATGTTCAGACAACGTCTTCCATCTTAACGTTCTGGAAAACAGTGACGCCAAAAACAACAGCGTCCACCGCGAGGCGAACAGGATCAGCCCCTGAGACAAGCACGGCATATATAAACAAAAGTTCCCAACCCACTGTCACGTCAAGGCCAAACATGTCTAAACCTACATCAATAGCGTCACCAGAACCAGCGACCGAAGTCCAGATCGAGCGATGCAATGTTCACACAGAAAATACCAGCATCGTTGACGAGTTTGGCTGCTCTAACATTCTTCCAATTACTCAGACGTCTTGCCAGGGTTCTTGCGGCTCAAGCGCAGTTGCAAATGTAACTTCACCATGGATCCAGGTCGATTGTTTCTGTTGCAAGCCCAAGAATCTTAGGGCCATGAGCGTTCCCATGAGATGCTCGGATGGTGGCGTGAAAGGGCTCAATTACCTTATTATAACCGAATGTGGCTGTGAGGCTTGTGAAAGCCATGGTTACAAGACAAAACTAAGACTTCTAGTGGGGACCATGTTTGAGAATGTCACTAAGGAAGCAGATGACGAAATTGTGCGTTAGCCATGCAGCAGACTCGAAGCTAGTAGTAGCTTCAAGGCAGCTTCGAGAAAAATATATCAATTTGCTTTTAAATAATCATCATTTTGTTCGTAATTGAGTTTGGTATGCAAGATTCAGAATTCTCTTGTAAAATAGTTTAATTTAAATTAGACATGACTAACGTGCAATTTGATCTATTTAGTTGTGACAAAATTGCTACGAATACTGGAAAAAGCTTTGCCTCTAAATTGTGCACATTTCTGATAAATCCACAGTGGTAAGTTATATAATCGCCAATTCCGATTCTAGGTTCAGTAGTGTATCTTATGAATGTTCAGTGTAACTGAAAAGATTCCGGCATAGTACACGGATTGTTAGATCACCCAAATATATATTTTTTTAGTTTGGACTAATCTTTGGAACTTTTTCAAAGCCATGATGGCCGGATTTACCAGCTTTAGTGTTGTAAAGCGCCCAACTGGTTTCTGGGAGGTCATGGTTCGAGTGCCTTCTAGGAATCAAGATTTGTCTTTGTTCCACGCTCGTGACATAAAAAAAAAATTAATTAAACTTATGATTAGTTTCGTATTTGCAAAGGGTAACTTAGTATCATTAGACCTTAAGACGCCACATTAAAATTCGATTTTCATCAGTTATCATGGTGATTGAATAAAATAAAGAAATTTTACAAACAAGTTTCCTTTTTAATATAATTTATACCATGCCGTTCAGTAAGATTATCAAATTTAAATACCAAGACAAAATACAGTTGTGACAGGAGACTGCGCTGAGTGGCGGCTTATCGGGTAATATTAAAATTGTTCGGGCGCAACCTGTTCGAAGTTCAGAGCGTGATTTTTGTCGACTTGTAAAGATTTCTGTGAGTGATTACCGTTTTATTTTAAACTTTAAATTTTCTTGTTTGTGCTGCTGTTTGGGGGTGTCTAACGGCTTTTACAGCAAAACAAGGAGAGATAAGTATGGAAAATTAAAATAAAAAATTGTCTTTTCGATTATGACAAGTCAGAGTTTTCATTGACAGGTGATCACACGTGGATTTTTAATGTGATGTGTGTAGATTTTTTTGCAGTATTCAACAAAGGAAAATCGTTGGTATGCACGCTACATTCAAGAAGTTCGAGATTAAAGCTGGGGCCTTTTAAGACTTAGATAAGTAATTACAACTTATAACATTCTGTCTGGGAAAGTTTGACTTAAATACGACAATTTGATTCCAAGGTGAGTTACTTTCACATTCTCAGTTTTCATATCTTTAATTATGCCCATTTACTACTTGTAAAGACTATAACATCTACTCAAATGCAACAAGCTCAGGTTAGATATTATCTGTCTAATGATATACGTGAAAATATTACTTGATTCTGATTGGCTGAGAGCAGTGCCGTTCAAGTGTAACACCAGTGCAAAAATTGTAACACCAGTGCAAATTACACATCATAATTCTGAATTATGATTGGCTGAAAGACAACAGGAAATTTTCTAACCCGATGATATCACGTAAAATGATGACGAAAATTTTGTGCGGAAACTTTGATAAAAGTTTTCTCGAATGAGAAAAAATGGGTTGAAGAAAGATCTTCCGGCACTTCCTCCACGCGAATTATTTCATGTTTATATTATTAATAAGTAACCATACGGTTTTTCTCGTTCAATTTGGAATTAATTAGTACTTGTGAGTCAAAAAGCTCACTCGTGCAAATTAATTCCAAATGGAACACGAAACCATATAATGACTTATACAAATTACAACTCTTTCGAGACAGCAGTTCCTCAGAATGGGCGTCACAATTCACAAATGGCTAACTGCTAAGACGGTCATTAAATGGCGTTTGAATAGCTATGCAAGTATTACCCAACGGGTATTTGTAGACTTAAAAACTCACGTCAGACTCACAGGCGACTAGAAAAGTAGAGCAGGCTGTTATTTTGTAACGACGGTCATTCTTGACGGTCATTCGTTTAAATTGATCTCTGAAAGCATTACCCAGCGGCTATTTGAAGACTCTTAGATGCTAGAAGCTTTTAGAATTCACGGCAGACTTATCGGCGACTAGAAAAGTAGAGCAAAGTTTCATGTCGTTATCCATTTTTAAAAAGGTGACTGTCCATGAAAGCCCTATAGCTAAACAGCAAGTGAAAACGAGAGAAATCACGACAAAGGTACGGGAGACTTGATCAGTGTAGAACTAAAAAACACTTAGCGCGCTTTTTAGCATGACACAGCTGTCAATAGAGTCACTGACTGGTGTTTAAACTCATAACTATGGAAGCATTAATCAAACAGAAGGTATAGACTATAAGAAATCACTTCAGATATACAGGCGACAAGAACAGTAGAGCTAAAAACACTTCGCTTTCTTTTTAAGATGGGAAAACAGTCGAGACAGCAATGTATGCGGATGACTTATATCTGTGAGTATTAATCAAGCAGCCGTTACATTTGTTGTTAACGTGTAGAACTGAATCACATAAGCCTCGTAGAGGGCTGAAATTTAGAGCTAAGCCGCTCCGTTTTCATTTTTAAAATAGCGCAAACTGTTATTTATTTACTTAGTTTTAACTCTTAACTTTGAAAGCAAACACTCAGATTAATCACGTCAGACTCACAAGGTGCTACCAGTGCTGCCTAGAACTGGTGCTGATGGAAATGTACGAAAAAAGATCCCATAATTATAATTACCTTGGTTTTTCACAGCTGCGCACAAAACTGTACGCGATGGCCTTTCATGAAAAAAAATCTTTTACCCGCAGGCGTAAAGCAGTCAGTATTTACTCGCATAATGGTGGCGTACTACTTTTTTCTTAAAGGTAAATGAAGTATAACGGGAAATATGAATAAGGGATGATCCATTGCCGGACATTATAGTAGGCATTTGACGAAAAGCAAGGTCAAATGCAAAAATAACTCAAAAACATTTCTAAGAGCAAGGTGAATATACTTGGGCCAAGGCGACTGTCTCCACATAACAAATATTGTGTACAGCGTAAACCTGAATGGAAACAGAACTGTAGTCATATCATGCCCCACAAAACAACCTGAAACAAAAGATTTATTTAAGTAGCTGCTGTAAGAATGTATGTCATGTGGGGTTCCCAAAGCACATGTACGCTGTGCTTGCTTAGCTGCTCCATAAGCAAAATACAATTCCTCCATTTAACTGATGTGTCATTATATATTTACTCTATGTATGCATCTACGACATTCGATAAGGATGCAAATTAATCGCCACAAGCCCGTGTTCAGTATTCGCAGTTTTCTGCAGAGTAATCATGAAATTGTTGCCGGCTGCTGTGTTTCTGCTGCCATTCTTCATTGAAGTTTCAGTTTGCGAAGATAATTAAACTATGGCCTAGGTATGTATTGCATGCAGTGGATTCTGACAAACGATTCAGTAATGTAGGCAAATTTGTGTTCATCGAACCTTTTTTGGTATAGAAAGAAAGCTTATTCCACCTAGATTACCAGATGTATGGAGAATTCTAAACATTGCATGTTCATTAACACACGATCAGAGCTGGTTGAAAATTCCCTTAAACATATTAAGAGCTTATGTCTAAGAGACCGGGGCAGACTTGGAAATGGGGATTGACCGATTTTCCTGAAAATCCACACACAAAGTCCTTATGTAAACGCATGTTATATGCTCAAGTTTCAGCTTCGTTGATCGTTTTGCACTCGAGCTCTGGATATCAGCCCCACGAGGATCCCCTGAGTTTAATTTTCGACCAATTTTTGGCGCATTTCAACAACAAGCTGACAGAGTACGAAATAATTTCAACCCAAAAAAATCATTTATATAAAGCCTAATACCTAACTCTCTAAATTTAGAGATATTGGTTTGAAGGAATATTTCTGTTGCTTCAACCATTAGAAGGATATCAAAAACAACCGGAAATGACCTATTTTTAGGCCTATTATTTTGGATGCCCTCATTTTCATCAAAAGATTTTAGCATCCCTGTAATCTTTAACCCATGATGTGGTAATATGAAAAAATCTATTTTAAATTTGAGACTCTTTGGCTCTGCAGAAAAGTCCATCATCCAGCCCACGTTTGGTAAAAGTCTATAGAGGAAGTTTGGATGCAAAAATTCTTACTGATTTTCGTTCAGTAAAGGTAATTCCTATTTTAAGCTGTTAAAAAGAAAATTTTATATTGTTTATCACTAAGAAAAGTTTTATTTTATTTAAAATTCATATATATTTTGTTATAAGGGTCGAAAAGATTTTGGTCCAGTCGGAGCTAAAATTTTAGTGGTAATTATCAGTAATTATCTAGGGTACTTCGTAAAACGCGAAGTCATCGATCGTCGGCGAACGATAAACCGGGCCAAAATTAAAGTGTTAAAGGGTTAAGGATGTTTAGGTCTTTCCGCAAATATCCGGATATCTTTGCGATATTTAGGAGTTTCCGAGATGTTTAGAAATATTAAGATATTTAGAAAGTTAAGGGATATTTAGAAATGTCAGAAGCATATCACCTTTCTAGGTGATATGCTTCTGGAAATATTTATAACTTTTTTTTTAGCTTAGCTATGTGTTTTCGTCCATGATTTCCTGAAACAATGCACAGTTCTATGCCGGAAATTATCTAGTTCAGTGATTTCACACTCGAAAAATATATTCCATATCAGTAAAAGCGTTAAAGCAAATGGCGGATGCTAGCGGCTGAATTTTCTTCCTTAACTCTTACTACTACAAGAAAGTCAAACTGACTCGTAATCGGTTTATTTTTGAAACAAAAATAAGAGATATTTAGAAAAAATTGTGATAATTAGACAATATTTGAGAATTTCCGAAAAGATATTAAGGCGATTTTACGTGCTATGTGGAAAGGCCCAAGGGCGTTCTGTTGAAAGCTTTTACTGGGCTAATCTGTCAGTCCGATGGATGGAAACCATTCGAGTGCACATTATAATGACAGCTGTTCATTAATTGTACACCTGAGGTAATCACGCTCACATCAGTCGTCAAAAACACCGAGCTAAGGACTAATCAAAATCTCGAATTCTTTACGGTGTTAACTAACACTGAGTTGTAATGCGAAGGTTATGAAAGTAAGTAAGAATTAATTTTGCCAACACTGCTGAATGTACCAAATATGAGACGCTATTCGTTTTTGAAAAAACTAGAGTCATTTTTATTAAAACAAATTGCTTGTAATTATGAATAATCAGAAACTGCAATTTGCAATCGGCCTTCCGGATTTTTAAATATGATACCGTACATCAATAATGGCGCTCTATATGTCAGCTGGCTTTCGATTAACATGTGTTTCCAACGACAGACACTGAACATCGTGCTTATAACCGAAGGGGCTTATATCCGAAGGGG
>Ga0126339_10002879_pt1 | contig 12418 bp, 7 predicted proteins | sample OrbTmetagenome_2_FD_92532 | JGI IMG/M metagenome (GOLD analysis project Ga0126339, IMG submission 92532) | Coral microbial communities from Petempiche,Puerto Morelos, Mexico - Orbicella T R C metagenome | ecosystem: Host-associated > Invertebrates > Cnidaria > Coral | place: Petempiche,Puerto... | reverse complement strand
TGTTTTTTACCCTGCCGGTAGGTGTTGAAACAAAGTGACTATTAAAACATTATTACATATCAAAGAATATGAGAAGTTCTGTCTTTACTTAAATATTGTTTCCCCACTGTTTAATGGAAACACTTAAGTTGATTAGGATTACTACCACTCCTCAGTTGCAGTGAAATTTAATGCTGAGTGAAAGGGGAAATCTTTCTATTAAAAAAGGATGGCAAACTTCAGAACAATCATGGCTGGCTTATAAAATTTTATAAATTATTTTTTTATAATGGGGTTTTTGGGCAATTTTATAAAATTTTAAAAAAATTTACATGGGATAACGTTATAAAATGTTACACAATTTTATAAAAATACTCCGTACAACCGCTGGGTAAAATTTTTATAAAATTTCACAAACATTTCAAAAACGTTTTATAAAGTTTAATAAAGCAGCTGACTAGGGTAATTGACACTCTTTTCATTTATTCATTGTCCTTTGTGAACAAACGGACAAGGCCATGTATGTGGGTATGATTTTCAACTGATTACGAAAACTAAAAACTTCTTTCTTTATTTACGTGCAGCTGAATTTCAAACAGACAAAACTTAGTCATGATCAAAGCCACAAAAATGCAACAAACAATTAGGTAAAGAGTGGCTATTCAATTCAATAGGGGAAGTCGTTCTTACAGGATTAGAAGATTACTGATGTGAGCAAAACATACGTTAATCAGCAAGGCTATTTGAAGAGTGAAAATAAAGAAACTTTTAATTCTCAGTGTTCCGTTAAATGAAGTCACGGTTTGTTCTTTCAATGAGCAAAAGGGTGGATGTAATCCACCTGCATAATTATCATATTTTGCTTGTGTTTAGGAGATACACTGTAAAACACATAATCAAAGCGGAATGTACAATATCAAATATCATTTACCACAAAAGAAAGCAAATAATCAACACGCAATGGGGTCTTTTGTTGTTCTACGCTCTGATTCAGTGACGTTTTGGGCGCATCACACATGCAGGAGACCTTTTTGATTAACATAGCATTTGCCAGTTCACGCTTGATACACTTTCAAGTTCCTGCTTTATGTGTAGTGTTATTATTCAAAACATTCTGTGATGACCATTTGAGTCGCAGCGATCCCGGAGTCTCTTGACAAAGAAAACTCGACGCAGGCGAACCATGCTTAGCAAATTCTAGAACGTTTGGCTTTTGAGTTTATGATCGAACAGAACCGCAGGCGGAACGTTTTTTGCGAGCGAGTTTGTGGATGCTGTTATCAGCTGAAAGATGCATCGCCATCAAACGGAGTGTCGTAGTTGGTCACGAGTGTCTGGGAAATGACCGCGCGGAGAATGTTTCTAAAGTTTCTCATCGTCGGTGTTCTTTTTATGCCATTTTTAACCCAAGCAGAAGCAAATATTGAAGGTATGTATGGATTTTAAGATATACCAAATACGCTTGTGTGTATTGGGAAAATTTATTCACGCTAATAGTACAAGCTGAAGTGTTAGTTAGCCATAGATTGTCGACCTTCAATTTCCTTTACATCTTTAACCTTTAAACACATAAAGCAACACTTGTCTTTTTGGTGTTTTGTAAAACGCCAAAAGGACGAACTTCTTTCAAAATTTGCAGATGTACTTCACAAATCATTATCGCATCAGACTAACAACATTGGAAATGCCAAAGCGTGGCAGGAATTCCCGGCAGTTTTCATTTTTTAAACGAGGAAATGCTTGAGACCCAAAACCGAACAAACACTTCCAAACAGACAATAATTTTGAAAGCATGTTAGTGTTAATCTGTCAGCATGCTTTGCATTCTTAATTCTGACTAATATATCTATCTGAATTAACCTTGAGGCAGTTAAGAATTGTCTACCATGAGATACTTTTGCTTATCTGTTCTGAATGGCGACTCGCTTTATCTCGTTGGCGTGTGTTTTGATCTAAATCCACCCACATGTCATAAACCAATTCAGTGCATTCATAGATAAAAGTTTGGGAAGGGTCTTTTATCCTTCAATTAATTCACATCTAAACAAAATCACTGTGGACACAAACAATTGAATTATGACCTGAGGCAGAACACTCAACGGGCGTCAAACTTATTATGCTCATGCAAATTGTACCGGAATTACTGATATAATTTACTTTATGGCGCCAAAGACAGTTCTGGAGTTTTCAGTGAGCTAACCTTCGCCAATACTAACATGTCAAGACAAAAGATAAGTCAACTGTGAAGAACAAGTTATTTTAATGTACTCGCTAACTTGAATAACATTGTTTTTGGACCCTCACTGGTCACGTTCTCGTTCCCAGACCCTCGTTTAGGTTTGGTGACGTGATCTGCGAAACCTTCAACGACATTTCAAAAAACGTGTAGCCCTGGGGACGAGAATGGACATTATTCTCGCGCAACCTCTTATTAATTCGCAGTATCATGCAGCTACATATCCTTGAACAGGTCCCTCTAAGGGCTTCCTGGAGAGATTTTGTAAGGGTTCACAATTAAACAATGGTTATTATGTATCTAGAAACACGTCTTTTTGGTTATGTTCCAGTTTGTTCTCCATCGAATACAAACATTGTCATTGACGCGCGGGTGCCCGGTGAAATCTCAACACCTGAATTCCCGGATGGCTCACGCGACACTTCCTGTAGCTGGAAAATACAAGCACCAGAAAATTTCCGACTGGAAATCACGATCAAGGAACTGAAGCTAACTGGGATCGATGACTATTTAATAATCCGTGATGGTGCTGAAGCCAGTAGTCCTCTGATTGGGAAGTATGGCCCCTGTGCAAGTGGCTCGCTTAAACTTTTTAGCAGTGGAAATTTTGCTTTTCTCCAAATGTTGTCATCTGTCTTCACGGTGAATGACAAGCTACAAATCGCATTCAAGCCAACTGACCCTGGTAAATAAATACCATACCATTTCTAAATTATATTTAGAGAGGAAGCCACATCAGCCTAATAGAGCTGGTTTTCGTGCGAGTCCTCTGACCTGATCGAATTCGAATTTGGCAATGTTGGTTTTTGTGGATGGAGGAAAACCGGAGAACCCGAAAACCCTCAGGGCAAGGCGAGAACCAACAACAAACTCAACCCACATGTGTCGAACCAGGAACACATTGGTGGGTGGCGACTGCTCTCACCACTGGGCCATCCTTACTCTCCAGTGGTAAGGGTAATGCAGGCAATTATAGATGTATTTAATGGCCTTTACACCTCTCCACGCGTATGGACATTTTTTAATTAATCCCCTGGATTCTGGCTGACTTGGACAACACCGTGTATAAAATTAGAGTTTTTCTTAGCAAGTCCAGAGGATCAAGCGGAATCTAAAGTACACACGGATTACTGCTGCAAAAACAGCACACGAGACAAAAGCCCTATGTCCATATCTACTTGAATATCTTCCACCAAGTTTGTTTGGGAACTTGCTGTTATTTAGTCATTCATTAGTACACTGCTGTTTTCCCTCGGGTTTGTGATAAATTTGGCGCTCAAGCATAGTTTCCTTTTTATTTCTTTACAGACGACATTGATTGCTCGAATGGAGAAAATCCGTCAAGTAAGTTTCAACGCCCTTCAGTAGATAAAATGATGGTTTATCCCACGATCTTCTACTTAAGAAATAGAAAACATGTACCGTGTTTCTGTCGAGTTTTAGTATAAATCTACTAGCGTTCTATCACGAATGCTGTACTCTGATTGGCTACGCTACTCACTATCTATTCTGTGATAGATAGTGAGTAACGTAACAGTTTGCCCTTGTTAACAAAATGACGGCCGCCTCTTGGCGTTTTCAAAGTGTCTGTGAAGACGATTTAGATAAAGTTCTGAGCGACTAGCAGATTTATACTAAGACAATTAGATTATTCGCTCTCGATTTCTATCGCGTGATAGTTGACTAGGACTGCGCCCTCGCCAACTATTTAACAATTAGATTATGAGTTCGAGATTTCTATGAGGTGATAGTTGATGATGCCGAAGGCCGAATCAACTATCACCTCATAGAAATCGAAATCGAAATCGTTTCCAATTATTTCTTGACGTATTATTAAACTTTGTGACGGAAAAAGATCGCTCGGATTGAATTTTCATTTAAAATTGAAGTTATGTGCGCGCGCATCAGTTTTTTCAATAATTTCAACTTTTTTAAAAGTCAAGAAACCGTAAATGTCCTTCGTTTAGACTTTTCAGGAATTTATTTATCCATTTGCATCAAAATTTTTTTCCAAAACCTTGGAAAAACGAACAAAACGTCGTCATTCCCTAGACGACCTCCAACCACTGCACCCTAATGGCTGATAGTGTTCAATGGCTCAGCCAATCAAATTACAGCATTTGCATTAGTATACCAGTAGAATTCTGCTAACACGCGATAGAAATCTCGAACTCATAATCTAGTTGTTTAATAGAAACACGATTTTTAACCAATCAGCGCGCGTATTTTCTTAGGACTGTTTTCTAAACTTGTATGGAGAGAGGTCGTCATTATACCGTTTTTACTTGAGCCATAGAGCACTTTTTTTCCGTGTTTACATAGCCTCATCTAAACACGAGGAGGGTTGGGAGAATTCTAGAGTTCTCCCAATCCCCCGAGCGTTTAGATGAGGCTATGAAAACACGGGAAAAGTGCTTTATTGCTTTTATAAAATAATTCTCAAAAATACGCGCGAATCCAAAACGTCACAACCACATTTACATACTCTCATCTAAACAGAAAAATTGCCGGCGTTTCAGAGCAAATGAAGGAGAAACCACAAATGTACGTGTTCATGACTTTTCCTTTTATCATACTGAAACACCATGAGCTTCAATAAAACAGCGGCAAACTGGCGCTGTCCATAAAGACCATCTAATATCACCCATAATACCTTTCGGCATTGTCGCCAACGCTTTGTAGGGCAAACTTTCCCAAAACAGCTGTATACATTTGACGTGAAAACAAACTGTTGCATCATTCATATCTGAGGCAATTTGCACACTTTTTGTGACATTCCGTCACGTGCAGAACGCCTAGACGGTTTTTATTATCTTTAAATATTCAAAAACAAAGAAACAAACGAACATAGAATAGAGATCATTCACGGGTTACAAACATTGACCGCGAATAAACTACAGGAGTCAAAAAAAAATACCGGATCACCAAGCCAAGTTTGAAATAAACGCCGAAGGCGTTAACACGAGATAATAAGTAATCATGAAATTTCCTGCCGAAGTCGAGGAGTACTTTTTGATACGGTCTGTTCTGTTTTATATTTAGATTTGTGTGGCCTCAACACCTATCTAAGAGAACCGTCAGGTGTCGTAAGCAGCCCAAACTTTCCAAACAACTATGGCGCAAGCAGAAATTGTTTGTGGACAATCATTGCCCCTCCAGGGTACCGTGTACAATTCACAATTCAGTGGCTAGGCATTGAAGACCATCGGTATTCCCGACCAGGGAGTTGTGGAGACGACAGCATCAGAATAAGCGAGTATCGTGGAAACTATACCAATGATGTGACTGTACTTTGTGGTTGCAAGCGCTTGTTTACGTTTGTTTCTTTCATGGAGAAAATGTGGGTGAGGTTTTCGTCCTACAAGAAAAACAACTGGCCTGGTTTCTATGCAACCTACAAAGCTCTCGGTGAGTTTTTGACAGGAGCAAATTGACGGCAAACTGTATAATTTGCATCGTAAAACTCTTATCCTGCGGCCATTTAAACTTTACCATAAATAATATACACACTGCGGTTATATGCATGATGTTGTAAAAAAAAAAAACTTTGATTAATGACTTGGCCTTTCGTAAACTACAAAAATACATCCTCCGAACTGACGGTTGGATAGAATACAATTCAATTTAAACGCTACGGAGAAAGATTGGAACCTAATTTTAAAAGAGACTTGATAAGAGTGAAAAAATATGTGTTAAAATCTTTTCCAGCAGACTTTAAGGGGGCTCAAAACAGTTTTCGTTTTTTTGAGAATCAGGTGAAGTTTCTGGCTTGGAACTGTACTGTTTTGAAAGGCTGTGCTATTTTTCTAAGGTAACTCTCCACTGTACCTTTCATTGTGTTTAAGTCATAATTAAAGTTGCACTTTGCTGTTGCCTAGCAACAAACCCGACCCACTTTTTACCATCAATTGTATCTATCTTAAAAACTAAGCCGGTGACCCCATATTTTTTATAAAAAATCTTTTTATTACACACAGAAGAAGAAACAGGCAAAATTATATAAAATTCTGTGGAGTAGATTTTTCCTAAACTTAAAAAAATGGTTGGAGAAATTCCACTCCACAGTTTTTTTTAAATTTCGCGTATGCATTCCGCTTTTGCTGTTGAATATTTTTTGCATTAAAAGCGTAGGGTCACCAGATCAGTTTTTGAGATATTAGCTTCGTGGATAAGGTATTTTTCGCGCGCGTTCTACGCGAAAATTAAAACCTCGACTTTGCAAGATCACCCCTTGCGCACGCGTGAAGGCGGTCCGCTGATCAGTAAAGCCCGCGATTCCCAGGCGAATAAACGCGAATCACGCGAATAGTGTTTTCTTTTTCTCCGTTGTCGTCAGCAGCATAAGCGGAAGAAGAAATGTACCATAAATACCCGAAGGTGAGACTAGCCAAGTAGAAAGAACGAAGAAAACCTGAAGAGTAGTTTTATTCCTGCTGTTTTTTAGATTGATAACCGGCGCGATCGATTGCAACATCAACAGCACAATTTTCGTTTACGTTCCAGCACAGCGGTATAAGATGATGTTTTTTCCTTTGAAATTGCCTGACGGATGGATTTTTTCGAAGGTAAAAATAACTGATAACGCAAACAGCGTACTAAACTTGGCGGAAACAAAGTTTTACGAAGTAGGCCTCGTGCCGCCATGTTTGTTTTGATTTTTGTAAGCTTTAAATCTCGCGCGCTATCCCGCGACCCCTCGGGTGATAGCGTAAGGCCTTGCCCTTAAGTGCGCGCTCGATCTCAGGCGTCTCACGGAAATATTACTGTTTTGAGCCACCTTAAAAAGGTTTGTATATTATCAGTTTTTCACGGCTGTCATTTCTTGCTCTGTACGTTAATTTAATGGCCACTTTAGTTCTAGAAAAAGTGAATAGGATTTACATCCACATCAATCTACAACTACACGTACATTTGTAATTTGCAAAGTGGCTAACCCATCACCGCAGATATTGAAAAAGGGATTGCTCGAATTGCCGTCTTTTTTGTTTTTCCTCTCAGCTCCTGAAGAATGCCCAGCAGGTAAGAGCAATTGCTCGCTAACAAGCACTGTTGTAGTTGGTTTCGATGCACAAGGGCAGGTCTGCAGAACCTCAGGTAAGTGTTTGTTAGCAATGCGAAGTCGAGGCAATCTGCTATACGACTACGCTTTTTTTTCCCGTACACCGCGTACCTTACACTGTATACATAACCTTTAAATTTCATAATTTTCGCAACGATAAATAAGACCTTTAATTTATTGCAGGGGTATTGATGGGTTTGGTATGACTTACAAAAATATCACAATAACTACCTAGTAAACTAAACCTTATGGCAATACTATCGCGAACTCCTTTAGACAAGTAAAATTACCGTAGGCTCTTACAATCCAGTCTCAACTAGAGGTCTGTAACTGTGAGGGGTATCGAATGGTCCCATTCAATTTAAAAGTGAATTGCTCGCAAAAATTACACGAGTGCTTGCTTGCTCGTGCTCGCAAAATTTTTGCAACTGCTCGCATGCTCGGATTCTCGTTAAAATGTGTTCAATTCCCGTATGGAAAAACTGGGAAACATTGGGGAAGCATGTACGCCCTATGAATGTTTCTTGAAACATGCTTCCTTGGTTTGCTAACGTTTTATTGAAAGTGGCACAAAAGGCACCCGCAAAGGTAGACTAAGATAAAGATTACAGTTAGCGGAAAATTTACGAAGTGCTCGCTGCCCGCCATCTTCATTTTCAAAAGTGCTCGCTGCTCGCAAGACAAACTTGATCACTGCTCGTGCGAACAAAAATAAACGCGCTGCCCGCATGCTCGCAAATGCTCGTAAAGACCATTCGATACCCCTACTGTGGCCAATGCGTGCCTTTAAGGTACAATTTTTGACACGTTATGGAGTTGGAGCACTTCTAGCAAAAAATCAGCAAATCTAGGGGTAAATCTCCTAAACAGGATTCAAACAGTTTTCCTTTCCATTGCCCTCATGGTTTCTTAGAATTTCAAACAACGGTCACTAACATTGAACTAAACTGATATCTTTGCCAAGTTCATCAGAGCAAAAAATATAACTGAGGAAAATAGTCTGGGAGAAAAATTGAACTTAATGCCACTTTCTAGTTTACAGAACATGTCCGTCATGACAGCGCGTCTTGTTGAAGCAAACAGCGTCAACTCGAGTTCTCCATTATCTGTGTATGGGTTATTGACCAAGTGTGAGGTCAAGATGAAAGGATATTGGCCAAGTTCTTTTTTTGCGTGTTTATGGACCGAGACGGAGTCGAGGTCCATAAACTCGCAAAAAAAAAGGACGAGGCCAATATCAAGCCATCTTGACCAAACAAGCTTGGCCGATAAACGATTTATTGTATGGCTTTGGGGGAAATTTTTCTTGCGGGACACGGCAGGTAGTCCCGAACGGGAAAGATAGCTCCATCTTGCCCGCTCGGGTAGCCAATCACAGCGCAGGATTTGATTCATCTTGCCCGCTCACGGAGCTGGCCATATAATAAGTAATGAATGTACCTACACCCATCTCTTTTGTGACTGGGTGTCACGAATTCTTGCTACCGTTGTATAATTTCAAGGATGTATCAATAAATTTAGTTTAATGGCATTTTTTCTTCTCTCTACTTCAACTATTTATTCAAAGTAAAGACTACTACAAAAGTGACCAATCAAGAGACAACATCGCTACTACCAAGCTCTGTGAAAACATTAGCAAGGTTAGGGAGTCTAACAAGCACCCCAGCGTTGGAAATCACAGCAACCGTGCACCTGACATTTTCTGAGAGTAACAGATGGCATTCAAACACTTCCTCCCCTCAGAAGACCACAGCAGTGGAGATAAAGAAGCAAGGGACTGTTTCTTCATTGACAGTCTCGCCCACGTTGATTCTTCCAATAGTCAACGCCAGTGTAGGAAGAATAGTACATTCAAGTGAAGTTATAACGCTTACATCCGTGTCTTTGCTGAGATCAAACACTTTGGAACTTGCTACCTCTGTCACTAGTTCATCAAGTTTTCCGAAACAAACTCTTATTCAAGCTAGACGCTCTTTTGCTACGGCCGAGGACAGCAACGGCATACGATCTCCCATTGGCCAAATTAAAACTCCAAGGGATGCTATCACGTCTACCGGAACAGCAAGTTACGTCTTAGGAACCAAAAATACAGCACCTGTAGTTCCAACAAGTTCTTTAGCTCGAGCGGACCATGTTATTTCTACAAGTAAACCCGAAGATTTTTCCAGCGAGGGTATTAGTATGAAGCCAAGCAAAGCAAGTGAGGAGACCCCCTCTGGTCCAGAAAAAACGCCGATAGAGCGGCCTACCACACAGTACATTCCAGTCAACGGTACAGACAATCCTTTGATAGGTAAAAATGAAAATTGATTATCATTATTACTTTGTTGTTCGACTTAAGCTCGAGAATTTTTGAATATCCAGATAATGGAATTGTTCTGAGATACGTATACATGCAAGAATGTTGTTGGGCTAGAGCCATTGAGGGTCTGGATACCTTTAGTCATGCATCTTGACTCTGAAGATATCCAGCGCCCAGGTTGATAAATTTCACAGTCTTTGTTATGACTAACTCTCTAACTGGGTCAAACTACTTATCACTGCTGGCAAAGCTAAAACAGGAAAAGTAAAAAGCCGTGGTTGGCTTTCCCGGTTGGCGGTAAACTCGACTTCCCGCAGCATGTATCAAGTATTTCTACTCACCGCTCCCACCCCCGCCCTTTCTTTTTCCCCTGGCTTTGATGCTTGTACATTGCAACGTTCTTCCCAACATTTCATTCAGTAGTGCCCATTTACACACAGCTGGGTGAAGACAGAAGCTCTGTTTGATTAAAGAGTCTAACCGATACTCTCAGCACAATGATTGTTAGTTCGGCCCTTCTTTATTCGTTAAGATGCGAATCTCACTCTAGAATACTTTACCTGCAAGGCATACCGTAGCTAATCTCTTGCGTGTTGTTTTAATTATCAGGATTAGAAGTGAAATGCACCCACTATGCCATGGAGGTAACAATATCGCGATTCCTGCGACCTCATCTAGTTATCAGTTCACTTCACCTTCAAGATCCAGCATGCAAGGTGTCTTTCATCAATGACACGCATGCTCTCTTGAGTGCTCCGCTGGATGGGTGCGGCACGCAGCAAAAGACTTTAGGGGACTATTTCATTTACTTCAACACCATGACAGGGGACGAGAAGTCTTCGAAATCGAGTGCTGAAATTACAAGGAAAGGAAGGTTGAAGTTTGAGTTCCAGTGTTCGTTTAAAAAGCTTCATGTGCTGTCCATTGTCTCGTATTCACCGAGACGAAAGGCACTCCTTACTTCCGATGGTAAGTAAGGAATGATTTACAGCAGGAATAAGAAAACATTATGTTCGAAAGTGTGTGCTTCAGGCCGCACCTCCATAACTGTACTCGACTGAAACACAGAGATGCATGCAGGTAGCAGGAGCAGTTGAGTAATGATGGTACAGGCAAATAGAATTTACAGAGCGCCTGACTTCCCTTTCTTGTTCTCGCAAAAAAACTTAAAACTTAATTTTGTCAGGTTCCATGAAATGCGTCTGTCGTCATTTCGTAGCTCCCCTTTTTGTACCAAAATTCTATTGTCTCTCACGCTTGCATCCTTGCATGAAGATTTGCGCCTCTTGAATGCAGCTAAGACACTTCTGCTCTTCAATCGCTCCATCGTCTGATCTTATTTTAAATCAGGGAAGCGGCGTGGTCGGGTATTTAGGGCGCCGGACGTGAAATCCGGAAGTCGCGAGTTCAAGTCCGCTCTAACCACTAAGTTGGAGTTGTTTTGTGAGCTGGTCTATAGACCCGAGTTCAACTCCTCGATCGGTCCCGCTTGTGAATCGGCAACTGATCTGACTCCCGCCAGTTGGGAGCCTACTATGTTTATTCGACAGAGAAACATTTCTTTCTTTCAGTTTAAGTGGCATGCCTGTGAACTAGCTAGTTGTAGCTAAGCGCATTGATCACTGTAAACATTTGACATATTTTAAAGTCATTTCATGATTATAAATATTTTAAAACCGTTTACCTTTGCAGATGGCGTTGGTAACTTTACCTTTGAAATGGACATGTTCAAGGATCCCAAATATGACATAGTCGTTAACCAATACCCTGTTACAGTGCATTCTGGCCAGCGGATGTATTTTCAGGTGAATGTCAAGTCACGTGATCGGAGTCTGCTGACCTTTCTCGAAGAATGCTGGGTAACACCAACGCCAGACCCACGTGACCAAACAACACATATACTCATCAAACAAGGGTACGTTCGTGAAATGGAACTGTAGTAATAAAATATTTACCAGGTGGAATTAATAGCGGTTAAAAGAAAAAACAAACCTCTCTACGATATGGTCATAGACTAGGGTTATGATGGAGGCTGGCTGACAACGTGATTTGCAGTTTAACGAAGATAAGGAAAGTTTGCCAATGAATGGCAGTAAACGTTTCTTAGAAATCTAGAGTCGAAATCCCACAACTTTATTTTTCTTTTCTTTAGCTGCTCCCTCGATGCGTCATTGCACTACGTCCACAAGAAGTCATCTGTGCAAAAGTTCAATTTTCGAGCGTTTCGCTTCCGCGACGTGGTCTCCAAGCGACTATATGTGCACTGTAAAGTAGTGACGTGCCGGCGGTCCGACATTGGGTCTGTGTGCGACCGAGGATGCAAGAAAGACAGGAGGCACAGGAGAGAGACTAAGCGGTTTATTATGGACAAAGACGTGTTTTTATCCTTGGGACCAGTTAGATTTCAAGATCAAGGTGAAGGTTAGTATGAATAGAGAATCGTTTTCGTTGTTGTTATTCATGCTATCAAGCTGAATCAGCAATGAAGAAGAGGTGAGCTTACACAATAGTGTACCTCTTTCACGAACCGTTCCATACTTGAAGGCAAATAATGATCCCTTTGATGCGATGCAACTTCAGTTCTGAAAGAGCTCTGCGAAAGATGTGCCGCTGCAATGTAGCTCAAAGCAAACTACGCGGACGACGACGGCAACGAGAACATCACGTGACGAAAGGTTTAACGAGCAAAACAACAGGTGTGCACGTGCGTTATAAATATTTGTACATTTCTTTGCCGTTTTATGCAAAACAACAAGGTAAAATGACCACTTTCTGCGTGGTCTGAGTACTGGGGGGGGGGGGGAGATCTCCCTTTTTTGGGCTTTAAGGGGTGGGGGGGCCC
>Ga0126339_10002877_pt1 | contig 12420 bp, 1 predicted proteins | sample OrbTmetagenome_2_FD_92532 | JGI IMG/M metagenome (GOLD analysis project Ga0126339, IMG submission 92532) | Coral microbial communities from Petempiche,Puerto Morelos, Mexico - Orbicella T R C metagenome | ecosystem: Host-associated > Invertebrates > Cnidaria > Coral | place: Petempiche,Puerto... | reverse complement strand
AAGTGGGGCTCAATTTCGGCCCGGAAGCTCCAAAGTGAGCGTTCAAAAAGTTTTGCTGTGTCCATTTTACTACACACCAAGGCCATCAAGACTTAGTTTAGAGTTCCCGGGACTGGAAAATACACCCCAAGTTCCAGAAAATCGAGCCAAGGTTGCTCAAAATCACGATGCGCGTAAGACGGTCTAAGCTAGTCTTTTAGTCTTAAAGTGAATTGGGCTTTATTTCGCCCCAAAAGCTCGAAAGTGAGCGTTCAAAAAGAAATAGAACGAAATATGGCGCTACTTTATTTACAGACTTAAAGAACGAGAGATCGCCTAACGCGCATCGTGATTTTGAGCAAATTTCGCACGATTTCACGGAGTTTGGGGGATATTTTCCAGTGCCGGGGACTCTAAACCAACTCCTGATGGCCTTAGTTTTTAGTGAAATGGACACAGGCAAAACGAGCGCTCGCTCGGTGTGGAGCTTCTAGGCCGAAATATAGCCCCGCTTCATTTTAAGACTGAAAGAGTACCCGAGACCTCCTTTCAGGCATCGTGATTTTAAGGAACTTTGGCTGACTTTCCCGGAACTTGGGGGATATTTTTCAGTCCCGTGGACTCTAAATTAACTCCTGATGGCCTTAGTTTTTAGTAAAATGGACTCAGGTAAAAGGAGCGCACGTTCGGTGTCGATCTTCTAGGTCGAAATATTGCCCCCCTTTATTTTAAGACTGAAAAATTAAACGAAACCGCCGTACGCGCATCGTAATTTTCAGCGACTACAGCTCAATTTGCCGAAACTTGGGGGATATTTACCAGTGCCGGGGACCCTAAACTACCTCCCAATGGCCTTAGTTTTCAGTGAAATGGAGACAAGTGAAAGCAGCGCACCCTCGGTGTCGAGCTTCTAGGTCGAAATATAGCTCCACTTCATTTTAAGACTGAAAGAGTAGTCGAGACCGCCTTACGCGCGTCGTGATTTTGACCAACTTCGGCTCAGTATCCCGGAAATCGGGGGATATTTTCCGGTCCCGCGGACTCTAAAGTAACTCCTGATGCCCTTGGTTTGCAGTGAAATGGACACAGGAAAACTTTTTGTACGCTCCCTTTCGAGCTTCTGGGCCCAAATAGAGCCCCACTTCACTTTAAAACTGAAAGAGTAGCTTAGAGCGCCTAACGCGCGTCGTGATTTTGAGCCACGTTGGCTCAATTTCTCGGAACTTGGGAGTTATTTTCCAATCCCCAGGACTCTAAATTAACTCCCGATGGCTTTGGTTTGCAGTGAAATGGACGCAGCACAACTTTTTGAACGCTCACTTTCGACCTTCGGTGCCGAAATATAGCCCCACCTCACTTTAAGACTGAAAGAGTAGCCGAGACCGCCTTAAGCGCATCGTAATTTTCACCAATTTCGGCTTGATTTCCAGGAACTTGTGGGATATCTTTCAGTCTTGGGGTCTCTAAACTAACTCCTCTTGGCCTTGGTTTGATGTGAAATGGATACAGCGAAACTTTTTGAACGCTCACTTTCGAGCTTCTGGGCCGAAATATAGCCCCATTTTACGTTAAGACTGAAGGAGTAGCCGAGACTCCCTTACGCGCATTATGATTTTGACCAACTCTGGCTCGATTTTCCGCAACTTGGGGGATATTTTTCAGTCCCAGAGAATCTAAACTAACTCCTGATGGCCTTGGTTTCCAGTAAAATGGACACAGGAAAACTTTTTAAGGGCTGACTTTCGAGCTTCTGGGCGAAAATATATAGCCCCACTTCACTTTAAAACTGAAAAAGTAGCCGAGACGACCCTACCCGCATCGTGATTTTGAGCAACTTCGGCTCGATTTCCCGGAACTTAGGGGATATTTTCCAGTCCCGTCGACTCTAAACTTACTCCTGATTGCCTTGGTTTGCAGTGAGATGGACAGAGAAAAACTCTTTGAACGCTCACTGTCGACCTTTTGGGCCGAAATAGAGCCCCACTTCACTTGAAGACTGAACGAGTAGCCGAGACCGCCTTACGCGCATCGCGGTTTTGACCAACTTCGGCTTGGGTTCCCGGAAATTAGGGAATATTTTCCAGTCCCAGGGACTCTAAACGAACTTATGATGGCCTTCGTTTGCAGTGAAATGGACAGAGCAAAACTTTTTTAACGTTCTCTTTCGAGCTTCTAGGCCGAAATATAGCCCCACTCCACTTTAAGACTGAAAGAGTAGCCGAGACCGCCTTACGCGCATGGTGATTTTGACCAAGTTCGGCTAGAAATTCCCGGAGCTGAGGGGATATTTTCCAGTCCCGGGGACTCTAAACTAACTCCTGATTGCCTTTGTTTGCAGTGAAATGGACACAGGAAAACCTTTTGAACGCTCACTTTTTAGCTTCTGGGCCGAAATAGAGCCCCACTATACTAGAAGACTGACAGAGTAGCCGAGACCGCCTTACGCGCATCGTGATTTTGAGCAACTTTGGCTTCCTTTCCGGAACTTGTGTGATATTTTCCAGTCCCGGAGACCCTAAACTAACTCAATATGGCCTTAGTTGTCAGTGAAATGGACACAGGTAAAAGGGCGCGCACGCTCGGTGTCGAGCTTCTAGGCCGAAATATAAACCCATCTTAATTTAAGACTGAAAGAGTAACCGAGAGCGCCCTACGCGCATCGTGATTTTGAGCCACTATGGCTGGATTTGCCGAAACTTAAGGGATGTTTACCAGTCCCGGGAACGCGAAACTAACTCCTGATGGCATTAGTTTTGTGTGAAATAGACACACGTTAAAGGAGGGCGCAATCGGGATCGAGCCTGTAGGCTGAAATATAGCCCCACGTCATTTTAAGACTGAACGACTAGCAGAGACAGCCTTACGCGTATCGTGATTTTGAGCCACATTGGCTCGATTTGCCTACACTTGAGGGATACTTTCCAGTCCTGGGGACTCTAAACTAACTCCTGATGGCCTTAGTTTTTAGTGAAATTGACACAGGATAAAAGGAGGGCACGCTCGCTGTCAAGCTTCAAGGCCGAAATATAGCCCCACTTCATTTTACAACTGAAAGAGTAGGCGAGACGTCTTTACCCGCGTCGTGATTTTAAGAAACTTTGGCTCTATTTGCTAGAACGTGAGGAATATTTTCAGTCCCGGGGACTCAAAACTAACTCCTGATGGCCTTAGTTTTTAGTAAAATGCACACAGGTAATAGGAGCGCACGCTCGGTGTCGAGCTTCTAGCCGAAATATAGCCCCACTTCATTTTAAGACTTTAAGAGTAGCCGAGATCGCCTTACGCGCATCGTGATTTTGAGCCACTTTGGCTCCATTTGCCAAAACAACGGGGAATATTTTTCAGTCCCGGGGACACTAAACTAACTCCTGATGGCCTTAGTTTTAAGTGAGATGGACACAGGTCAAACGAACGCACGCTCGGTGTCGAGCTTCTCGGCCGAAATATAGGCCCATTTCATTTTAAGACTGAAAGGGTAGCCGAGATCGCCGTACACGCATTCTGATTTAACAAACTTTGGGTCGATTTGCGGGAACTTGGGGGATATTTTCCAGTCCCGTTGACTCTAAACTAACTCCTGATGGACTGGGTTTGCAGTGAAATGGAAACAGAAAACTTTTTGAACGCTCGTTTGCTAGCTTCTTGGCCGAAATATAGCCCCACTTCACTTAAAGACGGAAAGAGTAGCCGAGACCGCTTTACGCGCATCGTGATTTTGACCAACTTCGGGCGAATTTCCCAAAACTTGGGGGATATTTTCCAGTCCCCAGGACTCTAAACTAACCTCTGTTGGACGAAATTTGCAGTGAAATGGACACAGCAAAACGTTTGCTAGCTTCTTGGCCGAAATATAGCCCCACTTCACTTAAAGACTGAAAGAGTAGCCGAGACCGCCTTCGCGCATCGGGATTTTGACCAACTTCAGCTCGATTTCCCGGAACTTGGGGGATATTTTTCAGTCCCTGGGACTCTAAACTAACTCCTGATGACCTTGGTTTGCAGTGAAATGGACACAGGAAAACTTTTTGAACGCTTACTTTTGAGCTTCAGGGCCGAAATATAGCCCCACTTCACTTTACGACTAAAAGAGTAGCCGAGACCGCCTTGCGCGAATTGTGACGTTCACCCTCTTCGGCTCGATTTCCCACGAATTGGGAAATATTTTCCAGTCTCACGGACGTAAACTAACTCCTTATGCCCTTGGTTTGCAGTGAAATGGACACGGCAAAACTTTTTGAACGCTCATTTTCGAGCTTCTTGGAAGAAATATAGCCCCCCTTTACTTTAAGACTGAAAGGGTAGCCAAAACCGTCTTTCGCGCAATCTGATTTGTACCAACTTCAGCTCGATTTCCCGGAACTTGGGGGATATTATCCAGTGTCAGGGTTGGTGGCCTTGGTTTGCAGTGAAATGGACACAGCAAAACTTTTTGAACGCTCACGTTCGAGCTTCTGGGCCAAAATAAAGCCCCACTTCACTTTAAAACTGAAAGAGTAGCCGGGACCGCCTTGCGCGCATGGAGATTTTGATGAAGTTCGGCTCGATTTCCCGGAACTTAGGGGATATTTTCCAGTCCCGGGAACTCTAAACTAATGCCTGATGATCTTGGATTGCAGTGAAATGGACACAGCAAAACTTTTGAAACGCTCACTTTCGAGCTTCTGGGCCGAAATATAGCCCCACTTCACTTTAAGACTAAAGGAGTAGCCTAGACCGGCTTGCTGCATTGACATTTTGACCAACTTCGTCTCGATTTCATGGAACTTGGGGATATTTTCCACTCCCGGAGTCCCCAAAATAACTCCTGATGGCCTTGGTTTGCAGCGAAATGGACACAGCAAAACTTTTTGAACGCTCACTTTCGAGCTTCTTGTCTTAAATATAGCCTCATTTCATTTTAAGACTGAAAGAGTGCCCGAGACTGCCTTGCGCGCATCGTGATTTTGACCAACTTCGGCTCGATTTCTCGGAATTTGGGGGATATTTTCCAGGCCCCGGGACTCTAAACTAACTCCTGATGGCCTTGGTTTCCAATGAAAGGGACACAGCAAAACTTTTTGAACGCTTACTCTCGAGCTTGTAATCCGAAATATACCCCCACTTCAGTTTATTACTGAAAGAGTAGCCGAGACCGCCTTGCGCACATCACAATTTTGAGCATTTTTGGCTTGATCTCCCGGAACTTGAGGGATATTTTCAAGGCTCGGGGACTCGAAACTTGTTCCTGATGGCCTTCTCGTGCAGAGAAATGGACACAGGTAAAACGATCGCACGCTCGGTTTCCAGCTTCTACGCCGAGATAGAGGCCAACTTCATTTTAAGACTGAAAGAGTAGCCGACAGCGCCTTCCGCGCATCGTGATTTTCAGCAACCTAAGCTGGATTTCTAGGAACTTGGGGGATATTTTCCCGAACCGCGGATTCTAAAGTAACCCCTGATGGCCTAAGTTTTCAGTGAAATGGACACAGGTAAAAGGAGCGCACGCTCGGTGTCGAGCTTCTAGACCGAAATAAAGCATCACTTCATTTTAGGACTTAAAGAGTAGCCGAGACCGCCTTACGCGTATCGTGATTTTGAGCAGCTTTGGCTCGATTTGCCGGAACTTCGCGGATATTTTACAGTCCCGGGGACTCTAAACTATCTCGTACTGGCCTTAGTTTTTAGTGAAATCGATACAAGTAAAAGGGGCGCACGTTCGCTGTCGAGCCTCTAGGCCGAAATATAGCCCCACTTTATTTTAAGACTAAAATATTAGCCGAGACCACCGTACGCGCATCGTTATTTAGAGCAGCTTTTGCTCGATTTACCGAATCTTGGGGGATATTTTCCAGTGCTGGGGACCTTAAGAAAAGTTCTGATGGCCTTAGTGCTCATTGAAATGGACATAGGTAAAAAGAGCGTACCCTTGGGTTCGAGCTTCTAGGCCGAAATATAGCCCCACTTTATTTTAGGACTGAAAGAGTAGCCGACACCGTCTGACGCGCATCGTGATTTTGAGCAACTCTAGCTAGATTTGCCGGAACTTGGGGGATATTTTTAAGTCCTGGGACGCTAAACTAACTCCTCATTGCCTTGGTTTTCAGTGAAAGGGACACAGGTAAAAGGAGCGCACGCTCGGTGTCGAGCCTCTAGGCTGACATATAGCCCGACTTCATTTTAAGACTGAAAGAGTAGCCGAGACCGGCTTACGCGCATCGTGATTTTGAGCAACTTTGGCTCAATTTAACCGAACTTGGAAGATATTTTTCTGTCCCGCGGACTCTAATCTAACTCCTGATGGGCCTAGTTTTCAGTGAAATGGACCCTGGTAAAAGGAGCGCACGCTCGGTGTCGAGCTTCTAGGCCAAAATATAGTTGCGCTTTATTTTAAGTTGAAAGAGTAGCCGAGAACGCCTTACGCGCATCGTGATTTTCAGAAAATTTGGCTTGATTTGCCGGAACTTCGGTGATACTTTTCAGTCCTGGGGACCCTTAACTAAGTCATGATGGCCTTAGTTTTCAGCCGAAATATAGCCTTACTTCATTTTAGGACTGAAAGAGTACCTGAGACCGCCCTACGCGCATTGTGATTTTGAGCAACTTTCGCTCAATCTGCCGGAAATTGGGCGATATTTTCCAGTCCTGGAGACTGTAAAGTAACTGTTAATAGCCTTACTTTTTATTGAAATGGACACAGGTAAAAGGAGCGCACGATCGGTGTCGAGGTTCTAGGCCGAAATATATCCTCACTCCATTTTAAGACTGAAAGAGTAGCCGAGACCGCCTTACGCGCATCCTAATTTTATGCAACTTTGGCTCGATTTGCCGGAACTTAGGGGATAATTATGAGTCCCGGGGACTCTAAAGTAACTCCTGATTGCTTTAGTTTTCAGTGAAATGGCCACAGGTAAAATTAGCGCACGCTCGATGTCGAGCTTTTAGGTCGAAATATAGCCCCACTTCACGTCACCGACACCGCCTTACGCCAATCATGATTTTGTGTAACTTCGGCTGGATTTGCTGGAACTTGGGGGATATTTTCCAGTCCCGCGGACTCTAAATTAACTCGCGATGGCCTTAGTTTTCAGTGAAATGGACATAGGTAAAAGGAGCGCACCCTCGGGGTCGAGCTTCTAGTCCGAAATATAGCCCCACTTCATTTTAAGAGTAAAAGAGTAGCCGAGACCACTTTACGCGCCTCGTAATTTTGAGCAACCTTGGCTCGATTTGCCGGAACTTGGGCGATATTTTTCAGTACCGGGAGCTGTAAACTAACTCCTGATTGCCTTAGTCCTCAATGAAATGCACGCAGGTAAAAGGAGCGCACGCTCGGTGTCGAGCTTCTAGGCCGACAATTAGCCTTGCCTCATTTTAAAACTGAAGGAGTAGCCGAGAGCCCCTTACGCGCATCGTGATTTTGAGCATCTTTGGCTCGATTTGGCGGAATTTAGGGGATATTTTCCAGTCTCGGGGACTCTAAACAAACTCCTGATCGCCTTAGTTTCCAGTGAAATGAACACAGGTAAAAGGAGCGCACGCTCAGTGTCTAGCTTCTAAACCGAAATGTAGCCCCACTTAATTTTAAGGCTGAAAGAGTAGCCGAGACCGCCTGAAGCACATCGTGATTTTGAGCAGTTTTGGCTCGATTTGCCGGAACTTAGGGGATATTTTCCACTCCCGGGGACTCTAAAGTAACTCCTCCTGGACTTAATTTCCACAGAAATGGAGAGAGGTAAAAGGACCGCACGCTTAGTGTCGAGCTTATATTCCGAAATATAGCCCCACTTTATTTTAAGACTAAAAGAGTAGCCGAGACCCTCTCATGCGCATCGTGATTTTGAGCAACCTTGATTCCTTTCGCCGAAACTTGGGGGATATTTTCTAGTCTTGGGGACTCTAAATTAACTCCTGATGGCTTTAGTTTTCAGTGAAATAGACACAGGTAAAAGGAGCGCACGCTCGGTGTCGAGATTGTCCTTGGGGGATATTTTTAAGACCCGGGGACTCTAAACTAACTCGTGACGGCCTTGGTTTCAGAAATGGACACCGGTAAAACGATCGCACCCTCGATTTTATTCTTCTAGGCCAAAATATAGCACCACTTCATTTTAGACTTAAAGGGTAGCCGGGACCGCCCTGCGGGTATCTCGATTTTTAGTAACTTCGGATGGATTTCACGGAACTTGAGGGATATTTTTGAGGCCCGGGGACTCCCAACTAACTACTTATGGCCTTGGTTTATGGAGAAATGGACACAGGTAGAACGATCGCAAGCTCACTTTCCAGGTTTTAGGCAGAAATATAGCCTTAATTCATTTTAAGACTTAAAGAGCAGCCGAGACCGCCTTCCGCGCATCGTAATTTTGACCAACTTCGCCTCGATTTCGCGAAACTTGGGGATATTTTCCAATCCCGGGCATTTTAAGCTAACTCCTGATGGCCTTGATTTGAAGTGAAATGGACACAGAAAAACTTTTTGAACGCTTACTTTCGAAGGTCTGGGTCCAAATATAGCCCCATTTCACTAAAAGACTGCAAGAGTAGCCGAGACCGCCTTACGCGCATCGTGATTTTGACCAACTTCGGCTCGATTCCCCGGAACTTGGGGATATTTTCCATTCCCAGGGACTCTAAACTAACTCCTGATGGCCTTGGTTTGCAGTGAAATGGACACAGCAAAACATTTTGAACGCTCACTTTGGAGCTTCTGGGCCGAAATATAGCCCCACTCCACTTTAAGAGTGAAAGAGTAGCCGAGGGCGCCTTAGGCGCCTCGTGATTTTGACCAACTTCACCTCGATTTCCCGGAACTTGGGCGATATTTTACATCGCTGGGGACTCTAAACTAACTCCTCATGACCTTGGTTTGCAGAGAAATGGACACAGCATAACTTTTTGAACCCTGACTTTCGAGCTTCTGGGCCCAAAGTTTAGCCCCACTTCATTTTAAGACTGAAAGAGTAGCCGATACCGCCTGACGCGCATCGTGATTTTGACCAAATTTAGCTCGATTTTCCGAAACTTGGGGGATATTTTCCAGTCCCGGGGACTCTAAACTAACTCCTGATGGCCTTGTTTTGCAGTGAAATGGACACAGCAAAACTTTTTGAACGCATACTTTCGAGCTTCTCGGCCGAAATATAGCCCAACTTCACTTGAAGACTGAAAGAGTAGGAGAGACCGCCTTACGCGCATGGTGATTTTGACCAACTTCGGCTCGAAGCTTCTGGGCCGAAATATAGCCCTCCTTTAATTTAAGACTGATAGAGAAGGCCAGACCGCCCTACGCGCATCGTGATTTTAACCAAATTCTGCTCGATTTCCCGGAACATGGGGGATATTTTTCATTTCCGGGAGCTCTAAACTAACTTCTGTTGGCCTTGGTTTCCTGTGAAATGGACACACCAAGACTTTTCGATTGCTCACTTTCGAGCTTCTGGGCCGAAATATAGCCCCACTTCACTTTAAGACTAAAAGAGTAGACGAGACCACCTTGCTTGTATCGTGATTTTGACCCACTTCGGCTTGATTTCCCGGAACTTGGGGGATATTTTCCAGTCCCGGGGACTCTAAACTAACTCCTGATGACCTTGTTTTGGAGGAAAATGGACACACCAAAACTTTTTTAACCCTGACTTTCGAGCTTCTGGACCGAAATATAGCCCCACTTTACTTTAAGAACGAAAGAGTGGCAAAGACTGTCTTGCGCGCCTCGTGGTTTTGACTTGTTTCGGCTCGATTTTCCGCAACTTGGGGGATATTTTCCAGTTCCCGGGACCTTAAACTAACTCCTGATGGCCTTAGTTTTCAGTTAAATGGACACAGGCAAAAGAAGCGCACACTCGGTGTCGAGCTTCTAGGCCGAAATATAGCCTTATTTCATTTTAGGACTGAAAGAGTAGCTAAGACCGCCTTACGCGCATTATGATTTTGACCAACTTGGCCTTGATTTGGCAAACGTTAGGTGATATTTTTTAAGTCCCGGGAACTCTGAACTAGCTTCTAATTGCCTAATTGTTTTTAGTGAAATGGACACAGGCAAAAGGAACGCAGCCTCGGTTTCGAGCTTGTAGCCAAAAATATAGCCCCAGTTCATTTTAAGACTGAAAAATTAGGCGAGACCGCATTACGCGCATCAAGATTTTTAGCAACTTTCGCTTGCTTTGGCGGAACTTGAAAGATATTTTCCAGTCCCGGAGACGCTATACTGCCTCCTGATGGCTTTAGTTTTTAGGGAAATGGACACAGCGAAAAGAACCGCACGCTCAATGTTGAGCCTCTTGGCCGAAATATTGCCCCACTTCATTTTAAGACTGAAAAAGTGGCCAAGACCGCGTTACGCGCATCGTGATTTTGAGCAAATTGGGCTGGATTTGCAGCAACTTGCGCGATATTTTCCAGTCTCGGGGACTCTAAACTAACTCCTAATGGCCTTAGTTTTCAGTGAAATGGACACAGGTAAAAGGTGCGCACGCTCGGTGTCGAGCTTCTAGCCAGAAATATAGCCCCACTTTATTTTAAGACTGAGAGTAGGCGAAACCGCCTTACGCGCATGGTTATTTTGAGCAGCTTTGGCTCGATTTTCCGATACTTGGGGGATGTTTTCCAGTACCGGGGACTCTAAACTAACTCCTGGTGGCCTTTGTTTTTAGTAAAATTCACACAGGTAAAAGGAGCGTGCGCTCGGTGTCGAGCTTCTAGGTCGAAATATAGCCCCACTTCATTTTAAGACTGAAGGAGTAGCCGAGACCGCCTTACACCCGTCGTGATTTTAACCAAGTTTGGCTCGATTTGCCGGAACTTAGGAAATATTTATCAGTCCCGCGGACTCTAAACTAACTCCTGATGGCCTTAGTTTTCAGTGAAACGGACAGAGGTAAAAGGAGCGCGCTTTCGGTGTCGAGCTTCTAGGCCGAACTATAGCCCCACTTCATTTTAAACTGCAAGAGTTGCCGAGACCGCCTTATGTGCATCGTGATTTTAAGCAACTTTAACTCGATTTGCCGCAACTTGGGGGATATTTTCCACTATCGGGGACTCCAAACTAACTCCTGATGGGCTTAGTTTTCAGTGAAGTTGGGGGATATTTACTACTCCCGGGGATTCTAAGTTAACTCCTGATGGCTTTCGTTTGCAGTGAAATGGACACCCCAAATCTTTTTGAACGCTCACTTTCGAGCTTGTGGGACGAAAAATAGCCCCACTTCACTTTAAGCCTGAAAGAGTAGCCGAGACCGCCTTACGCGCAACGTGATTTTCACCAACTTCGGCTCTTTTCTTCGGAACTTGCGGGATATTTTCCAGTCCCGGGTACGGTGGGGGACTCCTGATGGCCTCTTTTTGCAGTCAAATGGACACAGCAAAACATTTTGAACGCTCACTTTCGAGCTTGTGGGTCGAAATATAGCCCCACTTGACTTTAAGACCGAAACAGTAGCCGAGACCGCCTTACGCGCATCGTGATTTTGATCAACTGCAGCTCGATTTCCCGGAAATTGGAGAATATTTTGCAGTCCCGGGGACTCTAAACTAACTCCTGATGGCCTTGGTTGGCAGTAAAATGGAGACAGCAAAACTTTTTGAACGCTCACTTCCAAGCTCCTGAGCCGAAATATAGCCCCACTTCACTTTAAGACAGAAAGAGTGGAAGAGACCGCCTTACACGCATCGTGATTTTGACCAACTTCGGCTCGATTTTCCGGAACTTCTTGGATATTTTGCGGTCCCGGGACTCTAAACTAACTCCTGATGGCCTTGGTTTGTATTGAAATGGACAGGAAAAACATATTGAACGCTTACCTTCGAGCTTCTGGGCCGAAATATAGCCCCACTTCACTTTAAGACTGAAAGAATAGCCGAGACCGTCTTACGCGAATCGTGATTCTGACCAAATTCGGGTCGATCTCCCGGCACTTGGGGGATATATTCCAGTCCCGGAGACTCTAAACTAATTGCTGATGGCCTTGGTTTGCAGTGAAATGGAAACAGCAAAACTTTTTGAACGCCCACTCTCGAGCTTCTGGGTCGAAATATAGCCCCACCATACTTTAACACTGAAAGAGTAGCCGAGACCGCCTTACGCGCATCGTGATTTTGACAAACTTCGGGTGGATTTCCCGGAACTTGGGGGATATTTCCCAGTCCCCTGGACGCTAAACTAAGTCCTGATGGCCTTGTTTTGAAGTGAAATGGACACAGCAAAACTTTTTAACGCTCATTTTCGAGCTTGTGGGCCGAAATATAGCTGCACTTCACTTTAAGCCTAAAAGAGTAGTCGAGACCGCGTTTCCCGCATCGTGATTTGGGTCAACTTCGGCTCGATTTCCCGGAACTTGGGGGATATTTTCAAGTCTCGGGGACTCTGCACTAACTCCTGATGGCCTTGGTATGAAGTGAAATGGACACAGCAAATCATTTTGAACCCTCACTTTCGAGCTTCTGGGCCGAAATATAGCCCTACTT